>CESJ01142749.1_pt1 | contig 10450 bp, 13 predicted proteins | sample 356311 | NCBI WGS metagenome assembly CESJ01 (sample SAMEA2621487, study PRJEB7988) | marine metagenome | biome: marine biome (ENVO:00000447); feature: surface water layer (ENVO:00002042); material: "saline water (ENVO:00002010), including plankton (ENVO:xxxxxxxx)" | depth 5 m
GAATGCCCAACATTACCCATGAGACGTGGAGCCCACCAACAGCCGATAAAAAAACCTATGAAATGTGAAGATCCTAAGATCCCAATTTGCCCTTTGCTGAAACCTTTCTCTAGCCCAGTTAAAGCATCAAGGGGACCTACGCCTCCAGATGAGAGCTGAAGAAGGATCACTGAAAGGAAGAGGGCGGCAAAAGATAGGATGAGTCTCATACCTTCACCCTCTGCTTGGAGCTGCTGAGGGACAAGTCTGTTTTTAAATTTTAGATTAAAAAATATTTAGTTGAATTTTATCTCATAGTTTTGCCCTTTAATGCCAAGCTGTGAGATAGAGTACATGCCGTCTGTGTGCGATACCTGCCAGCTGCATGGTGGATCCGTGCGGGCACGAATACGACTCAAGTGCCACAGTTCTTTGTCGTCTTTATGTTTCGCTGCAATATGCCAGCGGCTTTCAACGCCAGGTGCGCCGCCGCTGCCTGGTGTCAAAAGTAGGCCAAGGGAGCGAATGTGACCCTTAGTTGCGCCTGTTTCAGCTGCCAATTGTAATCGTCGAACGGGCGTCAATGACGGTATGCCGGGCAGGTCTGCCACCACAAGACCAATGGCACCGCTGCGTAAAACCTCTTCAACTGTCCAGAGAATATCCTCGGCACGCTTTGGCGCTAAAAAAGTTAATCTGCCAGGGTTTATAAATTGCATTATCCCCTCTGCATGCAGGGTATCTTTGTTCCAAGCGGGAGAAACCCAGAAGATTGGACCTTGTGTTTTTTGCGCTATCAATAACGCCAAACTACGCCGATTTGCACCACATGCTTCATGAACGCGACTGAAAGTAAGGGCGATGTCTGGCCAAAGCTCTAGCGTAGGTTCTGTGCGATGTGATTTGCGTGTTAATGTGGTGGACGGTAATTTTGTCATAAGGTGTATATTAGAATGTTCTGCATTTGTTCTCAAGATGTTTTTGGCTTGAAGTCGTGGTTTCATGCGATAGTTTATCTAAAAAAGGGAAGATTAAGATGATGATGAATCAACTTGGCCGCACAAAAATTATGATCTCTGATTTATGTTTGGGTACTATGACTTTTGGGACACAGACTCCACAAGAAGATGCTTTTGCCCAAATGGACATGGCGTTGGAAGCTGGCATTAATATATTTGACACAGCCGAGATGTATCCAGTGAATCCTATTACTGCAGCCACTCAGGGGGCCAGTGAAGAGATTGTTGGCAATTGGTTTCAAACCAGTGGCCGTCGTGCAGATGTCGTCGTTGCCACGAAACACTCTGGCGCGGGCTCCGCGCATATTCGAAAGGGTGCGCCTATCACATCTGCTTCTATTTCTGGTGCAATTGAAGGAAGTCTGAAACGATTAAAAACAGATGTGATTGATCTTTACCAATTTCATTGGCCAAATAGGGGGTCCTACATGTTTCGGAAAAACTGGAACTATGACCCGTCTCACCAAAATAAGGCCGAAACTGTTCAGAATATATATGACTGCCTTGGTGCCTTAGCCCTAGAAGTTGAGCGTGGCACGATCCGTTCCTTTGGTCTTTCTAATGAAAGTGCTTGGGGAACAGCGCAATGGGTGCGGGCTTCTGAAGAAGGATATGGCCCTCGTGTGGCATCGATCCAGAATGAATATTCTTTGATGTGCCGAATGTACGATACTGATTTGGCCGAACTGAGTGCCAATGAAGATGTAGGGCTTTTGGCGTTTTCACCGCTTGCGACGGGTCTGCTTACTGGGAAATATGCCAAAGGTGCTGTGCCTAAAAGTAGCCGTATGGCAATTTCTGATACTCTTGGGGGCCGAAATACAGAACGAGCGCATGCCGCTGCTGCAAGTTACGTTGGCGTTGCGCAGAAACATGGAGTTGATCCTATCCATATGGCATTGGCTTGGTGTGTTGGTCGGCCATTTGTGGCGTCTTCAATCTTTGGGGCGACACATAAAGACCAATTACTCCACATTCTTAAAGGGGCTGACAAACAACTTTCTAAAGAAATTTTAGCAGAATTAAACATCGTACATCAGGCGCATCCAATGCCTTATTAATAAAACTAATGTTGCCGGCGTAAAGCTGTAACGGATTGTTCGAAAGCGTTGCGAAAGGCATGGGCGAAGCTCGCTTGCGATGAAAATCCGCAAGCCAAAGAAATTTCTTGAACGCTTTGTGCTGAGTCAATCGCAAGGCGACGGGCTTCGGACAGTCTGAGGTCTAAAAAATAAGCGCCCGGTGCACGTCCGGTCGCTACTTTGAATTCCATTTCCAGTTTGCGCAAGGAAATACCATTAGCTTTGGCTAAAGCCTTAATGCTTGGTGGGCTTTCGATGAGGTTTTCCATTTGCTTTAAAATTCGTGCAATACGCGGATGTCTCACCGAAATGTGTTTAGTTGCGATCATTTGTTGTGGCGCCTCGCCTGCATGTACTGGATCGTAGATAAATGCAGCGGCAACTCGCTCTGAAAGGGCCCTTCCATGGCGCACAGAAATTAAATGTAGCATTAAATCGATACAGGGAGATGCCCCTCCCGTGGTCACGAAAGGCCCGCAAATAGAATAGCGATCTGGGACTAGATTTACAGCTGGAAAACGGCGTGCGAATTTTTCGAGATCCTCCCAATGGCAGGTCGCAATATGATTATCTAAGAGGCCTGCATGAGCCATAACCCAGCTTCCACCATCTACACCGATAATACAGGTGCCATATGATGCAACACGTCGTAAAGTTGCGATCAATATAGAGGTCGTAACCTTCTCTAGATCAAAACCTGCAACCAATATCAGTACCTCGCCGGAGAAATTTCGAGCGTCTTGTCCTTTTAAACTGAGGCCGGAGGTTAGGGAGATATTTTGTCCTTGATCCGTGAGAAACTCCCAAGAAAAGAGTACTTTCGCAGCCCGCCGATTGCACGCCCGCATTGGGTCAACGGCCGCGGCGAGGGATAAAGTATTACTCTGTTCCAGCACTAAAACGCCTACTTTTAGGGTTTTATTACTTTTTTTCCATATATTTTTTGCGTTTTTCATCAATTATGTTGCGTATATTAACAAGTGTATAATTACAATCAAACCAAACTGTTTGAAACATAGGAGACCAAGATGCCCCTTCAAATGAACCGAGACGTTTTCATTACTTGTGCTGTAACAGGTTCAGGCGCCACTCAGGACAAAAGTCCTCATGTTCCAAGGAGTCCAAAGCAAATTGCGGAAAGTGCTATCTTGGCGGCTAAATCGGGTGCAGCAGTTGTACATTGTCATGTCAGAGACCCTATAACAGGAGCTCCAAGCCGGGACCCCGCAATGTTTCGTGAAGTGACGGAACGCATTCGGGACGCTGAGATCGATGTAGTGTTGAACCTCACTGCTGGTATGGGCGGTGATATGGTATTCGGAGATATCGAAAATCCACTGCCTCCAATTATTGGTACGGACATGGCGGGTGCCACTGAACGAGTGGCGCATGTAGTAGAGTGTCGACCAGAAATCTGTACATTGGATTGTGGTACTATGAATTTTGCAGAAGCTGATTACGTCATGACCAATACTCCAGGCACTTTGACGTCAATGGGGCGGATGATGACTGAGCAAGGAGTAAAGCCTGAAATTGAGGCTTTTGACACTGGACATCTTTGGTATGCAAAACAACTGGTGGCGGACGGAGTACTTGAACCCAACGCATTGGTGCAACTGTGCATGGGAGTACCTTGGGGCGCGCCGGATGATCTCAATACCTTGATGGCAATGGTCAACAACGTGCCGGAGGGTTGGGTGTTTAGCGCCTTTGGGCTAGGCCGTAATCAAATGCCTCTTGTAGCGGCTTCGGTCCTTGCCGGTGGGAATGTTCGAGTGGGCCTAGAAGATAATTTGATGCTTGACCGTGGTGTTCTTGCTGAAAACTATCAGCTAGTTGATCGTGCTGTAAACATTATCGAAAACTTGGGTGCGCGGGTAATTGGGCCTCAAGAAGTGCGTGAAAAATTAGGTTTGGTAAAGAGGGCACCTTTGAGCCAATAACGTGCTCGAAATCTAAGTGTTAGGATTAAGAAGATGACAAAGATAGCAGGGATTATTGGCGGTGGTGTAATTGGGGGCGGGTGGGCAGCTCGGTTTTTGCTAAATGGATGGGACGTGCGTGTTTTTGATCCTGATCCACAAGCTGAGCGCAAAATTAACGAAGTTTTAGGTAATGCTCGCCGCTCTTTGCCTGGCCTCTACGAGGCACCGTTGCCAGCAGAGGGAAAGCTTACGTTTCATTCTGATTTATCTGACGTGGTAAGAGGAGCAATTTGGATCCAAGAAAGTATCCCAGAGCAATTAGAACTCAAGCAAAAAGTTTATAAATCTCTACAAGACCACTGCGATCCATTGGCCATCATTGGCTCGTCAACCTCCGGTTTTAAACCATCTGAATTGCAGAATAACGCAGTCCGCCCAGAGCAAATTATGGTTTGCCACCCATTTAACCCAGTTTACCTGCTGCCCCTAATCGAAGTTGTTTCTACACCAATGAATAACGAGGCGATTGTACAGTCGGCGGAGCGTCTTCTTAAGGAAATGGGCATGTATCCTTTGAGGGTCCGTAAGGAGATTGATGCTCATATTGCGGATAGATTTCTTGAGGCGGTATGGCGAGAAGCTCTGTGGTTGATCAAAGATGAAATCGCAACAACTGAAGAAATAGATAATGCAATTCGCTATGGCTTTGGCATTCGTTGGGCGCAGATGGGATTGTTTGAAACCTACCGTGTGGCTGGTGGAGAGGCGGGCATGCGTCACTTCATGGCACAGTTTGGGCCTGCACTAAAATGGCCTTGGACGAAGCTTATGGAAGTACCGGAATTTACGGACGAATTGGTGGATATGATTTCGGACCAATCTGATAAACAATCTGGGATGCACTCTATTCGGGAGTTGGAACGTATCCGAGACAATAATCTTGTTGGCATGATGCGAGCCTTGAAAGCTCAGGATTGGGGCGCGGGTGCTTTGCTGAAAAACCAGGATGAATTGCTTAATCAAAATGCTCAAATTGTGCGCACTAGCGATACGTTGGATCTCAGTAAACCTATTTTGACTGTGCGGCGCGCAGTGCCGTTGGATTGGACTGATTATAACGGCCATATGAATGAGGCGCGTTACCTGCAAGCTTTTGGAGATGCCACTGATAGGTTCATGGAGATTGTTGGCTGTGACGCCAAATATATAGCTTCTGGGGGAAGCTATTTCACCGCAGAGACGCATATTCGCCATGTGGATGAAGTGCGAGCTGGCCATAGCATTAGGATTGAAACCCATTGCGTTGAAGGAATTGGCAAGAAAATGCATTTGTTCCATCAAATGTTTGAGGAAGAACGGCTTTTGGCGACAGGCGAACATATGTTAATTCATGTCTCTCTTGAAAGCCGAAAGGCTTCAGCGCCAGCTCCAGCAATCGCACAAAATTTACAACGTATTGCGCAAGCTCATGCCGCAATGGCGCAGCCAGAGGGCATGGGTCGCAAGGTAGGGAAAAAATGAGACGTGTTTTAATCACCGCTGGTGGAGATGGGATTGGGCGGGCGATGGGACAGGCTTTTGAAGCTGGTGGGTTTCAAGTTTGGGTCACAGATGTTAATTCTGATGCTCTGGCGCATTGCCCTGAGAGCTGGATGAAAACGCTTTGTGACGCCAGTGATGAACCACAGGTTCAAGCTCTTTTTGCTGAGATTAACAAACGCTGGGCTGGAATTGACGCACTTTGTGCCAATGCAGGTATCGCAGGGCCTACTGCTGCTGTGGAAGATATTCAGATCACTGATTGGAGACGTTGCGTTTCTGTAAATTTGGAAGGTGCATTTTTGGCTGCAAAATACGGTGGACCAATGCTTAAGGCATCAAAAGGAGCGATTGTGTTAACCTCCTCTACTGCTGGAATCTATGGATTTCCCAACCGAGCTCCATATGCAGCGGCCAAATGGGGTGTGATTGGATTTATGAAAACATTGGCAATGGAGTGGGGCCCAGCAGGCGTACGAGCGAATGTGATTTGTCCTGGCGCAGTTGAGGGACCGCGTATGAAAGGCGTGATGGAGCGTGAAGCAGTTGCAAAAGGAACAACTTATCAGCGTATTCACGAGGGCTATGCGGGGGGCACATCAATGAGGTCTTTGGTAACGGCCGAGGACATTGCCAATATGGCCGTGTTTCTATGTTCTGATAGTTCAAGGCTGGTTTCAGGGCAGGTGATTGCTGTTGACGGGCACACTGAGAATCCTGACCCTAAGGTTTAAATATATTTCTAAAAGGCGGTTCTGAGTATGATATGGGTTCCCATCACATTACTGGCAGCGTTTGCACAATCCTTCCGATTTATGTTTCAGAAAAAATTGCGGATTGACACGCTATCGACAGGTGGTGCCACTTTCACGCGTTTTTTTTATTCGGCCCCTTTGATTGGACTTGTTGCCGTTTTATATCCTTGGATGCGTGAATATGAATTACCAATAACGAAACCTATTTTCTATGTTTACGCCTCTGCTGGTGGCTTTTGTCAGGTCATTGCGACGATGTGTGTCGTAGCCTTATTTCAGCAACGTAACTTCACCGTCGGAATTGCTTTCAAAAAAGCTGAAGTTTTGTTGGCTGTGGGGTTTGGATTATTGTTGTTAGGAGAGGGTGTTAGTCTACCTGCACTTGCAGCAATTTGCATTGGAGTTATTGCTGTCGTTATTTTGTCAGATACAGCCGCGTTGCAAGGTAATGGGGGAGCACGATTTTTTAATCGTGCTACAGCTTTGGGATTATCCTGTGGGGTATTTTTTGGTCTTTGCGCAGTATTATATCGAGCTGCAGTTTTACAGGTTACAGCCGCAGACGTTTTTGCGCGTTCTAGTTTTACACTCGCGGTTACGATTCTGATCCAGCTTACTGGAATGGCTATTTATCTTTATTTGCGTGAGCCTGGACAAATTAAGGCCGTTGCGGTGGCTTGGAAGACTGCAATTTGGATTGGATTTCTCTCACTAATAGGATCTCTGTGTTGGTTTACTGCCTTCGCATTGCAAAATGCAGCCTACGTTAAGGCAGTGGGTCAGGTTGAAATTCTAATGTCATTTGCTATTTCATTTTTTATTTTTAAAGAGAGAATACAAAAGCAAGAAGTTATTGCGGTAGTTTTGTTAACCTTATCTATCACATTAATAATTCTATTTCACTGAGTTTTGCAGGCGTAAAAATAAGCTTTCTTCGTCGTTATTTTGAAAGAAGGGCACTGACTTGGGTGGACCAATCTCGGCAAGGCCTGAAATTTCACCTAATACGATAGAGGTGATAAATGGTAAATTCAAAGAACGTACTTTATCCAGTGGAACCCATTGTAGGTGAGAAAGTTCATCGCAGGCCATGGAAAAATCATCTGGATCGTTTGCCAGATGCTCTGCGCTTGTGAGAAAAAAACGAGCATCAAAACGACGTGATTTTCCGGGTGGTGTTATCGCTCTGAAAAAGAAAAATAGATTTTCGGCTGATGGGCGACACCCTGCTTCTGCAAATCCTGCCCAATCGCTTGGAGCATTAGGCCATTCGCGCGGTTTTCCTAGAATTAGACCTGTTTCCTCCCATAATTCACGTATAGCAGCCACTGCTAGAATGTCAGGTGATGGCCCCGAACTGTGATCTTGCAAGTTTGCATAGCAGTTAGGTGGCAATGGATTAAGCAAAGAGATATCTGCGTCTGTTTCATCAACAGCGCCACCAGGAAATACAAATTTATTGGGCATAAAGGCTGCTTCAGCACCCCGTTGGCCCATTAAAACCCTGGGATTACTATCAAAATCACGCAAGAGAATAATTGTTGAAGCTGCGCGTATAGGTATATCATTCATAGCTTAATGTTACTGATTTCAAAAAGGTTTGCCAGAGGTATCGGTAGCGAAACCATTAAGCCTGCGAGCCCATTGAAATGCAATGATTGAGCCTTTTATTCGTGGTAAAAGGTACAAAGAAAGCCAAATGCAGCCCAAACTAAACCCGAAGGCCATTATCCAGGGTTCTGGGCGATACTTAACGAATACGATGTGAAGCAAAGGGGCCATGATGTGGCCGACAATTAAGATTGTCAGATAGGCTGGCCCATCGTCTGCCCTATGATGGTAAAGTTCTTGGCTACAGCTTTGGCAGCTGTCGTGCACCTTTAAGTATTTATACAAAAGTGCCCCCTTGCCACAATTGGGGCAGCAAAGGCGCCAGCCACGCAGTAGGGCAGGTTTGAGGGGGTGATCTGATGACATGGAAAAATCCTTTGTTGGGTGCTTTATTACCGAGATGGGTTACAAATGGTACTGGGACATACTGCCACAATATTTTTCACTTTTTGCGACGGAACCATTGAGCTGGTGCGTTTTATGATTACCAAGCGCGGGAATTGATGCCCGCAGCGATAACGCTGAACAGACTAACTGAAGGAAAATCATAATGAACAAGATCGTAATTCTCGCATTGGCCACCACAGCTGCACTCGCATTTTCATCCGCAAGTGCAAGAGACCATTGGGGCAATAAACTTGAGTTCTCGACAGTGGATGCCAATGGCGATGGACAGATCACCAAGGCTGAGGTTCAAGCCTACAGCGCCGCAGAGTTTTCTAAAGTCGACACAGACGGTAATGGCAGCCTGAGCATTGAGGAGCTGACGGCCAAAGCTAATGAAAGTCGTTTGAAAAGACTAAAAAAACGGGCAAAATGGATGTTCCAGCAACTGGATGTCGATGGCAACGGTACTGTTGAGCTAGCAGAAATGCGAGCCAAGCGCGGTGGAGAACGGATGTTTGAACATCTCGATGAAAACGAAGATGGGATGATCTCGCATGAAGAATTCGATGTCCGTAAAGGCAAGCGTAGAGATAAGAGAAAACGTAATAACGACAATAGTTAAACGTTGATTTTGGCCTGACTTTTTAGCATGGACAGGCCATTTACCCAAGCTGTGGAATTGCTTAGGCAGGAGCCATGATGGCCTTAGACATAAGTCAAAATCAACAGGATGCAGAGCTTCTTATGCGGTTTTCAACAGGGGACCGCGCCGCAGCTATGGCTTTGACATCGCGTCTGGCTCCTATTGTTTTTGCCCAAGCTTTTCGGATGCTGGGGGACCGTGCTGAAGCAGAAGATGTTACTCAAGAGAGCCTATTGCGTCTGTGGAAAACAGCCTCAGATTGGGATGCAAACCGGGCAAAGATCACAACCTGGCTCTACCGTGTGACGTCGAACCTGTGCATCGACCGTTTACGTAAATCAAACCGTAATTCCGGTGATGAGGTGCCAGAGTTGGCGGATGACACTCCGGGTGAGGATTGCAAATTACAGACCACCGCACGGGCACAGGCCTTGCAACATGCGCTACAGACCCTGCCAGGCCGGCAAAGGCAGGCTATGATCTTACGCCATATCGAAGACCTCTCGAACCCAGAAATATCTGATATTATGGAAGTTTCGGTAGAGGCTGTCGAGAGTTTGGTGTCGCGTGGCAAGCGCGCCTTGGCAATCACCTTGGCGCCACAGAAAAAAGCGTTAGGATTGGAAAATGACTGATAAAGATTTCAACTATCCGCCATTGGATGAGAGTGAATTTGGCCTCCTGTTTGATGCGGCTCAGAAAGGAGCGCCGGAGATGGATGCAGAGTTTCTCACTCGTTTGCAGAGCCAAGCCTTGGAGGCTATGCCACAGGAGCCGATGGTAGGATTTACACTTGAGAAACTATCACTATTTGGGCGGATCTCTGACGTTTTTGCTCAGTTTGGCGGCTGGCCCGCAGGGGCAGGCTTGGCGATGGCTGGTGCTTTCGGTGTGTTGATTGGGATAAGCCCTCCAGATGTTGTGTTGGATGCCACGACCGCTTATTTTCAAACCGAAAGCTTAAATGATCTAGTCGGGCTTGGTGCTGAAACGGAATTTTATTGGGAAGATGTCTAGGGGATGGTCATGTCACAGAAAACGTTGAAAACATTACTGGTGATATCATTTGCGGTGAACGTGCTGGTGGCGGGCGCTGTGGGTGGTTTTTTTGGCTCAGGTCGTCACAAAGATTTGCGATTGGATCATGTGAGTATGGCCCAAGAAGTACGCCCGCGGGCCCCCAGCTTAGGTCTTGGCCCGCTAGTGCGTGCAATGGATCGCAAAGACCGGCGTGAGCTTGGCCGCTTGTTCCAAGATGCTCAGGCCAAAAACGGTGGTATGTCGCGTGATGCGCGCGGGGCGATGAATGCCCAGCTTGTACAAGCTGTACGAGCCATACCGTTTGACGATGTCGCCGTTTTGGCGGTGATGGAGGCGGGGTGGTTTGAGATCTCACGCCGTTCGGAAGTTGCCCGTAAGGTCTGGGTGGAAAAAGTAGCTACGATGAGCCCTGAAGTCCGCGCAGAATTGGCTGAATCCCTGTTAAGAGGACGCAAATAGAATTGGGAAT
>CESJ01033754.1_pt1 | contig 10415 bp, 11 predicted proteins | sample 356311 | NCBI WGS metagenome assembly CESJ01 (sample SAMEA2621487, study PRJEB7988) | marine metagenome | biome: marine biome (ENVO:00000447); feature: surface water layer (ENVO:00002042); material: "saline water (ENVO:00002010), including plankton (ENVO:xxxxxxxx)" | depth 5 m
AAAATTTTAGAGCACTGTAATAAATTTGAAGCCAAGTTGTTATGTTCAAAAGTTGGATTAGCAAACTCTGATGATTATGAATTACCTTTGTTTAAGAATTCAAGTTATATTATAAATTATGAGGGTATTGAGCAAATTAATTAGTTCTTTTTTCTTTTTTTGTTTTTTGTTTAGTTGTACTGAGTCGTATAATACTTATTCTTATTCAGGATATGCACTAGGAACACAGTTTTCGATTAAATATAATTCAACAAAGCCTTTTAATAATTTAAAAGCTTTAACTGATTCTATTTTTTTTGATTTAAATAAATCACTTTCAACCTATATCCCTGACTCTGATATATCTAAAATTAATAAAGGAGATTATTCAATTGAAGTTGATGATAACTTTATTACTGTTTTTAATAAGTCAAAATCAATTTGGAAGCACACTAAGGGGTATTTTGATCCAACTGCTGGCATACTTTCGAATGCTTATGGATTAGGACCTAACAGAGCTTCTAAATATTCTATAAATGTGGATAGTATTATGAATTTTATTGGTTTTGATAAAGTATCACTTGATAACAGGTTGGTTCAATTAAATAAAGGAATGTATCTTGATTTTAATGCAATCGCTAAAGGTTACTGTGTAGATTTATTATCTGAGGTTTTAAAGAAAAATAATATTAATAATTATTTGGTTGAAATTGGAGGTGAAATGTATGCCAGCGGAATTAATAATATTACAAATACCAATTGGAAAGTCGGAATTTCTGATCCATTACAACCTAAAAAAAATAAGCAAAAGATATTTTTAAAAAATATTGCGCTTGCTAGTTCTGGCAATTATAGAAAATTTATAATACAACCAGAAACTGGTATTAAAATAGTACATACTATAAATCCCAATAATGGTAGTGCAAGTGAAACTAATATTTTAGCAACTTCAGTTTTAGCAGAAAATTGCATGACTGCAGATGCTTATGCAACTTCATTTATGGCTATGCCTCTTGATAAATCAATAAGTCTGATTAATAGTGATAGTTCCTTAGATGGAATGATTATTTATTTGGATTTAAATAACGAAATTCAAACCTTTTATAGCTCAGGTTTTAAAAAATTAATTTTTAATTAATTTTTTACATACAGGAATGATTTCATCTTCAATTATTCCAAATTTCTTAATCTCCTTCTTATTGAAATTGGATGAATATTTAATCGACTCAACTTTAAACCCAACTTTTTTAAGTCTTTCAAAATAATCCAACCCATATAATCGTATATGGTCATATTGTCCGAATCTTTCAATTCTTTCTTTTTTGGTCGTGATCGAATTATCCTCGAGAGTATTTTTTGAATTTTGATTTAATGGAACTTGAAGAATTGCTGTGCCATCAATATTTAAAACTCTATAAATTTCACTCATTGCCTTTTTATCATCTTCAACATGTTCAAGCACATGATTACATAATAAAAAATCAAAGGTATTGTCCTTGAACGGCATATTACAAATGTCTCCTTTTATTGATGCAAGTGGAGAATTTAAATCATAAGTTATGTAAGTAATATTTTTCTGTTTTTTAAAAATTTTATAGAAAGATTGTTCAGGTGCTATATGTAATAATTTTATTTTTTTTTCAAAAAAAATTGTTTCATTTTTCAAAAACAGCCATAATAATCTATGTCTTTCAAGAGACAATGTTCCTGGACTCAGTGCATTTTCTCTGGGATTTACATATCCGTAAGGAAGGAATTTTCTATAAGATTTTCCATTTATGGGATCGCTAAACTTAGTTCCTCTATAGTAAATATCTAAAATTGGACTAAAAAAGTTACTCCACCATATCAAATAAGGTCTAGGTACAGTGTTTATTAAAAATTTAACTAATTTTTTCAATCTATGTTATTTAAAAGGAATTTCCTCATCACTTTTAATTCCTAATGCCTGATAAACATAATCAAAGGTTGATAAAAGTTTAGGCTTTCCTTCAATAATAGCAACATTATGCTCAAAATGAGCACTAGGTTTTCTGTCCTTAGTAAGGATAGTCCAACCATCGTCTAATTGATTGATTTTAGAACTACCAAGATTAATCATAGGTTCGATTGCGACAACCATACCTTCTTGAAATTTTTTTCCAGATCCTCTTTTACCATAATTTGGCATTTCAGGTTTCTCATGCATTTCTTTTCCAAGACCATGGCCAACTAGTTCTCTAACTACACCATATCCTCTAATTTCATTATAGTTTTGAATAGCATAGCCAACATCACCAACTCTATTTCCAGTTTTAAATTGTTGAATTCCTACATAAAGCGATTCTTTTGTAGTTTTTAATAATTTTTCTATATCTGGATCAATTTCTCCAACCCCAAAAGTATATGCATGGTCTCCATAATACCCGTTTTTTAAGACGCCACAATCAATTGACAGTATATCTCCTTCATTAACAATGTCTTTGTTAGGAATTCCATGAACAACCTGAGAATTTGGACTTATGCAAAGCGTATTAGGAAAATCATATAAGCCTAAAAAACCAGGTTCAGCTTTATGATCTCTAATAAATGTCTCAGCTAAATTGTCAAGAAATAAAGTGTTTATCCCTGGCTTGATTTCTTTGGCAAGCATTCCTAGAGTTTTAGAAACTAGTTGAGCACTTTCTTGGATTAACTCTATTTCTTCAAGGCTTTTAATTAAACTCATTTTAAAAATCGTATGGATTTTGATAATCGTTAGTAGTTAAAATTTTTAATATATCTTTTTCAATTGTTTCTAATGGGAATTCTACTATTCTATTTATTTCCTTACCATCTTTTTTAAATATAAAAGTTGGAACATTTATTAAGTTTTGGTTTAGTTCAAGACTGTCAGGCGTAGTTTTTTCTAATGACATTCCAATTAATTCAATTGACTTCTCACTAATTTTAAGTTTGTCAATTAATTTATAGAAAACGGGAATTTCTTTTCGACTGTCAGAGCACCACGTACCCATGAAAACAGTTATTTGTATATCTTTAAATAATGGTTTTAGTTTATCTAAAATTTCCTGATCAAGATTATAATCTGAGTAATTTTGATTAAACCATTCTGCGTGTGGATTATTATTAAGTTCTTTTCTTTCAAATATTCCAATAATATCAGTGTACTCATTAAGTTCTGGTTCAGAACTTTTTTTATTTTTCGAATTATTACAACTAAAAGTTACTGCAATAATAATTAATAGAACAATTTTTTTCACTTTCAATAAATTAAAGATTTACAGGTCATTTTTTCAGGAACTTCAATATTCATTATTTCAAGAATAGTTGGAGCTATGTCTCCAAGGATACCATTTTTAACTTTTTTAAAGTCTTTGTCAATTAAAATCAAAGGAACCATGTTAGTGGTGTGGGCAGTATTAGGAGATCCGTCTTTATTAATCATTATGTCAGAGTTTCCATGGTCAGCAATAACTAAAATAGTATAATCTTCAGAAATGGCTTTATCAATTATTTGTTTTGAACAAATGTCAACTGTTTCACAAGCTTTGATAGCAGCAGGCATTATACCAGTGTGTCCAACCATATCAGGATTGGCAAAATTCAAACATATGAAATCTACATCTCCTTTTTCAATCTCAGGAATAATAGAGTCGGTTATCTCATAAGCACTCATTTCAGGTTTTAAGTCATATGTAGCTACTTTCGGAGATTGACAAAGAATTCTTTTTTCACCTTCGTAAGCTTTTTCTCTTCCTCCATTAAAAAAAAATGTAACGTGTGGATATTTTTCGGTTTCTGCAATTCTAATTTGTTTCTTTTTATTTTTGGAAAGAATCTCACCTAATGTATCATTTAAATTATCTTTTTTATATATATTTTTAATTCCTGTGAAAGATTCATTGTAGTTAGTCATTGTTATAAACTCTAAGTCTAGTTTTTTCATTCCATTTTCTAAGAAATCATTTTGACATAAAGCTTCAGTAAGTTGTCTTCCTCTGTCAGTTCTGAAATTAAAAAAAATAACGAAATCTCCATCTTCAATGATTCCCTTTGGATTATTATTTTTATCAACAGCGATTACAGGTTCAATAAATTCATCGCTAATGTTATTTTCGTAAGAGTCACTTATAGATTTTGTAATATTTGAAGTCTTAATACCTTTTCCATTAACCAAAAGATCATAACATTTTTTTGTTCTTTCCCATCTTTTGTCTCTGTCCATTGCATAGTATCTTCCAATAACACTTGCTAAAGTTGCCCCATTAGATTGAGTGAATTTATCAATCCTTTCTATGAAGCCTTTTCCTGATTTAGGATCTACATCTCTTCCGTCAGTAAAAGCATGAACAAAAACTCTATCTAGACTCATTTCACCAGTTAATTTTAAAATAGCTTCCAAATGATTGATATGGGAGTGTACTCCGCCGTCAGAAACTAGACCGATTAGATGTAGTTTTCTATTATTTTTTTGAAGTTCTTTTAAAGGGTTTTTTAAATTTTCTAATTCCTTAAATTTATTTTGATTAATATCTGAATTTATTTTAGCAAAATCTTGATAGACAATCCTTCCAGCTCCAAGATTCATATGACCTACCTCGCTATTACCCATTTGTCCTTCGGGAAGTCCAACACCAGCACCATAAGTTATCAACTTTGAATTAGCATGTTTTCCATACAAAGAATCAATGTATGGTGTTTTTGCTTTATCAATAGCTGAAACAGACGGTTCTTTAGCAATTCCCCATCCGTCTAAAATCATTAAAAGAACTTTCTTTTTGTTAGTCAAATTGTAGTAATTAATATTACTTAACAAATATAATTATAATCTTAGGATCGTTTATTTTAAATCGGGATTAATATCCATTATATATTCTGAAATATATTTATCAATAAAGTATTTATCAAAATACTGATAGCCATTTAGATTCTTGTTTTTGAAAACATTTTCTAAATCAGAATTTAATAATACTTTCAAATATCTTTTTGAACTTGGTTTGTAGCTGTAATGCCATGGTTCGAATTCAAATCCTTTTCTATTAGGATCATCATTATAAGTCAAATAAAAACCATATTTCTCTGAATTATTAGATAACCATTTTTTTAAATCGTGAAAAATACCACCTTCTTGATATTTTTTTGAAATCAAAACATTATTTTCATCAGGAAAATTCCCATCAATAATATCAATATCAGTTCCCCAATGATGTCGAGATGTTCCTGGGATTGTTGAAAATCGTATAATTTCATTAATAGCGTCTTCTGGACTTAATGAATATTCTTTTGTGAATTTATCATATTTTTTATTCCAAATTAAATTTTGTCTTTCAAATGTCCTGTGAGCGGAAACTATTTTTAAAATAATACCATCTTTCTTTGCCGCTTTTTCCATTTTTTTGAAAGCAAAAAATGTTTTGGTTTCAAGCTTTAAGCTATCTCCGACTAAATCATTATGATTAATTCCCGTAACGATATTTATATCCATAATTTTTTGAGAGTAATTTTTAATACAAATTAAAAAAAATAGAGGTAATAAAAATTTAATATCCTTTGTCATTTTATTTTTTTAAATAAAAAATAGTGTTCACCAATACCTTCAATATTAAAGCTTTTTTTATTTTTAATGTATCCATTTTTTAAATAAAATTCTGTAGCTTCTAATCTAGCGTTCATCCAAATGAATTCAATCTTATTTTTTATACAGTATAGTTCTACTTTTTCAATTAATAAAGTACCGATTTTATTTTTTTGAAAAGCTTCATAGACACCCATTCCTCTAAGTTGAATATTATTTAAAGATTTAATTTTATTAGTTCTATTTTTTATTAACGAAACTCCACCTATAATTGAATTATTATTAAACACAGCAAAATGTACTGAGTTAATATTTTCGTCACCCTCAAATTTACAATACTGAAATCCTTTATTCTTTCTAAGAACTTTATTTCTAAAAGGATATAAATCTATACTCTTTACTTTTTTTAATATCAAACTCATTTAAGTTAAAATTAATAATATATTTAGATGTTATTAATATAAATTAACAATTCATTAATTTTATATTTGTATTAATGCGGGAGTAGCTCAGTTGGTAGAGCGTCAGCCTTCCAAGCTGAATGTCGCCGGTTCGAACCCGGTCTCCCGCTCAATTATTTTACAATGAGGTATATTTTTATATTTTTTTTTATTTCAAATTTTGTTTATTCTCAGTCGGAGAATAGAACCTGGATTAGGGGAAAAGTAATGTATAAAAACAGCAATGTAATATCAGCTAACGTAGTAAATAATACAAGTAGACAAGTTACAATAACAAATAATGAAGGAGAATTCGAGATGAAAGTAAAAATAAATGACAGACTTGTTTTTTCCTCTGTTCAGTATCAAATAAGTTCAGTTGTTATTAATAAAGAAATTCTTCAAAAAAGTCGTTTAGTTATTGATGTGAATGAAAAGGTAACTGTATTAGATGAAGTAGTTGTTGGTCCAGAGAATACAGAAAAGTTTTTAGATTTAAAAGAGGAAGAATTTAAAAGAACTTACTATGATTTTGATAAATCATCTAAAATCGAAAATCAAATTTTAAAAGCAGGTACATTTAATAACGGGTTGAATTTTATTAATTTATACAAAATGATTGCAAAATCTTCAAATAAAAGTGGAGAAATTGATAAGAAACTAAGTAATGTTAATTACAAACCAAGTGATTTAATTAGAGAGGTTTATGATGACGCTTTTTTTGTTAAAAATCTTGGAATTAGAAAACAAAATATTTCCGAATTCTTATTGTATTGTGATGATAAATTTCCTTCAAAATTTTTATTTAAAAAAAGTAATGAGTTTCAGCTGCTAGATTTTTTAATTAAACAAAGTGATAAATTTAAAAAGATACTTGAAAGAAATTAGTTTTATTTTTTGTTTTTTTTTAGGATTAATATCAGTTTATTCTCAAACTAAGCAAAGTTTTAAAACCCTTAAGGGTGAAATTGTTAATGACTCTGTAAGCATTAGTGGTATTCATATAATAAATAAAACTAGCGGCTCTAAAACAATTACTAATGTTAACGGAATATTTGAAATTGGTGTTAAAAAACAAGATACTATCATAATATCTTCGGTTCAAATTAAACCACGTGTTATTATAATTGAAGATGAAATATTAAATCAAATTTACTTAAAGATTTACGTTGATCAATTTGTTAATCAGTTAGATAATGTTGTTGTGAGATCTCATAATTTATCAGGAAATATATTAGATGATATGGCTAACTCTAATGTCAAGGTTCCAATAAACTTTGATGATGTAGGTATCCCAGGATTTAAAGGAATAAGAGAAGAAAAAATAGAAAAAATTGTACCTTTTTATGGTTTACCGGTTATGGCTATAAACATCGAAGCTTTGTATAAAAATCTAAGTGGATATTATAAAAGGTTAAAAAAAAGAAGAGTTTGGGATAAGCAAAATAACACCACAGTTAATATAATAGAATTCTATGGTGTTAGTTTTTTTACCAGATCTTATGATTTGACTCAATACGAAGTATATGAATTTGTTTTGGGAGCTTTAGAAAACAGTTCAATTCAAATTGATTTTAAATCATCTAATCACGGTTTGGTTTTAGAATCATTTGATGAATTTTATAAAAGTAGAAATGAATAAATTAAAATTAATTTTAATAGTTTTTTGTTTAGGGTTTTCAACGCATAAATATTATGTGAGTACCTCACTTTTTAATTTTACAGACTCTAATTCACTTCAAATTACAGTAAGATTATTTAAGGATGATTTTGAGAATGCATACAAGAATAAGTATTCAATAAATGAATTAACTGAAAATATTCTTTTAAAATCTGAACATCATGATAGTATTCATAATTATTTCAACTCAAATCTAGATGTGTTTTTTGATGATTATAAGAACCAATTAAGTCTAATTGGATTAGAAAGTAAAAATGACATGTATATTTTTTATTTAGAAATTGAAACCCTCCCTAATTTTACTAAAATAAGTATAGATAATAAACTTTTATTTGAGCTTTACTCTAAACAACAAAATATTATTCATGTAAAAAAGAATGGTATTAAAAAAAGTTTTATATCAAGAGAGAATAATTCGGTTCTTAACCTGGATATTTAAACATTTTTATTAAATTTAAATTTTAAAATAAATATTATGAATTATAAAAATCTAGTATTTTTTACATTAAGTTTTTTTATTGCTTTCACTGGTTATTCTCAAGAGGCAAAAGAAAGGAATCAAGAAAATATTAATGTAAATAAGTTTAGACAACTTTATCAAGAATTTTCTTCTCCTAATATGTTTAGAACAGCCTCTGGTGCGCCAGGACCAGCTTATTATCAACAACAAGCTGATTACAAAATGAATATTGAGTTAGATGATGAAAATAAAACAATATATGGCAATGAAACAATAACTTATACCAACAACTCACCTGATAATTTAGAGTATTTATGGGTTCAATTGGACCAAAATATAAGAAAAAAAGATTCTCCATCTCTTCTTATTGATGGAGGTGGTGTTTCTCCCGCATATCTTCCATCTGGTTTTACAAAAGAATTTTTGACTGATCCGTTTGATGGAGGATTTAATATCGAATACGTTGTTGACGAAAATAAAAAACCATTAAAACATTTTGTCAATCAAACCATGATGAGAGTTGATTTACCTAACATCCTTAAAAGTGGGGAAAGTTTTTCTTTTTCAATCAAGTGGTGGTACAATATTCAAGATCATGTTAACCAAGATGGAAGATCAGGATATGAGTCGTTTGATAAGGATGGTAATAGAGTTTATATTATAGCTCAATTTTTCCCTAGAATGGCTGTTTATAACGAAGTTGAAGGCTGGCAAAATTATCAATTTTGGGGAGACGGTGAATTTGCTTTACCATTTGGAAATTATGATGTAAAAATAACTGTTCCTTCTGACCATATTTTAGACGCAACTGGTGAACTTCAAAACAGAAAAAATCTATTTTCTAAGGAAATGATCAAGCGTTATAATAAAGCTAAAAAAACATATGATAAGCCTGTTATGATTGTTACTCAGGCTGAAGCTGAGGAAGCTGAAAAAGGTTTTTCAAAAAAGAAAAAAACTTGGCATTTTCAAGCTGAAAATGTTAGAGATTTTGCTTTTGCCTCATCTAGAAAGTTTATATGGGATATGATGGCAGTCAAAATTGGAGATAAAGATGTTATGGCTGTTTCTATGTATCCAAAGGAAGGCAACCCTTTATGGGAGGATTACTCAACTGTAGTTGTGGCTGAAACTTTAAAAACTTATTCAGATTACACATTTGATTATCCTTATCATAAGGCCATTTCTGTTCACGCAAAACAAATTGGAATGGAATACCCTATGATATGTTTTAATTTCGGAAGACCTAATATAGATGGATCTTATTCTGATGATGTGAAATTTGGAATGATAGGTGTAATTATCCATGAGGTTGGACACAATTGGTTTCCAATGATTGTCAATAATGATGAAAGACAGTGGGCTTGGATGGATGAAGGAATAAATACTTTTGTTCAATACGTTACTGAACAAAAATTAGGCAAAGATATTCCGGAAATTATTTCTCCACTTGAAAATTACCCATCAGACAGAGGACCTGCCAACATGATTACAAGATATATGGGTGTAGATCAAAACTTTTTAGCTCCAATTATGAGTAATCCTGAAAATGTGTATAGTTTAGGACCTAACGCTTACGGAAAGCCTGCTACTGCTTTAAACATTTTAAGAGAAACAGTGATGGGTAGAGAATTATTTGATCATGCTTTTAAGACTTATTCAAAACGTTGGATGTTTAAGCACCCTAGTCCAGAAGATTTTTTTAGAACTATGGAAGATGCTTCTGCTGTTGATTTAGATTGGTTTTGGAGGGGATGGTTCTATACTACAGATTATGTTGACATTGGAATTAAGGAGGTAAACCAATATTTTATTTCTAACGAACCTAGCGTTGCAATCAAAAAAATAATGGAAGAACAAGGAATTACAAAATTAAGACCATTAGTATTTCTAGAAAAATTTGAAAATGATATTAATAGTGTAAAAGATAAAGATCCTTTAGAAAACTCGAAACTCCTTAATAATTATCTTAATGAAAATGAAGTTTCTAATAAAGAAGTTCCAAAATTCTTTTATGAAGTTATTTTTGAAAAACCAGGAGGTTTAGTTATGCCTCTTATTGTTGATTTTGAATACGAAGACGGAACAACTAAAAGAGTTACTTATCCTGCTCAAGTGTGGAGAAAAAATGATAAGGAAGTAAAAAAATTAATTACTTCAAATAAAAAAATTATAAACATCAATTTAGATCCAGATTTAGAAACAGCAGACATTGACACGTCAAATAATTCATGGCCTAAAAAGCAAGATAACTCTGAATTTGATAAATTTAAATCCAAAGTAAAAGGATAAAAAAAA
>CESJ01025860.1_pt1 | contig 10412 bp, 9 predicted proteins | sample 356311 | NCBI WGS metagenome assembly CESJ01 (sample SAMEA2621487, study PRJEB7988) | marine metagenome | biome: marine biome (ENVO:00000447); feature: surface water layer (ENVO:00002042); material: "saline water (ENVO:00002010), including plankton (ENVO:xxxxxxxx)" | depth 5 m
CGGACGCCTGAGGGCAGCTTAACTCCAAATTAATCCTTTCCAGACGCAGCGCACCTAATACACCTAACAAGTGAAATTGAGAGGTACCTGCCATGCGTGCCGCACTAATAGCACTGATGTTGACTTTCGCTTCGCAGGCGGGGGCTGAGTGTGGCAATTTTTGTGATCATAATGAATAGTAAACTGCGACAACGGCTGATCTGCGAGCAGAGTTGGCAGCAGGTGCAGACGTCATGGCGAATGAAAGGCATTGCAATACACCGCTTCACTTTGCTGCTAGGTACGGGACCTCTGCAGAAATCCATGCCCCGTTGGCCACTGTTGAAGACCCAAAAGTATTAGCCAAAAATGGTAAAACGCAGTGGGACTTAGCCCAATATAACTAAAAGCTAAAAGGGACCAAAGACTATTGGCCACTGAACGAGGCGCAGTATAATTTTCATTCCTAAGTGAACGTCTCTTAGGTTTTGCGTTATTTTAATCTTGGCCTGCCAATTCCTATAGGCTCGTTTCGATAAGTCGCCCAGCCGTGAATTTATCTGTTATTAAAAGGTCTACAATTCCAGTTTTCAGTGCAGCTTTGATCGCATCAGTTTTGTTTTTCCCACCAGCCAAAGCTATGACACGATCTACCTTAGAATGTTCTTCTAATGTCATGCCAATAACACGTTCGTTCAAAGACGTTTTTACAACAATACCGTCTGCATCGAAAAAGCGAAGGCTAATTTCGCCGATACCTCCAGCGTCCTTGACCTCTAGCAATTCACGCGATGAAAAAATGTTGCCGCTGCGCGTAAGCATTCTTGATGGCTCAATTGAGCCGATACCGACAATAGCTAAGCTAATTTTATCAAAAAGATTTATGGTTTCGCGCACATAGTTATCACCCACAAGTACAAGTTTTGCCTCCCTGGACTGCGCTACGCCTGGCGTGTTTAAAAGGTGAGCTTCCGCCCCTGTTAAACGTGCAAGACGCGTCGTTAGTTGGTTGGCATGGGTTTGCACGGTTGGATCACCAATACCGCCCATAGTTTGAACTACATAGCGCGCTTTGCCATTCTTCATAGGGTGGATGTTGTTTACCATCTTCAAAATAGTTTCGGACCAGCAAGATACACCTATAATTTCCCCAGTTTGAAGAGTTGCTTCCAATAAATGCGCTGCGGCCTCTCCAATTCGGGACATAATCTCGCCGTCATGGTCATCTGAGCACTCGACGATAATTGCTTCAGCCAAACCGAAGGTGAGTCTTAACTGAGCTTCTAGGTCGACAAAGGTGCCGAGAGGAGGCACCACAGTAGTTAGAACGATTTCTTCTTGTTGTGCCCGTTTTAGCATACGTGAAACGCTAGCCTGCGAAATTCTCAAATGCGCAGCGATAGTAGTTTGCCGTAGACTTTCTGAGTAATACATCTGGGCAACACGCGAAATCATGCGAAGCTCGTTGAGACGTGACATTTTTATTCCCTACTCAAGCCAATGCGGGGTATTCCTTAAGCCCTATACTTAGTCCGGGCAATTGCATTTTTCCATATTTCAATTGCTGCGTTTCTATCACGGGAAGAAATCTGAGGTGTAATTTTTTCTAAATGACGCGGAAGCTTGGAAATGGTGTCTATATCTGGCCAGAATTTTGTGGCTAACCCTGCCATGTAGGCAGCGCCCAATGCTGAAAGTTCTGTATCCTGACCAGGCCCAACAGGATGGTTGAGTGTGTTAGCCACTATCTGCATTAAAAAAGAGTTACCACTTGGCCCTCCATCAACAAAAATTTGACCCTTGGAACCAATGGCCTCATACATAATAGAAAAGACATCCAAGACCTGAAATGCCATACTTTCAGCAGCGGCTAGTGCAATATGTTCCCGCCCAGACCCAAATGAAAGTCCACTGATCAATCCACGCGCATGTGAATTCCAGTGTGGTGATCCCAGCCCCACGAGAGCAGGAACCAGCGAAACTCCATTTGTACCATTCGCCGTCTTAGCTAGCTCTAAAAGGTCGTCTACACTTTCCAGCCCTAACAGTTTTGCTGTCCAAGGCAAGATCGAAGCGCTGACCAAAATATTCCCCTCCAATGCGAATGTAGAGGTGCCGTTGATCGACCAGGCAATTGTTGTGGTGATGCCTTCGGGTGGGGTAATAAATTTTGGCACCGTCGTCATCACTGATGAACCTGTGCCAAATGTGATTTTTCCGTCCCCAGTGTTGAATGCGCCGTGGCCGAAGAGAGCACTGTGCGAATCGCCAATTGCTGATGCGATAGGGATTCCATCCGGGATAACTATAGCATTTTGTGTTTCGCCAAAAATATATGATGAGTCCCGCACCACGGGCAGCATGCATTCATCGATTCCAAAAATAGCGCAAAGCTTGCGATCCCACACGCCCTCTACCAGATTAAATAACTGAGTTCGAGCGGCGTTAGAGCGGTCGGTTGCATGAATGGTGCCTCCAGATAATTTCCAGATCAGCCAGCTATCAATGGTGCCGATGCAAACATGTTGTGTCGTCGCAGAGTGTTTGAGTAGCCATGCAAGCTTTGTAGGTGGGAAGAGGGGGTCTATCGGCAGACCTGTACGCGCAATTATGTCCGCTTCATGTCCGGCAGCCTTAAGCGCCTCACATTCTTTTGCTGTACGGCGGCATTGCCATGTAATAACTGGACCCAGTGGCTTGCCCGTTTTTCTATCCCAAATTAGGACGGATTCTCGCTGGTTAGATATGCCGATTGCGGAAAGTTTTATGTTGGATTTTTCTTTGAGGCATTCTAAAATCGCAACCTGTGTTGCATCCCAAATTGCATCTGCATCCTGTTGAACCCAACCAGATTTAGGGTGTTCAATTGGAACTGGAGCAGAACCGCTGGCAATGACTTGACCCTTGGAATTTATAAGACACGCTTTAGAGTTTGTCGTTCCTTCATCAATTGCCAGTACTGCGGATTGCGCCATTATTCATCTCTTTCGACGCAATAGGACCTGCGCGCTGTTTGAAATACCTTCTGGTGACATGCCAAATTCGTCCAGTAGAAAATTGGCTGAGCCTGTAGGTGCAAATACCCCAGGAACTCCTAGACGTTTCATTGGAACTGGGTGGTTGTCGACTACAACTTCTGCGATTGCGCTGCCTAGTCCACCAAAAGTAGTATGCTCTTCACAAGTCAAAATGGCTCCCGTTTCTGAGGCAGCTGCAAGAATTTCATTTGCGTCTAATGGACGAACGCAAGCCATATTGACGACCCTGCAAGAAATGCCCCTGCTTGCCAAAATATCTGCAGCGATCATCGCGCGGTGGGTTAAAACGCCGTTGGCAATTATTGTAACGTTTTCGCCTTCGCGTAATCGGTTCGCTTTGCCTACTTTGAATATATGTTTGGCGGGTAACAGATCGGGCACACCGGCTCGGCTTAACCGAAGAAAACATGGCCCTTCGTAATCCTTCGCCCACTTTATAACAGCAATGGTTTCAATTCTATCAGCTGGTGCGATAACTGGCAGATTAGGAAGTGCGCGGATCCAGGCAAAATCTTCAATAGAATGATGTGTTGCGCCAAGCTCTCCATAGGCCAAGCCAGCGCTGATTCCCACAAGCTTAACATTTGCTTCGGAGTAAGCTACGTCGGCTTTGATTTGTTCTAAGGCGCGTCCAGTCAAAAAAGGCGCTGCGCCACAGACAAAAGGGATTTTGCCCCCGTTTGCCAAGCCAGCTCCGACTCCGACCATATTCTGCTCTGCAATTCCGACATTAATCAGACGTTCTGGAAACTTGCTCTTGAAGTCGCCCAACTTGGTGGAGCCTACAGAATCGTTGCAGACAGCGACGACTTTGTTGTCTGTTTCTGCGAGTTCTTCAAGGGTCGTTACGAACGCGTCTCTGCAATCATGTAGCTTGCAGGTCTCAAATTGAGTTTTCACAATACCGCTCTCTCAAGTTCAGCCATTCCTTGTAAATATTGTTCCTTATTTGGAACTTTATGATGCCAAGCGACATTGTCAGACATAAATGAAATGCCTTGCCCTTTGTTAGTGTGGGCCACGATGCACTTCGGCTTGTTCGGTGTGATCTTTCCAGATGATAGTGTTGTGCAGATTTGCTGCATATCATGACCATCTATCTCTTCTACAACCCAACCAAATGCTTCTAACTTAGGGGCAAATGGTGCGAGATTGTTAGTTTCTGCAACCTGATCGCCTTGTTGAAGCCTATTGTGATCAATGATTAGCGTTAAGTTATCTAGTTTGAACTGAGCTGCTGCCATGATCGCTTCCCAATTTGAGCCTTCCTGCATTTCCCCATCACCCGTAATTACGAATGTTCGCCAACTATCACCATTCAATTTTGCTGCCATGGCCATTCCCACTGCGATAGGTAATCCGTGGCCTAGTGGGCCGGTATTAGTTTCAACACCGGCGACCTTAACTCTATTGGGATGCCCGTTTAGCCGAGAAAAAGGTTGCAAAAAAGTGGATATCTCTTCTTTCGGGATGAAACCTTTTTCCGATAGAATTATATAGAGCGCAAGGGCGGTATGCCCCTTGCTTAGGACAAAACGGTCTCGATTTGGATGCCTCGGCTCATCGGGAAACACAGACATTGTGTGGAAATATAATGCGGTGAGCAGATCAATAACTGACATCTCCCCGCCAATGTGTCCTGCACCGGCTTCATAGACGGCCTGCAGGTCGCGTTTTCGGATACTGTTTGCAATCTTGCGAAGTTCAAAAGGTAGCATTAGGATCCTGCATATATATTCACTTATAATTAAAGATACATTATGTTCGTTTGTCAAGAAGAGCTAACTGAGTGAAATCATGCAATATTTGAAATATTTTATCATAAGCTTTACTTGACATGCCTTTTTTGGATGATAGCATAATATATGGCGAGTGCATAATTATTCATATGGAGTGTTATAACTTTGCAAAAAATTAAATCATGAACTCAACACTTAAAAAGGACACACTCCAATTTCGAGACATATTTTCGGTTGGAGGAGCGACAGGGCCATTGATTGGCTTGCTGCTTCTTTGTGCATTCTTATCCTTTGCAACGGATTCATTTTTTTCCATTCGTAATTTCTTAAATATTTTAGATCAGATAACCGTGTTAGGGATCATGGCTGTTGGAATGACCTTCGTGATCCTGATCGCAGGAATTGACTTGTCGGTCGGATCAGTTTTGGCTCTTTCCATGATGGTGCTGGGCTATCTAAATGTAGAAGCAGGCATGCCTATGGGCATTGCCATAGGTGGAGCGCTTGCTGCGTCGGCTCTGGTAGGTCTTGCGGCAGGCCTTTTAATAACAGAATTTAAAGTGCCACCCTTCATTGCCACGCTTGCAATGATGTCAATCGCTAGGGGTCTAGCAAATATGATCACAAATGGATCCCAAATTATTGGCTTTCCAGCGTGGTTCAACATGGGAGCCATTATTAGGCACGGCGGCTTTCTTACTTCCACAGTTGCAGTGATGCTTGTCGTTTTCATAACAACTCTACTTTACCAACGTTATCGTGAAGGTGGTCGCGCCTTGTATGCGGTGGGGGGCAATCCTGAAGTCGCCAGACTTGCGGGGATCAAAGTCAAGCGAGTAACTGTATTGACCTATACTGCATGTGCCGCGCTTTCCGGCCTTGCAGGTATTTTGCTGGCAGCACGGCTAGATGCGGTGCAGCCAAGTTCGGGTGTGGCGTATGAGCTTGACGCGATCGCGGCCGTTGTCATTGGTGGAACCAGTTTGTCTGGTGGAACTGGCGGCGTCGGTGGAACGATCATTGGTGTGCTTATTATTGGTGTTCTACGCAACGGTTTAAACCTTTTGAGTGTCTCTCCTTTTTTACAGGCAGTTATCATTGGATTAGTGATTGTGCTCGCAGTAGCGGCAGAAACATTCAAGCATCGTGAGCAATAAAATTAAGGTGCGCAGCGCCGTTTTGCGCACCCTAGAAAATAGTCCGGTCTTATGGACTTCAATGGGTCCAGAATAATTGAAGTGGACCACCAACTTAGGAGTGAAAATATGAAACTAATGTTTAAAGCAACTATAGCATCAATCGTTGCCGCCACCATAGCTACGACCGCGCTGGCTGAAGGTGTCGGCGGCGTTAATAAGATTGGCCTTGCAGTTCCTAACTTGCAAGCAGATTTTTTTAACCAAATCAAGCTGGGCGTAGAAGGTTATGCCGGGAAGCTTGGCATTGAGGTGATAGTGGTTGACGCCAAGAATGACACTGCAACTCAGGTTAGCCAGGTTCAGGATTTGTTAACACAAGGTATTGACGCATTTATCTATATCCCTGCTGGGGCTGCCGCCGCTGCTGTTCCGACGCGTCTGGCTCGTGCCGAAGGTATTCCCGTCATCAACGTAGATCGTGAGCCTGCAGGAGCGCCAGGGGATACAGTGATCTACGGCGAAAACGTGATGTCTGCATATCAAGTTTGTGACCACATAATCGGTCTTGCTGGCGGTCAAGGGAAAATGGCTGTCATTCACGGCCAGAAGGGCACAACTCCAGAAGTTCAACGTTTTGAGGGTTGCAAGATGGCGATGGATGAAAACCCAGGAGTTGAGTTGGTCGCCCAGCAATGGAGCCAGCAATGGTCGCCAGATGAAGGTTTTCAAATCGCCCAGAATATGTTGCAAGCTCACCCTGATATCACAATTATCTTTGGTCAAGCCGATGGCTTAGCTATGGGTGCCGCTAAGGCAGTCCAAGTAGCCAGTCTTGCAGATCAGGTTATCGTCGGAGGTTATGACGGCGACGGTGCCGCGCTCAAGTCATTGGTGACTTGTGACACACCGTTTGTCGTAACGGCAACACAAAGTACTCAGGCTATGGGTGTTCTGGCTGTAAATTCTGCTATTGCAGTTGCAAATGGCGCTTCGGTTCCTGCTCGTCAGATTCCTAATGCTGTGCTAACGACTTGTGATAACGCAGCAAAGTTTGTCGAAAAGCACCCTTAGACTTTAGGAGCTAGTCTAAAAAGAAGTGAGCAGCGTCATGACACAAGAAGGCAGGGAACCAATTCTGACCCTCCGAAATGTTCATAAAGCCTATGGCCCTATTGAAGTTTTGCGTCGATTTGATTTAGACGTGGCCCCTGGTGAAGTTGTTGCGCTACTTGGCGAAAATGGTGCTGGGAAATCTACAGTATCGAACATCATCTCAGGGGCAATCCTTCCGTCCTCTGGAGAGATGCAATGGCAGGGCGCTCCTTTTGCGCCCGCCAACCCTCGTGAAGCGATCAATGCTGGGGTGGGCATGATCCATCAAGAACTTTTGTTGTTGCCGCACCTGTCTATTGCTGAGAATATTTTTGTTGGTCGCTATCCTATGAAATTAGGCCGTCTTGACCGCGGTGAGATGGAGAGGCGAGCGCAGATTGGGCTTGAACGATTAGGGCTTAGAATTTCGCCCCGCCGTCTTGTAGATGGCTTACCTACAGCTGGCCAACAGTTAATTGAGATTGCCAAAGCGCTGACGCTAAATGCAAAACTTCTTATTCTCGATGAGCCAACTGCAGCACTTGGTGGTGGGGAAACGAAGCTATTGTTCCAGCAGATCGAACGTTTGAAGTCAGAGGGCGTAGGTATAATTTACATTTCACATAGGCTGGAAGAAATAAAGCAAATCGCTGATCGCATTGTGGTTATCCGTGATGGAGAGAAAGTTAAAGATTTTGCCACTGCCGATGTGCCGGTTCGCACGATTGTTGAAGCTATGGTGGGCCGTAGTATGGAGCAGATGTTTCCACCAATGGCCAAGCCAAGTGACGAGACAGTTTTGAAAATTTCCGGTCTGACTTCGCCTACAAAACGGTTTCGAGATGTCAGCTTTTCTGTTCGGCGAGGTGAGATTTTTGGTGTCGCTGGCCTTGTCGGCGCTGGGCGCACAGAACTTGTCCGGTCTATCGCTGGAGTTGATCCAATTCAGTCAGGTAAAGTTGAGTTGAACGGTAAAGATATCACACCAAAATCTCCTGGCCAGGCTATTGCTAACGGTATAATTCTGGTCCCAGAGGACCGTAAACAGCAAGGTCTAATTTTAGATCACAGCATTGAAGAAAATATCGCGTATTCAAACTTAGACTCTGTTGGAATATCCGGCTGGATACGCGGTAATCTCGTCCGCAATTTTGCACGTGAAAACATCAAAAGATTTGGTGTTAAAGGCAAGGGATATCAGAAGGCTAATCAGATGTCTGGCGGCAATCAGCAGAAAGTAGTCATTGCAAAATGGCTTGCTCGTAAGCCAAGTGTAGTTTTGCTTGACGAACCAACTCGAGGCATTGACGTGGGCGCACGATCTTCCATTTATGAGCTAATTCATAATCTTGCTACAGAAGGAATTGCGGTTATTGTTGTTAGCTCTGATCTTGAAGAAGTACTTGGCGTGTCTAACCGTATTATGGTCATGGCAGGTGGTCTGCAGACAGGTATCCTTGATCACACTGAAGCTAACGATGTGTCAATCATGGAACTAGCCACTGTCTGAATAAACAAAGGAGTTCTTATGAAGCGTTTCACGGATAAAACTGTAGTTGTCACGGGTGGCAACCGAGGCATAGGCTTTGCGATTGCAAAAAGGTTCGCTGAAGAGGGGGCCAATGTTGTAATCGGATCAGTTGAGGAGGCGGTCAAAGACGCTGCGGTGGAGCTTAGTGAGGCAGGGCATGCTGCGCTTGGCGTCCTTTGTGATGTTACTGACCGCAAGGAAGTTGTCGGCATGTATGAACAGGCCGAAAGTAAATTCGGCGCTATCGATGTGTCTGTCCAGAATGCTGGAGTTATCACGATCGCAAAAATTGAAGATCTGACCGAAAAAGAGTGGGACATGAATATGAACGTAAACACCAAAGGTGCATTCCTTTGTTGTCAGGAGGCTATCAGGCGGATGCGTAAAACTGGTGGCGGCAAGCTTATTAATATGGCTTCGGGACAGGCGCGGGACGGGTTCATTTATACGCCGCACTACGCAGCTTCGAAATACGGCGTAATGGGAATGACCCAGAGCTTGGCGAAAGAAGTAGCGCTCGATAATATAACTGTGAATGCTATCTGCCCCGGAATTATAAAATCAGACATGTGGAAATATAATGACCGCGTTTGGGGGCAGATGTTGGGCGATTTTGGTCCAGGTGAACTTATGGAAAGTTGGGTTCAAAACATACCAATGAAACGCGCTGGCGAAGGTAAAGATGTTGCGGGACTGATCGCCTTCCTTGCCAGCGCGGATGCGGAATACATCACTGGCCAGACGATCAACGTTGATGGTGGCCTAATTATGTCTTAATTTAAGCGAAGAAATACAGGATATCTTATGAATGAGATTATTTTAAACGCACCTAAAATGTTTGACCTTTCGGGCCGCGTAGCCTTGGTAACTGGCGCTGGCAGTGGAATCGGACAACGCATTGCGATTGGGCTAGCCCAATGTGGTGCGGACGTTGCGTTGCTAGATCGCCGGTCTGATGATGGGCTAGACCAAACTTTAGAATTTATTGTGGAAGTCGGTCAAAAAGCGATTTCAATATCTGCTGACGTCACGTCATCAGAGGCTATTGCTGAAGCTGTGAAGGAAACAGAGGCAAGGCTTGGCCCGTTAGTATTGGCTCTAAACGCAGCCGGAATCGCTGATGCTAAACCATGCGAAGAGATGATGGAGGACCAATATCAAACCCTTATGGACGTCAATTTAAAAGGCGTTTGGCTTTCCTGCCAAGCTGAGGCACGTGCAATGATTGCCCACGGCAAAGGCGGTTCAATTGTAAATATTGCTTCAATGTCAGGTGTAATTGTAAACCGGGGCCTGAATCAGGCGCACTACAATGCCTCTAAAGCGGGCGTGATTCACATGTCCAAGTCCATGGCTATGGAGTGGGTAGATAGGGGGATCCGGGTGAATTCAATAAGTCCAGGTTATACAGCGACCCCCATGAATACGCGGCCTGAGATGCTCAAACAGACAAAGAAGTTCGAAAGCCAAACACCGATGCAACGAATGGCAAGCGTTGACGAAATGGTCGGGCCAGCGGTATTCCTGCTATCAGATGCAGCTTCGTTTTGTACCGGTGTGGACCTTCTGGTTGATGGGGGATTCTCCTGCTGGTGATTTTTCTCAGCACCTATTTTTACATCATCAGACATTTAACTACTAAATTGCGCGCTTGTCCGTGATAGCTGAAACACTATGACATCTTGTTTCTCTCGTTTGCCGCCCATTCTTAGGCCCACCTGTTTCCTGAGTCCGGTGGGTAGGCTGCCACGTTTAGTGCGCAGTGGCCATTGTGCTTGTATGTAGGTCTGTTACAGGCGATCAAACGTTCGCCGCCACAAGCCCTTTGGTGTGGGTGTCCCGTCCAATTTAAACTCCTTTGACTTTAGACTTGTATGGCTTGAAAACCTGTATA
>CESJ01130393.1_pt1 | contig 10403 bp, 9 predicted proteins | sample 356311 | NCBI WGS metagenome assembly CESJ01 (sample SAMEA2621487, study PRJEB7988) | marine metagenome | biome: marine biome (ENVO:00000447); feature: surface water layer (ENVO:00002042); material: "saline water (ENVO:00002010), including plankton (ENVO:xxxxxxxx)" | depth 5 m
TAATTAATATAAGTTCTAAAGAAAGTGTTAAATCGATTTCTGGAGCACCATGGGGATCAGCCCTAGCCTGTGTGATTTCTTATGGCTACATATGTATGCTTGGTGCAAAAGGATTGAAATCATCTACTGAACTCGCAATTTTAAATGCCAATTATATTAAAAACAGAATTGAAAATCATTATGACACACTATACACTGGTGAAAAAGGGAGATCAGCTCACGAATTAATCATCGATTGCAGACCTTTTAAATCAAATGGAATTGAAGTCATGGACATAGCAAAAAGGTTAATTGATTACGGATTTCATGCTCCAACTGTATCCTTTCCAGTTCCTGGAACTATGATGATAGAACCAACTGAAAGTGAAAATATTGAAGAAATTAATAGATTCTGCGATGCTATGATTCTCATAAGAAAAGAAATAGATGAGTGTGAAGAAACAAAAACAAATAATTTATTAAAAAATGCTCCTCACACTATGAAAATGATAATACAAGAAAATTGGAATTATCCCTATTCTAGACAAAAAGCAGCATTTCCAACATCATATGTGTTAGAAAATAAGTTTTGGCCCTCTGTTAGAAGAGTTGACGATGCTTATGGTGATAGGAATTTAATTTGTACATGCGAGCCAATTGAATCTTATCAATGACTTTCTTAACTTAGTAATATAATATACTAATATATGTCCATTAAAATTACTGGAACTGGCTCTTACATTCCTTTATTAACTAAAAAAAATTCTGATTTTTTAAATACTAATTTTTTAAATGCTGATGGTACTGCTTTTAAAGTCAGTAATGAAGTAATAATAAAAAAGTTTAAATCTATAACAGGAATTGAAGAAAGAAGATATGCCAAAGATCATCACAATACTTCAGATTTAGCATTTTTTGCAGCTGAAAAAGCTATTAAAGATGCTGACATAGATCAAGAGACAATTGATTATATAGTAGTAGCTCATAATTTTGGGGATATTAAATCTGGAACAAAACAATCAGACAGTTTACCAAGCTTAGCTAGTAGAGTTAAATTTAATTTAGGAATTAAAAATCCAAACTGTGTTTGTTATGATATTATTTTTGGATGTCCCGGTTGGATAGAAGGTGTTATTCAAGCATACGCTTTTATTAAAGCCGGAATGGCAAAAAAATGTTTAGTAATTGGAGCAGAAACACTTTCAAGGACTTACGACATTAAAGACAGAGATTCGATGATTTATGCTGATGGAGCTGGCGCATCAATAGTTGAATTAAAAAATGGAATAAAAAATAGTGGAATTTTATCCCACAAATCCTGCACATTTACCGATAAGGAAACTTTCTATTTATTTTTTGGAAAATCATATGATTTAAAATCTAATTCAAAAACCAAATTCATCAAAATGTATGGAAGAAAGGTTTACGAATTTGCAATTGTACAAGTCCCAAAAGCATTAAAAGAATGTCTAGAGCTAAGTGGTCACTCCATTCATGAAGTTAAAAAAGTTTTTCTTCATCAAGCAAATGAAAAAATGGACGAAGCTATAGTTGATAGATTCTATAAATTGTATGATTTAGAAACACCAAAAGGTGTTTTACCTATGTCGATTAACAAATTAGGAAACAGTTCAGTAGCAACTATACCTACATTATTCGATCTTGTAAACAAACTTAAACTAAAAGATCATTCTTTACATAAAGGTGATATAATTATGTTTGGCAGTGTCGGAGCTGGAATGAACATAAACGCAATTACATATAAAATCTGATAAATAAATTATTATTTTGATTTTAATATTTTTAACTTTAGATATATAATTTATTCATGCTATATATAGATGATATTGGAAGATATTTTTTAATGATTAAAATGTCGTTCTTTAAACCTAGTAAATGGAAAGTTCAAAGAAAATTAATTTTTAGAGAAATTAATGATCTTATAATTAAATCGATACCAATTGTAGTAATTTTATCATTCTTCATTGGCGGAGTTGTAGCTATTCAAACTGCATTAAATTTAAGCAGTCCATTTTTATCAAAATCCTTAATAGGGTTCGCAACCAGACAGTCAGTTATTCTTGAATTTGCTCCTACTTTTATGTCCATCATTATGGCTGGAAAAGTTGGATCATATATTACTTCAAGCATTGGAACAATGAGAGTAACTGAACAAATAGATGCATTAGAAGTTATGGGAATTAATCCATTAAATTATCTAGTTTTCCCTAAGATTATAGCTCTATTATTTTATCCTTTTGTAATTACTGTAGCAATGTTTGTTTCAATTTTTGGCGGATTAGTAGCAATGACATTTGCAGGAGTTCCAAGCGAAGCGTTTATTTCAGGCATTCAGATGGATTTCGATCCTTTTCACGTTAGTTATGCTTATTTAAAAACAATTTTATTTGCATTTATATTAGCAACGGTACCATCTTATCATGGATTTTACATGAAAGGTGGAGCACTTGAGGTTGGAAAAGCTAGTACATTATCTTTTGTCTGGACTTCAATTATAATCATAATAGTAAATTTCGTTATTACACAATTATTATTAAGCTAATGATCGAAGTTAAAAACATAAAAAAATCATTTGACGGAATTGAAATTCTTCAAAATATTTCTACAACATTTGAGAAGGGTAAAACGAACTTAATAATTGGACAAAGTGGATCTGGAAAAACAGTATTATTAAAATGCCTGTTAGGACTTCACCAACCTGACAGTGGTGAAATAATTTATGACGGTATTTCTAACATAAAGATGAATGAAAGTGATAAAACTTTACTAAGAAGAGAAATGGGGATGGTTTTTCAAGGAAGTGCCTTATTTGATTCAATGTCAGTATTAGAAAACGTAATGTTTCCACTTAATATGCTGACAAACAAAAATGAAGAAGAAATAAGAGAAAAAGCAAAGTCAGTTATAGAAAGAGTAGAACTAAATAATGCGATTGATAAACTTCCATCTGAAATTTCTGGAGGAATGCAAAAAAGAGTTGCTATAGCAAGAGCTATTGTAATGAATCCGAAATATTTATTTTGTGATGAACCAAACTCTGGCTTAGATCCTAAAACTGCTATTGTAATTGATAAATTAATTCATGAAATTACTAAAGAATATAATATCACAACAATAATAAATTCTCATGATATGAATTCAGTTATTGAGATAGGAGAAAAGATTATATTTTTAGTAACAGGAGAAAAAAATTGGGAAGGAACTAATAAAGAAATTTTAAAAACTGATGTAGATTCTGTTAAAAACTTTGTTTATTCTTCAGAACTTCTTAAAAAAGTAAAAAAGTATTTATAAAATATCAAAATTTAATTAGTTCGAAAGACTGATCATTTAATTTGAATGTTAACCAATTTTTGATCTTTTGCTCTTGCTTATTTATTTCATTATCAGAAATTGTTTCATTCCATTTTATGTAAAAAATTAAAGTTGAGTTTTTATCTTTTTGATTAATATCTAATAAATTTTGAAGATTAAAATCTATAATTTGATCATAATTTAATTTTATATCTTTTATAAGTGTTTTGTATAAAATATTTTTAGATTCTATTTTCTCTAAGCTATTTAACCTTTCTGTTAAAAGTTCAATTTCTTTTGTTTTGTTTGAAAGTTCTAAGGAATCTCTACGTCTAAGCTCACTTAAAAAACGTTTTTGTTCTTTAAAATCATTTTCTACTTTTTGCTGATTAAAACTAATTGAAGTCTTGGAAAGATGAGGGTATTTATTAATTTTAGCCTTCAATAAAACTATTATGTCCTCAGAAACTGGATCTAATCCAAAACTATTAAATGTTAGTTTTGAAATCTTATCTCTCCACGGAAAGACATAATTGGAATCGTCAATGTAATATTCAGTTTTGGAGTTTATTATTAAATAATCTTTATTAGCAATTCCATCTAATTCAAAATCTAAAAATTCAGTTATAGAATTATTGAACTTATTTTCATATAGTATTCCGACAAAAGTGTAAAATGCTGGAATTAACATTAGAATTGAACTCAAAGTAACTAATCTAGAAACAAGCGTTCTTCTTTTAGAATTAACATAATCTACTAAAGGAAACCGAAGTAATTTAATTATTAAATACGTTGCTAAAACTATATATAATGTATTAATCATAAACAAATACATTGCACCACTTGCAAAATCGTATTTTCCGGTTGCTAATCCATATCCAACAGTGCATAAAGGGGGCATTAACGCAGTAGCTATTGCTACACCATAGATAACAGTTGAAATAGTTCCTTTTTTTGTTTTAGCTATAATAAGGGCCAAACCTCCAAAAAAAGCAATTAATACATCTCGAATGTCAGGATTAGTTCTTGATAAAAGTTCTGAAGATTCTTCTCTAAGCGGAAAAAATGAAAAAAATAAATAGGCAGTAAAAACACTTAAAATAACCATTACTGAGAAGTTGAGAATCGATTTTTTAAGAGTTTCTAAATCATTAATAGCAATAGATAATCCAAAACCTAAAATGGGGCCCATAAGAGGAGAAATAAGCATTGCTCCAATAACAACAGGAATTGAGTTCGCATTTAAACCAACTGATGCAACAAATATTGAACATATTAATATCCAAGCCGTTGGGCCTTTTATTGAAATATCATTTTTTATAGAACGTAGAGTAGCTGCTTTATCTGTTTCATTTCTAAAATCTAAAATTTCTTTAAAAAAAGATAATATTGATGATAACAAACCTTTTGCATTACCAGAAATTGAATTATCAGAATTTTTTAATGATGAATTTTCATCTGAAAAATTAAATTTATTTTCCATAAATTATATTTGTTTTAAACCTGTCAAATCAGATGAGCTTCGTATTTTATCTCCGAGTCCATCTGTCATTAGTATATTATATTTTATACAAATCTTAGATTCAGGTACTTCACCAACAGATCTATCTCCACCATTAGCAAAAATATCAGGTTTAATCGCTTCCAAAGAATCGCATACAGTTTTATCTTTATCAATAGACAAGAATACTTCATCTACCATTTTTAAGGATTTTACAATCTCTAATCTATCATTTTCATCCATAAAAGGTTTGCCTTTTTTTAGAACACATTGATGATTATTGTTTACAATAACAACCAGCTTGTCACCAAGTTTTTTTGACATTTTCAAATATTCCAAGTGACCTACATGTATAGGATCAAAATATCCACTAACAGCTACTACTTTCATTTATTTAATTTAATTTAACTCTAGCTACTGGTGAAAATAAAAACTTTCGACCAGTTAAGCAGTTTTTACAAATATATCGTTTTCTTCGTTTATTTAATTTTACAAAGTTTTTGTTTTCTTCATAATAAAAAGAATTATTAAACGGAACTTCGAATAAAAAGATTTTATTGTCATCTTTTAGTTCATAATTCTGTAAAGCTACAACAAGATTAATATCAGAATCAGTTGTTGCCGGTGGATTAATCATATGTAAAGCCAAAAAGCTTAAAATATCGTCAGGAAAAATTTTATTATTTAAAAATGGTAACATTAAATATTTATAGGTTTGTTTCCACTCAAACCCATGAGGATTAACTTTATATTTAAAAGATTGACTCACTTTAAAATGTGCCAACTCATGTATAAGAGTTATTAAAAATCTAAATTTATTATCAATATGATTTAAAGTAATTTGAAATTTACCGTTTTTTAAAGATCTAAAATCTCCATGTTTAGTTTTTCTAGTTTTAACAGTTTTGATTGATAAATTTTCGTTATCAATCAACTCAGATAAAAATTCTTTAGAACTAACAGGAACTAAATCAAATAAGCTAATCACCTTAATTAAGGATTTGAAATTGATACAGGTAATATTTTACCATTAAAATACTTATGTCCTTTTATAGAAAAATCATAAATATAATTTGCCATTTCAATTGAGGATAATGGAGCTTTATAACCAGGAAATGCTTCCTCAAGCATTTCAGTTTGGACAGCGCCTAAAGCAAGTGTATTTATAACTGGACCTGATGTTTTAAATTCCTCATATAACATTTCTGTCAATACATTTAAAGCAGCCTTACTACTAGAGTAAGCAGATAAACCAGGAAACTTACTAGAACCTGCAATTCCCCCAATACTACTAATATTAATTATATGTGATGTATTAGTAAAAGAAGGTAACATTAGTCTTATCAACTCCGCAAGTCCAAACACATTTACGTTATAGACTGATTTAAAGTCTTCAAAGGATGTTTCAATAAATGGTTTGTTTATTAATTTTCCGGCATTATTAATTAAAATATCAACAGAACTGAATTTATTTTTAATAAATTTTGCAGCTTTATTTATTGAGTCAGAATCAGAAAGATCTGTACTAAAGGTTGATACATTATTCAAATTTAATTTAGAGATTGAAGAAACATTTCTTGAAAGGGCAATTACATTATAATTGTTTTGACTAAATAAATTAACTAATTCAAATCCTATACCTCTACTCGAGCCTGTAATAATAACGTTTTTCATAAAATAATTATTCTAAACTAACATAGTAACTGGATTTTCTATAAAACCTTTTAAAGTTTGTAAAAACAAAGAGCCTGTTACCCCATCTACAGTTCTGTGATCACATGCTAAAGTAAGTTTTATAGTATGACCAATAGTGATTTTATCATCTCTTACAACTGGCTTTTTTATTATACTTCCAACAGAAAGGATAGCAGAATTTGGTTGATTAATAATTGAGGTAAATTCTTCAATTCCAAACATACCTAAATTAGAAATTGTAAATGTACTACCCTGCATTTCGTCAGGAGATAGTTTTTTATCTCTCGCTTTTGAAGCATAATTTTTAACTAAACTTCCAATTTCAGTAATTGATTTTTCATTAGCAAAACGAATTACTGGAACGACTAATCCATCAGGAACTCCAACGGCCACTCCTACATGAACATGATTATTGAGTCTCATCTTATCTTCAAACCATTGAGAGTTTACTCTTGGATGTTGTTTTAAAGCTATAGCACAAGCTTTTACAATAATATCATTGAATGATATTTTAGTTTCTGGAAGTGAATTATATTGATTTCTAAAGGCAATAGCATTGTCCATTTCAAATTCTACACTTAAATAGTAATGAGGTGCAGAAAACTTAGATTCTTTAAGCCTTTTAGCAATAGTTTTTCTCATTTGAGAATTTTCTATATCTTCAAAACTTTCAACTTCTGATTCTGAACTATTTGAAATCAAATTATCTTTAACAACACTAATAATTGGGCTATAGTTTTCAACATCCTCTTTTATAATTCTTCCGTTATCTCCGGATCCGCTAACTAAATTTAAATCAATACTTTTTTCTTTTGCAATCTTTTTGGCTAATGGTGATGCTAAAACTCTTAAGTTTTGATTATTTAGTATCGGCTCAACAACCGATTCAATTTTTTCATCAATTAGCTCAGTGATTTCTTCAGTTTTAATTTCAGTTTCTTCAATATTATCATTTAATACTTTATTATTTCCAAAATTATCTATTGCTGATTTATAGTCTGAGTCAGGATCTCCAATTACGGCTAATAAGCTATCTACTTTTGCAGTCTCTCCAACATTGATTCCAATATATAATAAAGTTCCCTCATGAAAAGATTCAAATTCCATAGTTGCCTTATCAGTTTCAATTTCAGCTAGTATATCCCCTTCTTTAACAACATCACCCACATTTACTAACCAAGTAGATACTGTACCTTCTTCCATAGTATCACTAAGTCTAGGCATAGTAACTATTTGAAATAAATCATTAGAATTAGTTATGATATCACTCTTAATTGATTCATCGTCTGAGATTTGTAAACTCTCAGATTCATTTATCTGATCAACTAAATCTAATTGTACAGAACTTGAGGAGGGACTTAATAATCCTGTAATGTCTTCACCTTGTTCTCCAACTATTGCTAAAAGAGTATCTACAGCTGCTGTTTCACCTTCTTTAATTCCAACATGTAATAAGACTCCGTCATGAAAAGACTCAAATTCCATAGTTGCCTTATCAGTTTCAATTTCAGCTAATATATCACCTTCTTTTATAGTGTCTCCGACGTTAACTAGCCACTTAGCTACTACTCCCTCCTCCATTGTATCGCTTAAACGCGGCATGTTTATTATTTCTGCCATTTATTTTAATTTATGAGATATAAAATTATAGTCTTCTTGTTCGTAAACGGCATCATACATAAGTGATTTTTCAGGATATGGAGACTCTTCTGCAAATTTTTGACAATCAAGTACTCTGATTTTTATACTGGAATCTATTGATAAAATTTCTTCTTCAGAGGCAAAATCATTTTCCATAATAATTTTTTTAACCTGAGAAATTGGATCGATTTTCCTGTACTCATTTACTTCATCTTTTGTTCTATATTTTTGGGCATCAGACATAGAATGTCCTCTGTATCTGTATGTCTTCATTTCTAAAAAACTAGGTCCATCACCATTTCTGGCTCTTGAAATTGCTTCATCAAGTGCTTCAGCTACTTTTACTGGATTCATTCCATCAACAGGACCACAAGGCATTTCGTATCCTAAACCTAATTTCCAAATATCTGTGTGATTTGCTGTTCTTTCAACAGATGTACCCATTGCATAACCATTATTTTCAACAACAAACACGACTGGAAGCTTCCACAACATAGCTAAATTTAATGTTTCATGTAAAGATCCTTGTCTAACAGCACCATCGCCCATATAACATAAAGTCACAGCGCCCCTATTAAAATACTTATCTCCAAAAGCCATACCTGCTCCAAGAGGGATTTGTCCTCCTACAATCCCATGACCACCATGAAATCTATGTTCTTTGGAGAAAATATGCATTGATCCACCTAATCCCATAGATGTTCCAGTTGATTTTCCATATAACTCTGCCATTACTCGTCTTGGATCAACACCCATTCCTATTGGCATTACGTGATTTCTATATGCGGTAATCATCCTGTCTTTATCATGATCAATTACATGTAAAGCACCAGCTAATACTGCTTCTTGACCATTATATAAATGTAAGAATCCTCTAACTTTTTGTTGAATATATACAGCAGCTAATTTATCTTCAAACTTTCTCCAAAAAAGCATATCCTCATACCATTTTAAATAAGTTTCTTTTGTAATTTCTTTCATCTAATTAATTAAAGTTTATAATTCTAATCTATAGCAGTGTTAATTTTTTGCAAAGTTAATGTATCTAATTAATACATTAAAAAATAAAATATAAAAATATTAACTTATTTAAAATTATAAGTAAATGAGAATCTTAAAGTATTTTCCAATGGACTTATTACATTAGATGTTGATAAAAGATATGATAAATCTAAATTAATATCTTCTAATTTAAAACCTGTTCCAAATGTAATATACTTTCTTGCTCCTTTATTTTCGTTTTCACCAAAATAACCTATTCTAAGTGCAAATGAATCGTCATATGTGTACTCTAAGCCTAGCGCAAGAGTGATTTCTTTTAACTCTTCACTAAAACCATCAGGCGCATCACCAAAAGATTTAAATAGTCCAGATAAAAAATTTACATCGGCCTGATTATATCCTATAATTTGATTGTTAGAATTTAGTATTGGAATACTTGGAGATGGTACTAAAAGTTTATTAAGCTCTAGATTTATTGATAATTTGTTTGATGAATCAAAAATAAAATCAAATGCAGAGCCTAGTTTTAAGTTTGTTGGAATAAAATTTTTCTTACCAAGTTCTTCATATTTCATTCTTGGACCTAAATTAGAAATATTGAATCCAAATCTCCAGAGGCCATTAAAATTTTCATAAGCTCTTTCATCAGATTGATAAAATCCTGAAATATCAACTGCAAATGAGTTTGCAGAACTAGAATCTGAATCAACACTTTGTAATTTCACATCAGACATTAAAAATCTCCCAGTTACACCCATTGAAAAATAATCGTTTAGTTTCAATATGTATGAAGCATCCAATGTAAATTCATTTGGATTTTCCAAATACGGGATATCTTGAGGATTTTGAAGAATATCAATATCACCTAAACTGAAATATTTAAAACTAGTTGACCAAGAACTTCTGTCATCAATAATATTATAATAATTAATATTTGCTAAAAAAACATCACTAACTAACTTACTCAAATATGGAGTATAACTGACTCCTACACCAGACTTATTATCCAAAAAAACATATTTCGCAGGATTCCAATGCTGAGAAAAAGCATCAGGAGAGGTAGCAACTCCCTGTTCACCAAGTCCAGAGGCTCTTGCATCAGCAGAAATCATAAGAAAAGGAACGGCAGTTGTAATAACTCTTCTTTCCTGTGAAAAAGCAAAAACAACATTGAATATTAGAAATAAACTAATGGTAATTTTTTTCATAAATAATAACTTTAAAGCATTTATAAGTTCATCAAAAGTAAAATAATTTTTTTTTAAACAAT
>CESJ01005029.1_pt1 | contig 10357 bp, 8 predicted proteins | sample 356311 | NCBI WGS metagenome assembly CESJ01 (sample SAMEA2621487, study PRJEB7988) | marine metagenome | biome: marine biome (ENVO:00000447); feature: surface water layer (ENVO:00002042); material: "saline water (ENVO:00002010), including plankton (ENVO:xxxxxxxx)" | depth 5 m
AGACCATCGCACAGTGTTGGCTGCCCGAGTTAATCAAAAAGCTAAGCCACATCTATCCAAACCTCGCAGTGGAAATAAATGTTGATATTTTCACTGTGTTGAGAGAAGCCCTGTTGAACCAAGAGATAGATTTGGCAATCCTACTGGGTCCGATCTTAGAGTTTTCAGTTGATAATATTGAGCTGCCCGCGTTTGAGTTGGCTTGGTATATCGGGTCGGCACATGGCGACCCGAACGGCACATTTCCCAAACTTCCGGTGGCGACCTTCGCCCGGAACACATGACCATACAGGGGAATTAAATCGTCCTTATTTAAAAGAGTTGGTGCCGACGTACGGATTTTTTCATCCTCCAGCCTTTCGGCCTGTTTTCGGTTGGTAGAAACTGGGGTCTGTGTCGGCGCCCTGCCCAGAGCACTGGCGCGCAGCTATTTACAAAAAGGGACGATCAAAGCGTTTGACCCCGGTTGGGCACCAAACCCCCTAAGGTATACCGCGTCATATCGGGCAGATCCTAAAAGCCATATGACCGAAGCCACGGCACTGTATGCTTTTTCCGTTTCTCAGAAATATAGTAATAAAAAAATTAATGGAATTGTGAACAAATATTCAATTTTATTTTATGTATTTTTGAAGGCTAGTGTTTGCGTACGAAAAATTCACTAAACATAAATGAAAACACCCTCAGTCACGACCAATTGTTGAGCCTAGATATTTTGGAACAACGCGCCGCAATAAGAGCAAACATATACACCGGACATACAGCGGGCCTAGGAGCCGCAAAACTTCAAGCCAATCTAGCTATTATCCCTGAAGAATTTGCACTGGATTTCATGAGATTTTGCCAACGAAACCCCAAACCTTGTCCGGTTTCGGGGGTTTCTGAGACGGGCAATCCGATGATGATCACGCTGGGTGAAGACATAGATATTCGCATTGATATGCCCTGTTACAACATCTACCGTGACGGGCTGTTAGCAGAGCAGCGGCAGAATTTATCGCAGTTGTGGCAAGAGGATTACGTCTCTTTTGCCCTTGGCTGTTCGTTTACCTTCGAACATGCAGCCATGCACGCAGGTATCAGAATGTGGCATATCGAAAACAACACAACCGTACCGATGTTTCAAACCAACATAGACTGTGTTCCAGCTGGCAGGTTTTCGGGCAAGATGGTGGTCAGTATGCGCGCCATTCCCACCCATCAGGTCGACCAAGTCATCGAAATCTCAGATCGATACCCGCTGGCCCATGGCGCACCAATCCATATCGGCACGCCCGCTGAAATTGGAATACCAGACATCAACCAGCCGCAATGGGGTGACCCCGCCCCAGTGGACGATGGCCATATTCCGGTATTCTGGGCCTGCGGGGTCACCCCACAAAACGCCATGCGCAATGCGCATATTCCAGTAGTTATCACTCACAAGCCCGGGTGTATGTTAATTACTGACATCGAAGAATAAGCTAAAACCCCATCATCAAAAATCAGGGAGAGAATAATGAAAAAGACGCTCACAATAATGGCCGCCGCGCTGGCACTTTCAGGGACCTTTGTGGCCGCCGACAGCCCAGTGGTTTTAAAAGCTGTCGGAACTTGGTCCAGCTTAACTAATTTCAAAAAACACGAGGGGCCTTTTTTCAACCAACGGCTGGCAGAAGCCTCTGGCGGCCAGATTGCGGGTGATAAAAATCCCAGTCCGGCCTAGGCCTTAAAGGCTTTGAAATCATGCGTCTCGTCAAGAACGGCGTGTTTGATTTTGCCTTTGGCCTGCTCGGATACGTCGCGGCAGAAAATGCGATCTTTGAAGGTGCGGACCTGTCATCAGTGACGCAGGATATTGAAACTGAGCGCAAAGTGGCAGAGGCCTATTTCCCAACTTTGGAAAAGGCTTTTGAAGAGATTTATAATGCCAAACTTCTGATGCTTTATCCCTTTCCCAGCCAAACACTGTTGTGCAATGCAGAGATCAACAGCATCGGTGACCTGAGTGGCAAGAAAATTCGAGTATATGCCACGACTTTGGGCGATTTTGTCGAGGGTGCGGGCGGCACATCGGTAACGGTGCCGTTCGGGGAGGTGATTCCAGCGCTTTAAAAGGCGTGGTTGATTGTGGTATCACTGGCACCAAGTCAGCCTATTCAGCCAATTGGCAGCAGGTTGCGACCCATGCCTATACGTTGCACGTGGGTTGGGGCCTGGCCTTTGGTGCGATGAATATGGATAAATGGAATTCCATGACCACGGCGCAACAAGAGATCATGACCACAGAACTTGACGCCTTGAACGAGAGTATGTGGGCAGAAACCGCAACTGATTTTGAAGTCGCAATCTCGTGCATTACCGGCGGCGACTGCGCCATTGGTGGAAAAGGGGCGATGAAGCTGGTCACACCGTCGGCAGATGATCTCGCGTTGCGCGATAAAATTATCACAGAAGTCGTTCTCGCGCGCCGGGCCAAGCGTTGTGGAGCTGACTGCGCTGCCAGCTGGAACGCAACCGTGGGTCAAATCCTAGGCATGACTGCCAAAGCAGACTAAGGTACTGATTAGTCATTGGGCGGCCAGTCTCTAAGGCATTGGCCGCCCAAATTGTATTGATGGGGTCACAAAGGGAGCGTAAAGATGTTGGAAAAACACTATTTGCAACCCGCAAGCTTAGTCTTTGGATGACTTGGTTTGGCGGCGCTTTGATTGTTTTATCGGCCTTTTTGGTGACCTTGGAAATTTTTTACGTAAATTGTTTAATATTTCTTTGGGTGGGGCGGATGAACTGTCTGGCTACGCTTTTGGCGTCGCCACCACATTTGCGCTGTCTTTTGCCCTCCTTGAACGGGCGCATATCCGGGTCGATGCTCTGATTGCGGTTCTGCCGAAACGGCTGCATGTAGCAATCAATTTTCTTGGATTGTGGCTCTTAACTGGCTTTGCTTTCATCCTCACCGCGATGGTCTGGAGCATGGTAGCAGACACCTTAACCCATGGATCACGTTCCATCACGCCCATGCGGGTGCCGTTGATGATCCCACAACTGCCATGGTTATTTGGCTGGGTGTTTTTTGTCTTCACCGAGATGCTGATTACTCTGGTCTCGCTGCAACGACTGTGGCGGCGTGACCGCGATGGTGTGCAGGCATTAATTGGCGTCAAATCAATTGATGAACAAATCGAAGATGAAAGCGTTTAGAACATGCTGACAAAACGCTCTTTATTCTCCTCGGTCTCATTGGTCTTGCGGTTCCTATTGCCACCTCTCTGGGTTGGCTGGGTTTAATTCTGCAACATTTCGACAGTCCGATGCCACTTTATCGCGCCATGTCCGATATGGCGTGGCAAACCAGCACGGATTTCTTGCTTGTTGCAATACCAATGTTTATTTTGCTCGGCCAAATTTTGCTGCGCACAGGCATAACCGAACGAATGTATGACGGGATCGTCAAATGACTGGGCTGGCTGCCGGGTGGGTTGATGCATTCCAATATTGGGTCCTCAGCCCTGTTTGCGGCGACCTCAGGGTCCTCAGTTGCGACCGCCGCAACGATCAGAACTGTGGCCGTGCCACAGATAGCGAAACGCAGCTATAATGAACTACTGTTTTTGGGTACGATTGCTGCCGGCGGCACGTTGGGAATTCTCATTCCACCCTCGATCAATCTGATTCTTTATGGGTTACTGACCAACACCTCGGTGCCAGAGCTTTATCTGGCAGGGTTTATCCCCGGCCTACTATTGGCGGGATTGTTTATGGGGACCGTTGTTATTCTTTGCCTGATAAACCGGCTTGGGGTGGTGAGCGCCTGCGTTATACGTGGGGTGCACGGATGCGGGCGCTTCCCGCGCCAATCCCATCACTGGGAATTTTTCTTGCCGTCGTCGGGTCGATTTATGCAGGTCTGGCCACGCCGACTGAAGCGGCCTCGCTTGGGGTTGTTGCCGTATTGGCGCTTGCAGCGACAAATGGCATGCTCACCCTTGATATGTTGCGCCAAGCGATTGAGGGGACCATGCGCACCACCGCAGTGATCAGGTTGATCATAATCGCCGCGGTTTTTCTAAACTTTGTACTGTCGATCATTGGGTTGACACAGGCAGTGGCCGATTTCGGCACCGGACTGGGCTGGACACCGATGCAGACCATGCTGATGATCGTCTTGGTGCTAATCCTCGTCGGATGTTTTATGGAGACCCTATCGATGTTGCTAACCACGGCGCCGTTGATCACACCGATCGTCATTGCGCTCGGGTTTGATCCAGTTTGGTTTGGCATCTTGCTGATGGTTCTGCTTGAAACTGCGTTAAACACCCCACCGATCGGTATCAACCTGTATGTGGTTCAGGGGGTGCGCCGACGCGGAGAGATGACAGATGTGATGAAAGGGGCCCACCGTTTGTGGCAAAGATGTTTATCATGCTGGCCTTGTTACTTTGGGCACCAGGACTTGCGCTCTGGCTACCGTCTCTATTTTACTGAAACAAGCAAACTCAATTGAAAAAACAGCGTAGCTTGTTTAGCTGCGCACACAGGAGGCGTAATATGTGGCAGTTTTGGGTGGATCGTGGGGGCACATTTACCGATATCGTCGGGCGCACCCCTCAGGGTGAGTTGAAGACGCACAAGCTGTTGTCTGAAAACCCTGAGCGCTATGAAGATGCGGCAGTTCAGGGCATCCGAGAGTTACTGAAATTACCCGTCGGGACGCCCATACCCAAGGCGACGATCGAGGCCGTTAAAATGGGCACAACTGTAGCCACCAATGCGCTGCTCGAACGCAAGGGGGACCGCACATTGTTGCTGATCACCCAAGGCCTCGGCGATCTATTGCGCATCGGCTATCAGAACCGTCCCAAATTATTCGAACTCAACATCATACTGCCAGAATTGCTGTATGAGCAGGCATTGGAAGTAACCGAACGCATCGCCAGTGACGGCGAGGTGCTAACGCCGCTCGACGAAGTTCAGGTGCTGCAAAGTCTGAAAACAGCATTTCAGGACGGATTTAGATCTGTCGCTGTGGCTTTTATGCATGGCTATAAGTTTCATGACCACGAACTACGGGTTGGGCAGTTGGCCCGTCAAGTGGGGTTTGACCAAGTATCTCTGAGCCATCAAGCCAGCCCGTTGGTCAAGCTGGTGTCGCGCGGCGATACTGCGGTGGTGGATGCCTATCTTTCGCCGCTGCTGCGGCGCTATGTCAAACAGGTGCAGCAGGCTTTGGGAGATGAAAATAAACTCATGTTCATGCAATCCAATGGTGGATTGACAGACGCTAAACTCTTTCAGGGCAAAGATGCAATATTGTCAGGCCCTGCGGGCGGGGTCGTCGGCATGACAAAAACCGCAAACCAAATCGGCTATGACAAGCTGATCGGCTTTGATATGGGTGGCACCTCAACAGATGTTTGCCATTTTGCCGGCGATTATGAACGCTCATTCGAGACCGAAGTCGCCGGTGTCCGGATGCGGGCCCCGATGATGAATATCCACACGGTGGCAGCCGGTGGTGGATCAATTCTCGGTTTTCGCGATGGTCGCTTGCAGGTGGGCCCCGAAAGCGCCGGTGCGAACCCCGGTCCAGCCAGTTACCGGCGGGGCGGACCATTAACGGTAACCGATTGCAACGTCTTGCTCGGCAAACTTCAACCAGATCAATTTCCCAATGTTTTTGGCCCCGGTGGGGACGCACCGCTGGATGCTAATATTGTACGACAGAAATTTTTAACGCTGGCGCGGGAGGTGGCAGCCAAGACCGGTGACCCAGAAATGCCTCCGGAACAATTGGCGCAGGGATTCTTGCGTATCGCGGTTGAAAACATGTCCAATGCGATCAAAAAAATCTCGGTCCAGCGGGGCTATGATGTCACCCGCTACACGATGAATTGTTTTGGTGGCGCAGGCGGGCAGCACGCTTGCTTGGTTGCTGATGTGCTGGGTATCGAGACGGTTTTCATTCATCCATTTGCGGGCGTTTTATCAGCCTTCGGGATGGGCCTAGCAGATGTGCGAGCCATCAAAGAGCACCAGTTCGAACAAGATGTGTCACACATCGCTGCCGCTGAAGCCGTCTTGGCCGATTTAGACCATCAGACTAGGGCACAGGTCCACGATCAAGGTATTCCCGACGCTCAAATTTCGCTGGTGCGCAGCGCCCATATCCGAACCGACGGATCCCACCAATCGCTGCCAGTCGCCTTTGGCTCTGAGGCGGAAATGCGGGCCGGATTTGACGCCGCACACCAACAGCGGTTTGGCTTTATCCCCTCCTATCAACGGTTGATCATTGAACTGTTAACATCCGAGGCGGTCGGCGCCACGGGCGAGGCCGCGCAGGTCGGCGATCAGGTAACGCAAATTGATACTGAAATGCGCCCCGTCACGATGTACTCTGATGGCGCTTGGAAAGATGTATCGCTGATTAACCGCCTGTCAATGAGACACGGCGATACTGTCAACGGCCCAGCGATCCTGTTTGAGCCCACTGGTACCAACATCGTTGAGCACGGATGGCAAGCAGAAGTTGTCTCAGGCGCCAATCTTATACTGCGGCGGATTGTACCACTGGCACGCGAGAACGCCATCGGAACCCGGGTTGATCCAGTGATGCTTGAGGTGTTTAACAATTTGTTCATGTCGATTGCCGAACAAATGGGTGCAACCCTTGAAAACACCGCCTATTCAGTGAACATTAAAGAACGCCTCGACTTTTCCTGCGCACTTTTTACACCACAGGGCGATCTGGTGGCCAATGCGCCTCATGTGCCCGTACATCTGGGTTCAATGAGTGAGAGCGTGCGAAAAATTCTCAAACAGAATCAGGGACGCATCCGCTCAGGTGATGTTTTCATGATGAACAATCCCTTCAACGGCGGCACTCACCTGCCCGATGTGACCGTGATCACACCAGTTTTTGATGCAGATGGCGGGCAGATTATCTTTGTCGTCGCATCGCGCGGACATCATGCTGACATCGGAGGCAAAACGCCTGGCTCTGCCCCCCCTGACAGCCGTCATATTGATGAGGAAGGGGTGCTGATTGAGAATTTTTTGTTGGTTAAGCAGGGGCAATTACAGGCGGATAAGACCCGGGCGCTGCTGGCCTCTGGCCCGTATCCGTGCCGTAATATCGACCAAAATATGGCAGATCTTTCGGCACAGATTGCTGCCAACGCAACCGGTGCCGCAGAGCTTTCAAAGGTGGTTTTCCAATATAGCTTGGATGTAGTGCACGCCTATATGAAGCATGTGCAGGACAATGCCGAAGAGAGTGTAAGACGGGTTATAGCGGTCCTAAAAGACAGCCATTTTACCTATCCTCTAGACAGTGGTGCGCAGATAAAAGTTCAGATTTCAGTCGACAAAAAAGCGCGTAGCGCGTTGATTGATTTCACAGGAACCTCACCACAGGACCCGCTGAACTACAATGCGCCGCTGGCCGTGTGCCGGGCCGTGGTGCTTTATGTTTTTCGCACGCTGGTTGGCTCAGATATCCCAATGAACGAAGGGTGTATGAAACCCATTGAGCTGTTGGTTTCAAAGGGCTCAATGATCCATCCCGCTTATCCCGCCGCGGTGATATCGGGCAATACTGAGGTCAGTCAGGCGGTTGCTGACACATTGTTTGGCGCTTTGGGGGTTCTGGCTGGATCTCAGGGCACGATGAATAACTTCGTCTATGGCAACGAAACCTATCAAAATTATGAAACCATTTGTGGGGGCACAGGGGCTGGCGACGGCTTTAACGGGGCGAGTGCCGTGCACAGCCATATGACCAATACCCGCATGACTGATCCCGAAGTGCTTGAGAACCGCTTTCCAGTTCGGCTAGAGGAATTTTCAATTCGGAAAGGATCTGGGGGACAAGGCGCGTTTGTGGGCGGCGATGGCATTGTCCGTAAATTGCGATTTCTAACCGAGATGACTGCGACTGTTTTGACCTCCCATCGCAAAACTGCGCCCTTTGGGGCTGCGGGGGGGGCTGCGGGAAAACGCGGCGAAAATGCGGTCATTCGAACCGATGGGACCAGAGTGCCCTTAGGTGGCAATGCTCAGGTCACAATGGGAGTTGGAGATATTTTCGTACTCAAATCCCCCGGTGGTGGCGGCTTTGGAGACCCTGTATGACGCCGACGTTTATGGCCACAACTCGAGCACTTTGATAGTGGGTGTCGCACCACCTTGGCGGCACCCTAAATGTTGGTCAAATCAGCCAGTCGTACGGGGTAAGAAGATTTTTTTAGGCTCGTGCCGCCTATTGGTGGGGCCTGTTTGAAAGTCTGCTGCCGAATTCAACACCTGCGACCCTGCCAGCTGCGCCTTGGGCTACATGTCAACCCATTGCAGTAATCAGGTCGCAGATCAGTGGCGCAAATAGCATTTGAGGACAAATGAAAAAAGGTTTTGCACCCTGCGTCCATCAAAGGTCATGGCGGACCTGAACCGTTGCAACAACTCGGTGTTGTGAAAGGCCGTTAAAGCTTTGCCTTGGCATGTATGGGTCCGTCAAAAATCAGTTGCAACGCCACCTTCGCTTTTTCGCCTTGCAACAAATGCATCAAGTTCTTCACGAATAGCAAGATCCATGGGAGGGGTTTGGAAATCTCTCAAAATTTGTTTCCAAATCCGATGTGCGCGCTCAACTGTCATAACACTTCCTCGATCTTCCCAGTTTTCAAAATTCGACCAATCAGATAAAAATGGGCTGTAAAATGCCGTCTCATAGCGGTCTTGTGTGTGCTGTGTCCCAAAGAAATGCCCACCTTGGCCAACCTCGGCAATCGTGTCAAACGCCAGCTCACTTTCACCATAGTTCACGGGTTGCATATATTTGATCATTTGCTGCAATTGCTCGCAATCCATGACCAATTTCTCATACGAGGCGCAGAGCCCACCTTCCAGCCAACCCGCCGCATGATACACCATATGCGTACCAGAAGTGATGGCAGCAGATAACGAGTTCGCGCTTTCCCAAGTCGCTTGATTGTCAGGCGCATTCGACACACAGGTATTCGAGGCCCGCAAAGGCAACCTGTAAAAACGGGCCATTTGCCCGGTCATTTGGGTTGCGCGCATATATTCAGGCGTTCCAAAAGCTGGCGCACCGGTTTTCATATCGACGTTAGAGCTGAACGTACCAATTGCGCAGGGGCAACCGGGATTGACTATTTGGATCAGAACAACGGCGCATAGCGCCTCTGCAATGGACTGCGCCACGGTACCCGCCAAAGTTATGGGTGACATCGCCCCCGCCAACGTAAATGGTGTAACAACTGTCGGCTGCCCGCAGCGTGACAAACGCATCAGCCCATCCAACATGGGGAAATCATGTTTAAGCGGCGAGGTGGAATTTATGTTGGTGAACATGCGTGGCGTCTGTGCAAATTGTTGTTCGCTCAAGCCGCCGGCAATGCGTACCATTTCCATAACGTCATCAACGCGCCCTGCCCCCAGTGAATAAGCATGAACCACTTTGTCGCTTAGCGTCAGGTGGTCGTGCAGACAATCCAGATGGCGCACCGACGCATGGCTGTCTACAGGTTCTACGGGATAACCGCCTATAAAATGAATGCAATTAAAATATTGCGATAACTTCACCAAGTCTCGGTGGCTTTGCCTGTCACCGGGCCGTCTGCCACGTTCCAAATCTGCGCAGTTGGGCGGGGACGCAATGGACCCGAACACCATGTGTTGGCCACCGATGATAATCTGGCGGTCAAGGTTGCGCGGAGTGATTGAAAATTTTTCAGGTGCGTGGGCTAGCTTGTCCATAACCAAGGTGCGATCCATCTTGACCAACGCCCCATTAGGTGTCTCGTTCGATATCGTGCAGCCGGCTTGTCGCAGAGTATCGACCGCTTCCAGATTGAGAAACTCAACACCAACTTCTTCAAGAATGCGCATGGCGGTATGATGAATTGCGGCAACCCCTTCAGGCGGCAATGGCGCGATTGGGGTGTCTGTATTCTTGGGGATTTGCCATGCGATTTGCTGCAAGCCCACCGCATTTGCACGCTTATTGCCTTTACGCCCCCCTGACCCTCGCCTTGCGCGACTTGGTTTATTATCCGACTGCACGTTGGTGACCCCTTATTTATTTTTATTGGGAATTAGAGGTTGGAGTTGATAAGTTTTATAGCGATAATGTCGGCAGGCATTACGATGGCTTGCGGTAATAAACCCATTTTTTCAACATACTCACCGTCTACATGTTCTGCGTCTGATGCGGTCTGTCAACTTATTTATGCCGCTTTCCGTCGCAAGGCCGCAAACCGGATTCAGCAGTTCAGTAGCGCACATTTTCGCATACCGGTGCCTTTGGGCAGTTGCCGACGGCCCATAACTGAGACGCATGGTAAAGACAGAAATT
>CESJ01133753.1_pt1 | contig 10331 bp, 11 predicted proteins | sample 356311 | NCBI WGS metagenome assembly CESJ01 (sample SAMEA2621487, study PRJEB7988) | marine metagenome | biome: marine biome (ENVO:00000447); feature: surface water layer (ENVO:00002042); material: "saline water (ENVO:00002010), including plankton (ENVO:xxxxxxxx)" | depth 5 m
GTACGATGAGACCAAATAATATCTGCTATATCATTATCAGACAGATCAACTAAATCATCAACAGGCTGGTCCCCAAAGTATGAAAACATTTTCTCGGCGCTTTTAAGAATACTCGCTCTCCTTCCCCAAGAAATGGAAGCCGTTACAAAACCAACAAATTCTCTGTCAACAGGACGTTCATAACGGTGCGGAATAGAGATAGGATCATTAGTTATGAAATTAATATTTTCATATTTGTCCACCCAATTATCCAACCAAGAATGCAAGTCCTTCGCTGGGATTAGACTCCCCATTTCCCATCAGACAAATTAAGCGTTCTGTCAACACTTGAAGCCCAGTTCTCACTATGAGTGACAACCACAATACCAACAGATTTCGATAATCTAACCTGATCAAGAAGATCAAATAATTCTTTAGATCTCTTACTGTCTAAATTTCCAGATGGCTCATCTGCAAGAAGTAACTTTGGACGAGTTACGAGCGCCCTGGCCATAGCCACCCGCTGCTGTTCACCACCACTTAGGTGACTTGGTAGGTGATTTAGGCGGTTCGTTAGGCCAAACTCTTCAGCTAACTCTTTGGCATAAATTTCAGTATCCTTATTTTTTCCTATCCATCCAGGCATGCAAATATTCTCTAGCGCTGAAAACTCAGGAAGCAGGTGGTGAAACTGAAATACGAATCCCAAATATCTATTCCTAAAAAGTTCTATCTCTTTCCCCCCCCTGGGATATAAAGCATTTTCAAATTCTATCGTACCAGAGTCAGGGTACTCTAAACCTCCTAGAATATGTAATAGGGTAGATTTCCCTGATCCAGAAGCTCCGGTTATAGCAACAAACTCACCATGAGATAATTGAAAATCTAAATGATTAAGTACAGATATTTCACCGAATGACTTTGAGATTCCTTTAGCGTTTAACAAACTTGACATAGACTTCAAAAGTAGAGAGGAATTCCGTGAGTTCATAAGTACATTTGCAGCAATAATAAAATCCATAAAAAATTATGAATCTTCACGAATACCAAGGAAAGGAAATATTGGCATCTTACGGAGTTCGTATTCAAAGGGGAATTGTTGCGTCAACTGCTGAAGAAGCTTTAAGCGCTGCAGAAAAACTGACTACTGAAACAAATACTCAATGGCATATCATTAAAGCACAAGTTCATGCAGGTGGCCGAGGTAAAGGAGGAGGAGTAAAGCTAGCAAAATCTTTAAAAGAGGTTTCGCAAATAGCTAATAACATATTGGGGATGAATTTAGTGACGCCACAAACTTCTAAAAAAGGAAAAAAAGTTCACCAAGTTCTTGTCGCTGAAGATGTTTATTATCCAGGCGAGTCCGATACGGAAGAATATTATATGAGTATCCTTCTTGATAGAAAACAAGGAAAAAATATGCTTATGTACAGCCCTGAGGGTGGTATGGACATTGAATATGTTGCCGAACACACACCAGATAAAATTTTTACGGAAGTAATCGATCCAGCGTTAGGTCTTCAGGATTTTCAAGCGAGACGAGTGGCATTCAATCTTGGATTAACAGGATTAGCCCTCAAGGAGATGGTTTTATTTGTCAAAAACCTACTAAAAGCTTTCGAGGGTATTGATGCTTCTTTATTCGAGATTAATCCGGTTCTAAAAACAAGTGACAATAAAATCATTGCTGTTGACGCCAAAGTCTCCTTAGACGATAATGCATTATTCCGTCACAAGGAGCTGATAGAACTTAGAGACCTTAGGGAGGAAGATGAGACTGAAGTTAGGGCGGATAAAGCAGGGTTGAATTTCGTAAAGCTGGATGGAAATGTTGGTTGCATGGTTAACGGAGCTGGACTGGCTATGGCGACAATGGACATAATAAAAATGGCAGGAGGAAGCCCAGCAAACTTTTTAGACGTTGGAGGCACTGCAGATGCCAAAAGAGTTGAAAAAGCTTTTAGAATAATCCTTGAAGATTCAAGTGTTAAGGCTATTCTGGTAAATATATTTGGGGGTATAGTTAGATGTGATAGAGTTGCACAAGGAATAGTCGATGCATACAGATCAATAGGAGAGATACCTGTCCCAATAATCATAAGACTCCAAGGGACAAATGCTTCAGAAGCTAAGGCTCTTATCGATGATAGCGATTTACGAGTTTACTCCGCAGTTGGCCTAAAAGAAGCATCAGAATTAGTTAAAGAACTAATTGACTAGGAGTAATGGAAATAGGCGTTGAGCTAATTTCTGTAATTTTCAATGTCTTATACATAGTCGGAATAGCCCGTCAAAAAATATGGGCCTGGCCTTCAGGGTTTATTGGGTGTGCTCTTGCCGTGTGGATGTTTTATAGTGGAGGCCTTTATGCTGAGTCACTCTTAAATATTATTTATTCAGTTTTGGCTATCTATGGCTGGCGACAGTGGAGTCTTGTAGACGTTCCCAAATCGATCAGATTAGTCAAGAAACCAGAAGTCTATCTAATTATACTCATTGTGCTTATTTTAGGTCTACTTGCCGGCTATGCAATGGCTGTCTCTACAAAAAACCCCTTGCCTTACATAGATTGCATGATAGCGTCTGTATCGATACTTGCTACAATATGGCAAGCAAAAAGGGTTTTGGAGAACTGGTTACTTTGGATAATTCTCAATATTGCTACAATATTCATTTACTTAAACCGGGACTATGATATATATGCAATCTACTCTTTTTTTCTTGTCATCATGAGCTTTTGGGGGCTGAGAAAATGGAGACATATCTTGAGTCAACCGCATTCATGATTTAATTTCGTCTAAGAATTTTATGATGTCTGTAAAACACTCAGGGCTGATTGAATGGGGCATTGTGTAAGTTTTAACTTCAACGTTCATTCCATACTTTTTTATGGCTTCATTATAAGTTGGTATTGACATTGACATTGGAACAACCGCATCTTCAGTTCCTACAGCGGCTAATTGTGGAACTTTTGTTTTTCCTTGTTTTAAAAAAGACCATTCAAGAGGAAAATAGCTTGCGATAGAAATAACACAAAATACTTTCTCGGGATAATTAAAGGCCAATGCATTCGCCAAAATTCCACCTTGCGAGAAACCTAAAATAATTGGACGTTTAGCTTTAGGGAAGTTGGACTGATGCCAGTCTAATGCTTTGGCAATAAAATGCATGGACTCCTCAGCTTGATGGACATCACTTCTCTTTACTCCGTTAATGTCAAAATCTAATCCATACCAAGCAAAACCGCCACTAGAAAGGGGAAAGGTTGCACGAAGAGAACGGATCTTGTAGTTGTCTCCAAAATGAGGAGTTAAAGAATGCAAGTCAGCTTCATTACTTGCATAGCCATGCAGAAGCCAAATCTCTTGTCTATTTTCTTCATTTCCTTCGGAAATTAATGAACTATGAAATGCTTTTGGTGGAGAATTCATTTCACTATGTGCCAAGTGTGATCTCCTAATAGTCTAACTGTATTAACAAAATCTCCTAAATTTCGCTGAGAATGCATAAATTCTTCAGGACTAATAAGCGATAAGATATACTCATTCATTGAGTTTCTATAAAGATGGTAGACATGATTAATTTCTGGCTTAAATCTAATTTTAGCATTGTAAATCCATTCTGAAACGCGTTTTCTATCTTGTATTTCTTTCACTTGCGAGGCGAGCAATTCCATTTGTGACTTAATCTGTAGCAGCTGCTGGTCAGTCTGAAAATCCATTGCATTTAAAGCAACACTACGTTGTACAGCTTCATCATTTATTTTTATCGGAACACCACCTACGTGGTGAGGATATTTTAATAGGCCAGGGGCTTCAGCTATCTTATCTGAATCAATTGGGTTTTTCGTTGGTATAGTTTTCTCTTTCATTTTAAATTATTTGAGAATAACTTTTCAGCAATATCAAATCTATAATTAAAAATCTCATTTAGTTTAGGCTTTACTATAAGGGGATGAACAATACGTCCAAGAAAACCGAAAGGAAGTTTATAATGAATATGGTCTTTCATTAAAACACCATTTTCTATTTCCTCAAAAAAATGCTCATGATGCCATATGGCATAGGGACCTACACGTTGTTCGTCAACAAAGTATTTTTCATGTTCTACTTGTGTTATTTCCGTTGTCCAACTCATTGGAATTCCCAGTATGGGAGACACACGATAATGTATAAACAATCCCGGATACATTTGTTGAGGAGTGTCACCAGTTACCTCAAAACCCAAGCTGTCAGGTGTGATTTTAGATAGATTTGATGGAGAAGAGAAAAATTCCCACGCTTCCTTCAGTGATATTGGCAGAGTTTGCTCTCGATATATTGAATACATACAATTTTAAACAATAAATTAAAGAACTAGTTTAACAGAAAATTAAAATCATCTTAGAAGTTTGTTTGAATAGTCCATTCTTTGCTTAAAAGAACCTTTCCAGTAGAACTCAAAAAATCAGTGGAGAGAGTTGAATCGCCATCCCAATTGATGCGGTTAAAATGATTAAGATCGATAACTGACCCCCTTACCAAGCTATGATTGTTTTTTAGTTCATCCTTGCTCGGGCTATGTGTTGATGAGGTTAAAGGGGAGCTAGTTATCTCAATTATACGTTTGCCGTTTACCTTTTTAACATTAAGCTCACCATGGTGCCTGTCTCCAGATAAGAGAACTATCTGAGAATTTGAATTAGAACATATTTCAAGAAACCTTGACCTTTCCTGAGGGAATCTTGAGTAGTTCTCATAAACTTTAGCTTCGTTAAGTATTTGAGAACCTAGGGCAATGAAGATGATTTTTGCTTCATTATATCGGTTAATTGTTTTCTCAAGCCATTTTAATTGATTATTCCCAAGCACTTGACTTCCAGTCTGGCCACGATGACTCCTGTCGTCAAGGCCGATTATACCAATATCACCTCTAAGGAGACTCCATCGTGTATCTCCATATTTAGAAACTTCAGTTGGAGTGTCAGTCCAAACTGATTCAAATACTCTAGCGCTAATTTTTTTGCCAAAAAATGACGAATCCGCATCATTTGGTCCATAGTCATGATCATCCCATATTGCATACTGAGGCTTAACAGAATTAAACATTTTTGCTATTTCCTCTGTCGAATGTCGATCTTGATAGGCTTTTTTCATAGATTTAAAGGAGCCCCAGTGCTCTTCAGTAGAATAAATGTTATCGCCCAACCACAAAAAGAATTCTGGCTCTTGATTGGCTATTATTGTGAATATTTTTTCGTTTTTACCATTGTTCAAGTCGGCGCAACTACCAACACAAAAGCTTACAGGCTGGGAGAGTAAAATTGTAGGAACAAAAAACAATAGAGATGATATCTTTTTTCTTTTCATCACACAAACATCGACTAATTTGATTCAAATATGTAAAATTAATTCTCTTTTTGGTTTGACTAAATTGAAGTGGATGAATTTTATTCTGAATTGATAGTTATAGCTTAATATTATTAACTGAATGGTACATTTACATATGAGGTATCAGACGACTTCTAAACGTGTGCAACTACTCAAGCGGGCAGCGAAAGAGTATAGCTGGTCTACTGAGGTTATTGGTAAAAGCTCTAATGGGGTAGATATTTTTGTCTTCAGGAATAAGCCAAATAAATCAGTAGATATCTGCGCATGGTCGTTAATGCATGGAAATGAACCTACAGGTTTTGATGCTTTGCTTTATTTAATGCAAAGCATCACGCACCAATCTTGGGCGATTTGTCCAATTATAAATCCAGATGGAGCTGATTTGTTTCAGCGATTTAATTCAAATGGAGTTGACATTAATCGTGATGCTCGTGAGCTGAATACTTTAGAGGGTTTATCTCTTTCTAATTGGGTAATTAGTGAAGTGCCTAAACTTGCCCTCAACCTTCATGATCAAAGAACGTGTTTTTATCCAAAAACAGGACATACACCTGCATCTTTCTCCTTGTTGGCGCCGAAAGGGTCTCGCCAACATAAAACAAAATCTCAATTAACAGCAATGATCTATTGTAGCTGGATGGTAGATAAACTTAAAAAAGATTACGTAAATAGTTTAGCCAAATTTGATGATAGTTTTTATCCATCTGCATTTGGCGAGTATTTTCAAGAGTCTAATATTCCAACTATAACGCTTGAGACTGGAATCTCCTTGGATGATTGGAGTAGAAAAAGAGTGCATCTATCATTAGGTAAATTACTTTCAACGTTAGATAGTGAATTTGAATCATCGTTATCTTCATTGAGTTTTAGCTCGTATGAAAACCTTCCTAAAAATGCAAATGATGCTCAAGACTGGATTTGTATTACGCTTAAAGGCCCTGTTGAAATCAGATTAACCGAGACAGTTAAAGACGGTCAGTATTCTTGCTACTGGAGAGTCGTTGGGCCTGGCGATTTGAATAGAAAGTATTGGTTAATTAGTGAGGCTAATTCAGGATTATTAGAGCTAGTACCTAATCAAATTATAAGTAATCAACTTGCTTTAGCGCTAGGAGGAGAGCCTGTTTCTAATCTTGGCCTCTTTGATACACGTTAGCTATAATAATAAGATTTTAAAGGTGTAAATTAGTATAGTGACAACGTCTAAAAAAATTGCTATAATTGGAGGTGGTGCTGCCGGTGTGTTCTCAGCTATCGCAGCAGCAGAAGCATCTCCAAGCTCTAAAATTCATGTGTTTGAGAAATCCCCCAACCTATTAGGGAAGGTCTTAATATCCGGTGGCGGGAGATGTAATGTCACACATGCATGCTTCGACCCTAAGGAATTAATTGATTATTACCCAAGGGGAGCTCGCGAGCTGCTAGGACCTTTTCATAAATTTTCTTGTGGGGATACTATGGAGTGGTTTACCGATAGAGGAGTAGAATTAAAAATAGAGAATGATAATCGTGTTTTTCCTGTTTCAAATCAATCTTCTACAATTGCTGATTGTTTGCTTGATTTTGCAAATAGGGCAGGGGTTGAGTTCCATTTGAGACAAGGGTTAAAATCTATAGTTAAAGAAAAAAATGGATTTTCTCTTTATTTTGACTCTGGAGCTATTTCATCCTTTGATCGAGTACTTGTCGCTAGTGGTGGGTCTAAGAGAATTTGGTCTGATTTGGAAAAATTAGGTCACAAAATCGTATCTCCTGTTCCGTCATTATTCACCTTCAATGTCAAGGATTCGAGATTAAAAGATATGGCAGGTGTCTCCATGCCGCAAGTAAGAGCAACAATACCTATAGGCGGATTTGAAGCTGAGGGTCCGCTACTTGTAACTCACTGGGGCTTAAGTGGTCCTAGTATTCTAAAACTATCTTCTTTTGGAGCTAGGTGGATGAATCAGGTTGATCATTGTTTTTCTGTTTTTATTGATTGGGTTCCAGGTGAAAGTTCTGAGGATTTATTTGAAACGCTTAATGGGTTTAGAAAAGACTTTGATTTTCAACGTAAGCGGGTGACTTCTAATTCCATGTTTGGAATTCCTTTGCGGTTATGGAAGGCCCTTTGCTTATTTTCTAAAATCCCAGAGTCTGCAAATTGGTCTGACCTCAGCAAGCCTGTTGTTCGACGTTTTTCAGGTGCGCTATCAGAATCTATTTTTCAAGTAGCGGGTAAAAGCACTTTCAAGGAGGAGTTTGTTACTTCCGGTGGTGTTGCTCTAGAGGAAGTTAATTTTAAAACATTTGAGAGCCGTGTTGTTTCTGATTTATATTTTGCTGGTGAAGTTCTTGATATTGATGCATTGACGGGTGGCTTTAATTTTCAAGCAGCCTGGACTAGTGCTTGGCTTGCTGGTCATGCGATAGTTAATGATCCTCTCCACGTAGCTAGATAAGTATTTTTTCAATTTCTGTTTGCTTATTTCATAATTACTAATTATTTTAGCAATCTAATATAAATAGTAATATTATGAAGTTAGACATGACACTTAAATCAATTCGAAAGTTAAATAGCTGGACACAAGAGCAATTAGCTGATCGTGTTGGATTAAAACGATCTCTTATTGGAGCTTATGAAGAGGGGCGCGCCGAACCCAAAATAGAGACACTATTGGCTTTTTCTAGATTATTTAATATGAGCGTTGATGACCTACTTGCTGGTCAAATGAAAGGGATTAAATCTTCTAATGTCGAGACTGAGCGCCTCGCGGGGAAAAAGTTGCGAATTCTTGTCGTTCCAGTTGATCCGAAAACCAATAAAGAGAGCGTATCTCTCGTACCTATAAAAGCTGCAGCGGGCTATCTAGGGGGGTACGGAGATATGGATTTCATTGAAGCTCTTCCTCAATTCTCACTACCCATACCTGAAATATCATCCGAAGAGACTCGACGTGTTTTTCAAATAGAAGGAGACAGTATGCTTCCTTTTCTACCAGGATCATACTTAATATCTAGCTATATACAAGATTGGAATTATATTAAAACAGGAGAGCTTTATGTTTTTCTAACCCAGGATCGTGGAGTTGTTTTTAAGCGAGCTAAGAACTGTATAGTGGAGACTGGAGAAGTTGAGCTAATATCTGATAATCTTGCCTATGAGCCTTATAAAATACACATAGAGGACCTTCTTGAGGTGTGGAAAGTGGAAGGCAATATTCAGTTTGACCTTTCTCAAAAAGGTGTTAGTGATAGTGTTGTAAGTAGATTAGATGTTCTACAACGGGAAGTTAGAGCTCTTCGTTCAGTATTAGAAAAAAATGTAGCTTAAACATAAAGGGTTGTAATGTATAGATCTATACTCCATATGGACCTTGATAGCTTCTTTGTATCGGTAGAGAGATTACATGATAGCCGACTCAATGGAGTCCCTGTTGTCATTGGTGGAACTTCGGATAGAGGGGTTGTCGCTGCATGTAGTTATGAAGCTAGAAAACATGGAGTTAGCTCAGCTATGCCGATGCGAATGGCTAAACAGCTCTGTCCTGAAGCAGTTATTATTCGTGGAAATTCTGCAGCATATTCTGATCAATCTAAAATTGTTACTCAAATTGCTCAAGAAGCGCTTCCTGTTTTAGAAAAGACTTCAATTGATGAATTTTACGCTGACTTAACAGGAATGGATCAGTTTTTTGGATCACTTAAAGTTGCTACCGAATTACGTCAGCGAATAATGAGAGAGTCAGGGCTGCCAATATCATTTGGCTTGTCTTCGAATAAAACGATTTCTAAAGTAGCTACAGGAGAAGCCAAGCCAAATAATCAAAAACACATAGAGCATGGAGCCGAGCGAAGCTTCCTGTTCCCTTTGTCCGTTAGAAAAATCCCTATGGTAGGAGTAAAAACTTATCAAACACTTCGAAGTTTAGGTATTCAAACAATTGGCACACTTCAAGAAATGCCCATAGATATGCTCTACAGTGTCTTTGGTAAGCAAGGGGGGGTCATCTGGAAAAAAGCTCAAGGACTTGATGAAACACCTGTTGTTGCTACTCGCGAGCGAAAGTCTATATCTACAGAGCGAACATTCGATAAAGACATCTTAGATATAGATAAATTAAAAAGTGTCCTAATGGCTATGGTTGAAAATCTAGCCTTCCAGCTAAGAAGAGCACAAAAACTTACAAGTTGTATTCGTATTAAAATTCGATACGCAGACTTTCAAACGAACAGTAAACAGATAAGTATCCCATACACTTCTTCTGACGCTACTCTAATGGCAAGGGGGCGAGAGCTTTTTGATCGCCTTTTTGATCGTCGAGTCAGGGTTCGTCTAATTGGGGTCAATCTAAGTGATTTAGTCGGAGGAGGGGAACAGTATCACTTATTTGAAACTTGCGATAGAAACGATCGTCTTTATGCGGCGATGGATCAAATACGAAATATTTATGGAGATAAAGCGGTGCTTAGGGCATATGGTCTTGGGGCTCAAACAGTAGGTCGCGAAAACCCATTTAATGGAGAGCTTTCACCTTTGCTCGCTAATCGAAAGCTATAATGTTTTAATAGCCTAAATACACGATATAGTATTTCCCTATTGCCTTATTTAAGTTTATAATAATCAGTATTTTAAGTTAGTTATATTAAATAAAAAGACTAATTAATTAATCATCTTCTCATGTCTTAATTATATGAATAAAGACAGTTAAAAAAACTATTTAATGGTCTCGTACGTACCCATTTTTTATAAAAAACATAGGGATCGTAAAGCGGAAAAAATATCTCAAAAAAATATCATAAACTATGTTCCTTAGCCACACCGCTTATAGTTTCCGATTCGGAGTAATAAAAACGAAAGAAGTTGTTGCGCTAGCTGAAAAGCACAACTGCATACCACTTGTTTTAGCTGAAATCAATAGTACTGCAGGAATAATCGAGACACTCCAACATAGTAAGATACCAATTCAGCCTGCGCTAGATTTTCGAAATAAAGGATTA
>CESJ01142802.1_pt1 | contig 10310 bp, 8 predicted proteins | sample 356311 | NCBI WGS metagenome assembly CESJ01 (sample SAMEA2621487, study PRJEB7988) | marine metagenome | biome: marine biome (ENVO:00000447); feature: surface water layer (ENVO:00002042); material: "saline water (ENVO:00002010), including plankton (ENVO:xxxxxxxx)" | depth 5 m
GGGTCTGCCATTCTTACTGGTGGCGGTGATATTGATTTTCTGATCATTGGCTCAACACCAATGGCTGATCCCGCTATGGTTTTTGGCAATCCAAGGCCCTCGATGCGGGTGCTGAGTGAAGGTGATATTATTATCATGGAACTAGCGGCCGGCTATCGTGGCTATTCTGCGCAAATTGGCCAGCCGATTTGTCTGGGCACGCCGCCCGAAAATATACAGCGGTTTTGGAATCAGATTGCCAGACCTGGTTATGAAAAAGTAACCGCGTGTATTGAGCCGGGTCGCCCCGTATCTGATATGGTTGAGGCCGCTCAATTTTTCCGTCAGATGGGCCAACAATCGCGGCCAATTGTGACCCATGGGATCGATTTCGTATCCGATGGTCCGCATGCGTTTATTGAGGGCACAAAAACCCATGATTATGACGATATCCTCAAGCCTGGAATGGTGGTGATGCCTGAACCGAATCCGATCAGCGCAGATGGCCTGTTGGGAATGTTTGTTGGCCATACCTTTATCGTTACAGAAGACGGCCGTGAATGTGTAGATGATTGGCCGCTTGAGCTGACGGTTGCGACACTTTAAAAGCGACTTACTTAACGGCACGGTTTCTAAAAGACGCCGAGTGCCAAAAATGCTGCAGAAACGTAAATTTTATTGCAGCTTTTCGGCCAACCAGGCAAAAGACGCCGGCCCCCATTCAGGTTGATGTTCAAATGCACAATGGCCTGATCCCGGATAGATTTTTGCAGTGCGGGTTCCAATCGGGCCACTTTGCAACATGTAGTGAATATTTCCAATCGGCGCGAGATGGTCCTTATCGCCGTTAATCATCAGCACTGGCATGGTAATTTTATCGACCAATCCCAGCGATGACAAGGCCCAGCCGTTGAAAATCTCCGTTTCCCGTTCAATCGACCAGGTTGGAAAAGACGCGGGCCCATCAGCGGGGCCAAATCGAAAGGTCGCGCGTCGATTGCGTGCTTCCACATAGGCTTCCATTTCACTGTCGGTCATTTCATAGCCAAACGGGTGGCCTGCACTTGCCACAACCGCCTTGATCTTTTCTGGCGCAGTGCCCGCCAGTTGCATCACCGAATACCCACCGCGGCTGATACCAAATGCGCCAATCTTGTTGCCATCAACCTGAGGCTGTGCCATCAGCGTATTAACAGCAGCAACCCATGCTTTTACAGATTTTGGATGCCAAGGAAACGGGTTCTCTCCAGTGCCTGGCGCGTCCACCACCAAGGAGGCCAAGCCTGCGTCTAATGCCATTTCTGCAGCCCATCCGCGATCTTCTTTGAACACGTCTGATCCGCACATGATGAGAACTGCGGGCACTGGTGAAGTGGTTTTTGGTGCCCGGAAATGCGCACGAAAACTTTTCCCTACGCAAAAGATTTCCAAAACCTCCATCGGGGGGTCAAGTTTTGCACAAGCTTTGCGATATACACGTGCACAGTCTTTGCTGATCTCTTCTTTCATAGGCGAGATTTCACTAGGAAACCGACCAATAGAAAAGTAAGTTTTTGCCAATAAATACTCGGCTTTTGCGGCATTTATATCACTCACTTTGTCAAGCCTATCGCCCTCTGCTTCATGCCTTTGGCCAGCTTCACGCCACACTGGAACCCATTTATCTTCTGTTGTTCCCTCAAGCTGATTCACGATCAAAATCAGCTCCTCAAGATCGCCCAGCATGGTTAACCAACGGCGATAAAACCCACCACGCACCACGATAAATGGGTCTTCTCCTGGGCGGCGCTCCAAATCTGTTTCATAAATAGCCATTTATATCAGCACCTTAAGAAATAGTTTAGTAATATAAAATTGATTATAGACAGATAAAATTCTGTAGGATAGACTTTTTTTGCAAACGATTGCGCAAATATCTAAGGGCAGAAGGATCTTGATGTTAAAGTCAGGTCTAAATTTCTGCGATTTCAGAGGTGAATAATAATAGGGAGGTTAGAAACAACATGTTAGAATGGCGAAATAAAATTGTGGCGCTTGTGGTCGGCTCAGCGGTTGCCTTGGCTTTTCCCATGGCAGCGCTGGCTCAGGTCAAAAATCCTGGCTTGCTTGTGCATGCGGCTGATGACGAACCGACGACGCTGGATCCTGCACAGGTGGAGCCCGGTGAGGGCGGAGAAACCGTAATATTGCAGGTCTATGATAGACTTTTAGATATTGGAGCAGGGTCACCTGATCTGGTTCCTTCACTTGCTGTTGAAGTTCCCACATTGGCAAATGGCGGCATTTCTGCGGCTGGCCTTGTTTACACATTCAAGCTGCGCGAGGGTGTCACGTTTCATGATGGCACGGCGTTTACAGCAGATGACGTAAAGTATTCCTGGGATCGCGCAATGACCATGGATTTGCCAGAAGGCAATGCTGGTGCGTTAAGCGATGTGATTGCCTCGACCGAAGTGGTTGATGATATGACCTTCCAGGTTTCCTTGTCTCAACCTTCGGCCAGCTTCTTGAATTCTATCGTCGTAGCAATGGTTGCATCGGTTGTCAGTCAAGATGCGGTTGAAGCAAATGGCGGCGTCGCGGTGGGCACACCAAACCGCTTCATGGCGGGTGATATGGTTGGCACGGGCCCCTATAAATTTGTAGTTTGGAACCGGAACGAAAACCTTCAAATCGAGGTAAATGACGATTACTGGGGTGAAAATGCCAAGCTGGATGTGCGCATAGAAATCGGTGGTGATCCGGATGTACGCGTGCTTGGTTTGCGCGCTGGTGAGTTCGATACGATCGAAACTGATCCATCGTTCATTTCTGACCTTGAGGGCGCCGACGGTGTGACCGTTTATTCTGGTGGACTATTGCTTGAGCCACTGCATATTGGCATGAACCTCAATATTCCCAAAGGCTCATTGCCTCCAGAAGATACAATTCCCGAGGATTTCTTTCATGATTCACGCATTCGTCAGGCTTTCAACCATGCGTTTGATTACCAGGCGTTCTTGAATGGTCCGCTGGCCGGATATGGCGAATTCAACCCACATTATGTGCCTATCGGGATTTTTGGATATGATCCTGATGCGCCGGTTTATAAAAAGAAAGACTATGCCAAAGCCGAAGCATTATTCCGCGAGGCAGGTTATTGGGACAAAGGGTTTACGGTCTCTGTAATCACCGAAGAAGGTAACCTTTTTGCGTTAATGTGCTTGGTTCTGAAGGATTCAATCGAAAGACTAAACCCCAAGTTCCGGGTGAACGTGCTTGCTGTTGCAGAATCTGTGTTTGACGATGCGCATGCTTCAAATCCACTTGAATATGCGATGTGGGCGAAGAACGCTGATCCAGCTGCCGATCCCAACTTTTATCTGAATGCTTATGCACATCCAGATGGACATTGGGGCGAGGTGCATGGCTTTGCCAGTGGTTATAAAGATGCAGATCGCATTGGCAGCTTGATTGATCAGGCCGCTGTTGAACTTGATGCTGCTAAGCGCGCAGCACTTTATTCAGAGGTTCAAGCAGTTCTTTACGACGATCCGATGTGGATCATTGGGGCGCAAGAAGGCGTTGTAATGGCGCACCGCTCTTGGCTGAGGGGATTTGCAATGCAACCTCTCTGGCCTCGTCCAAGCCTGAAGTTTCAACTGTTCGATAAGTAATTCTTCTGAAACACAAGTTGACCTGCGGATCCAAGTTGGGTCCGTAGGCTATGTTTTTTAATAAGTTCCTTAATTTTGAGGAAAGTTAATGCAACTTCGAGACTATATTTTGCGCCGTCTTGTGGTTTTACCAATTCTGATTATTGGGGTGTCCATCGTGGTGTTCACGTTGACCCGGGTGGGCGGCTCTCCGATTGGTATTTACCTAAGCCACGAAATGACTCCGGTTGAAGTGGCCGAAATCAAAGCGCGATTCGACATGGATAAACCCCTGTGGATTCAGTATTTTTATTGGGTATGTGGTATTTTTCAAGGTGATTTTGGTTGGTCTGGTGTGGCAGCCGCGCCCGTGTCAGATGTGTTTCCACTCAAACTTGCAGCCACAATGGAGTTAGCGTTTTGCGCAGGTTTGGTGGCGTTATTTTTGGGTATCACATTGGGAACTTACGCCGGCGCTAGGCGCAATCAATTGCCCGATCATATCACGCGGATCATTGCCGTTAGCGGGGCCAGTCTGCCGCAGTTTTGGTTTGGGATCGTGCTATTGATAATTTTCTGGGCACACCTTGGGATTGCTCCGATCGGTCGAAGCGATGCCACCATTTTTGCCTCGATTGCGCACCCGACCGGCTTGTATACCATTGATTCCATTCTTGCAGGCAGCCCAAAAGCTTTATGGGATGCAATTTGGCACCTTATCTTGCCCGCACTGACGCTAGGCTATGGGGCAACTGCTATTATCGCACGGATGATGCGCTCGGCTTTGGTTGAGGAGCTTCAGCAAGATTACGTTGACGCCGCCCGGGCCAAGGGTTTGGCAGAACGCATTGTGCTTAAGCGTCATGCGCGGCGCAACGCGCTGGTTCCGACGGTCACGGTGATCGGCCTGACGTTTGGCTTTTTGCTGCAAGGCACGATTACGATTGAGATCATCTATCGCTGGCCAGGGCTAGGGCGTTGGATGGCAGATTCTGTTTTGCGCGGAGACCAGGCCACTCTTATGACCTATGTTCTTTTTACCAGTGTTCTGTTTTTAATAGTAAATTTGATCGTTGATATTGTTTATGCCAATCTCGATCGCCGCGTAACACTGGGAAAATAGAATGATTGAACGACTGCAAACCCAAGCCAACCCGGCTAGGCTGGACAAAACAGATACTGCCTTTCGCGTACGATTGGGGCGGCTGCTGGCGCTTTTCCAGCGCTTGGTATCGAACCCCACTACAGTGCTGGGTCTGGTGATCATCGGCCTGATGCTTGGAATGGCCATTTTCGCGCCGTGGATTGCTGAACCAAACACCCCTGACCCCTACCAGATGCCCCGCGATTGGGGCGCAGTGCGAAAGCCGCCGGGCACGCCTGGGCATTGGCTTGGCACAACGAATGAAGGCGGAGATGTGCTTTATGGTATTGTTTGGGGCAGCCGAACTTCATTGCAGCTATCGCTGATTGTAGTAAGCTCAACTATGGTGATAGGCACAATCGTTGGATCAATTGCTGGGCTTCTTGGTGGCTGGGTTGACGAGCTGCTAATGCGGATTGTTGATGTTTTTCTGTCAATTCCTGAACTTATCTTTGCCTTGGCTATAGCTGCGGTTTTGGGCCCATCTTTTGCAAATATCATTTTTGCTTTGTCGGTTGTGTTATGGGTGAAGTACGCGCGAATTATGCGTGCCCAAGTGATGCAAATTAAAGCCAATGATTATGTTGATGCAGCGCGGGTGATTGGCGATTCGAAGTTAAATATCTACCTGCGAGATATTTTACCCAATGCTGTGACACCGGTGACGGTGCAGGCGACACTTGATATGGGAAATGTGGTTTTAATCGGTGCCACACTCAGCTTTATCGGGTTGAGCGAGGCCGGGATTGCTGAATGGGGCGTTTTGGTCTCTGAAGGACAGGCCGGCATTGCCTCTGGGCGCTGGTGGGCTTCGACCTTCCCGGGGTTGCTGATTTTTCTTTGGGCGCTGGCTTTCAATTTGGTTGGGGACGGTCTTCGAGATGCGCTGGATCCCAGAACCGAGGGGCGATAATGTTTGCTGACATGAAAATACCCCAGTCACCAGAACGCAAAGAATTGCCATCAGTGGCATCGGTGCGCGATCTTAAGGTTCATTTCAGGGCGAAACGCGGCATTGTGCACGCCGTTGATGGCGTCAGCTTCGAGATTGGAGATGGTGAAACCCTGGGTCTTGTTGGCGAAACGGGTTGTGGAAAAAGCGTGACGGGACGGTCGTTTCTAAGGCTGCTTCCGGTTCCGCCTGCGCTGTTGGCTGGCGGTTCTGTGAAATTCCAGCCGCAAGCCGTGTGCAGCGTTTGTAATGCTGCGGGTTGTGATGCTTGCGCTGACACTGGGCGCGCCGCAACTGAGGAACAGCAGGTCGATCTTCTGAAAATTTCAGATGAACAGATGCGCCGGATCCGTGGCGATCGGATTGCGATGATTTTTCAAGATCCGGGCAAGGCTTTGAACCCGACAATGACAATTGGGGCGCAGGTTTCAGAAGTCTTTCTGCAGCATCGCAACGAAGATTTGTTGAAGAAGGCGGGCCTGCCGGCGCATATTGGTGGCCCTTTAGGTCGCTTTGCGCACCAAGAGCCGCGCTTTGGCGACAGGATTTTGCTTGCAATACCGCCCAACCGGGGAAACCGGGAACGGGTGCAGAAGGCGCTTGATGCAATGGTTGCCAGCGCGTTGGCCGATACGCAGGTGCCCAACCCGGTAAAATTGATGAATCGTTTCCCACATGAGCTTTCGGGGGGCATGCGTCAACGGGTGATGATTGCGCAGGCATTGGCGTGCAATCCGGATCTGCTGATTGCGGATGAACCAACAACCGCGCTTGACGTCACCGTCGAGGCGCGCATTCTGGACCTTATCCGCGATTTGCAACAGCGCCGCAAAACCAGCGTGTTGTATATCAGCCATGATCTTTCGCTGGTGCGCCGTATCTGTGACAGGGTGGCAGTGATGTATGCAGGCCGGATTGTTGAGATCGGGCCAAGCGAAGAGGTGTTTCGCAATCCGCGGCATCCCTACACGCGCGGATTGATCGCCGCGGTGCCCGCTGAGGGCATTCCTCGTGGAAAGCTTGCCGCCATAAAGGGCAGTGTGCCAGAGCTGATCGATCCGCCTGCGGCATGCCGTTTCTCAGGGCGATGCCCACATGAATCTTCCGCCTGCCGCCAGCATGACCCCACTCTTTTTAATGTGTCTGAAGGTCATTCTGTTGCCTGTTTTATTGACCATGCCGCGCCGTCAGGCGATCAACCGGAATTTGAGAAAGTGACATCATGAGTGCGGCGTCCAAACAACAGATTTCACAGGATGTTCTACTTTCAATCCGTGATGTCAAAAAACACTATCCGATCCGTGACGGCGCTTTACAGCGCGTTGTCGGGCATGTGCGCGCGGTTGATGGCGTTAGCTTTGATATTAAACGAGGTGAAACCGTTGGTCTTGTCGGCGAAAGTGGCTGTGGCAAAACCACACTTGGCCAGGTGATTTCGGGATTAAGCGATCCGACCGGGGGCGGGGTTTTATACAATCTTGGCGAAACCGGTTTGCAGCGTATCGACAGACTTCAGGATCAGGCCGCACGGCTGTTCAGACGCAATTGTCAGATGGTGTTTCAAGACAGTTTTGCATCTCTGAATCCGCGCCATTTGGTGATCGACATCGTTGGTCGACCACTAAAAGTCTATAATGAGGCGTCTGGATCTACGCTGACAGAACGGGCGGTCGAGCTGCTCGAACAAGTTGGGTTGGGCCGGCAACATCTTTACCGCTATCCGCATCAGTTTTCGGGTGGTCAGCGCCAGCGCATATCTATTGCTCGGGCACTTGCCTTGAACCCTGAAATTATTGTGCTGGATGAACCCACCAGCGCCCTCGATGTTTCAGTACAGGCGCAGATCCTAAACCTACTAAATGATCTTCAAAAAGAGCTTAACCTTGCCTATCTTTTTATCACGCACGATCTATCCGTGGTCCGTCATATGGCCGACCGGTTGGTGGTGATGTATCTTGGAAAGGTCTCTGAAGCGGGTGTCACAGGCGATATCTTCCAAGCACCGCATCACCCCTATACTAAGGCGCTGATGGATTCAAAGCCAGATCTGTATGAAGATCGCAGCGAGGATCACACGCGTGGCCTTGACGGTATCGTACCAGATCCAGCGCGCCCGCCCCAAGGTTGCCGGTTTCATACCCGCTGTCAAAGTGCCACGCCGTCTTGTGGCTGGGAGGTCGATGATGTGATTGGCTTACTTGAGGAAACCCCTGGCATTTTTGAATTTATGAACGGCGTAGAGCGCAAATCAGCCTTTGAGGCAGAACTAGCTTTTGAAACCGAGGAAGCGGCCGGGTTGCTGGCCATGGCCCTACGATCAGAACAGGTACCTGCGGCAATGCAAAAGGCTCTTATCCGATTGCGTTTGAACGGAAATAGGTTGGATCTGGCTTTTGACCAGGTTGATGAGGTGCCATTAACCCAGCGCGCAGGGGGTCGAGAGGCATCCTGCCTTCTGGATCCTGCTGAACTAACAAGACAAGGAATGTAAAACGATGACGATAGATGCCGAACACGTCCATCTGACTGAAGAGGTCGATGGCAAGACAGTTGACCTTATGTATGTCGAGGTTTGGGATGGCTTATATACGCCAATTGGGATCAGAAAGCCCGAGGGCGAAGGCCCTTTTCCAGTGATATTGATGGCTGCGGGAAATGGTGGTGAAGGCATGCGCTGGATCCGCGATGCGGTTAGAAATCGTGCCTATATTATGGATCGCCTTGTCGAGGCAGGCATGGCCTGTGTTTGGTTGCGCTATCGCACCGAGGTTGAACTAGGCTATAATAATGGTGGCAAGATGGTGCGCGATATGCGCCAGGGGCGCCAAATGTTCAACCGCTCGCCGCTTGAATATGAAGATGAGATCGCGATTGCCGACTATCTTAAAACGCTGCCCTGGGTGGATGCGGATAAGGTCGGCATGATCGGTATGAGCCATGGCGGTGAGATGGCGCTTAAAATCACCTCTGAATATAACGGCCTTGCGGCGGCGGTTGCAAGCGAGCCGGCGGCGCATGAGTTTTTGGCGCTGACCCCCGATGACACAGTATTTGTAAATGCCGATACCCAGCTTCGAAATATTGAAGAGATGCAGATGGCCGAGGTCGACAAAGTACGCCGCAGGATAGATATGAACCTTGCGAAAACACGGGTGGCATCCATCAACACACCAATTCTTGTGATGGGGCGCGATGAAGATCATTTGCAAGGTATCTTTAGGACCAGTTATGATTTATTGCACGAAGCTGGAAAAGATGTGCAATGGGTGTCTTATGACCATGATTTTCATGGCTATGTCTTTCCCGTGCGCGGCGATGATGGCGAGTATGAGCTAAACGATGTTCAAATCGGGGCAATTGATCACGTCGTCAAATGGCTAAAAGAAAGAGTTGGATAGGCTTCTTGCGCATTCATAGCAGGAAAAAGCCTTGGCCCTATATCAAGGGCCGAGGCTTTAAGCCAAGGATTGCCTTGCGCCTGCGCTAGAGTTTCAGCAAAGTTTCAGCGTTTCTAGCAAAAATATTGGCCTTTGTATTACCCTCAAGGGGGCAGTTTTTCAGCCAGTCGACGCCCTTGGTATTATCGGCATAGGGCCAATCAACAGCGAACAAAATCCGGTCAAGTTCCACCGCTTCAAGGCAACAGCGCAGCGCGGTATCCGAGAAAAAACCACTGGTAGTGATCCAGAAATTTTGCTTGAAAACCCCAGTGAAATCGACCTGTGCGCCGCCAGGGCGAGATAAAGATTCATGGATTCTTGGCATCCAAAACGGGATCGCCTCTCCAAAATGCCCAAGTAAAATTTTTAGATCGGGATGCTTGTCGAAGACGCCGCTTAAAATAAGCCGGACCGCCTGCGTGCCGGCCTCCAGCCCAAAGCCCCACGCCGCACGCGTTACCATGGGGTGGCTTTTGTCATAGGGCGCATAGTAGCGTTCGGTCACTTGTTTGTCGGGGTCTGCGGGGTGCAGATATATCGGTACGCCAAGCTTTTCCGCGCACGCGAAAATTGGCCAATACTTTTCAACATCGACCATCTCACCTTGGCTTAAGCCGTGGATCATCGCACCTTTTAGGCCCAGCTCTTCAACAGATCGCTGAAGTTCATCAGCCGCGGCATCAGGCAGCATAGTGGGGATCATGGCAAAGCCGGAAAACCGACTTGGGGCCTGCGCAATAATACCGGCCAAGGCATCATTTACCGAGCGGCACGCCTGTGCGGCGATATCGTTTGAAAGCCGCTGGCTGCCTGGGGATTGATGCGAAAGGACCTGCATATCGATACCAGCGGCATCCATTTCTTCGATGCGAATTCCCGCATAATCATAGAGCCGCGACTGAATTCGCTCAGACTGGTGGCCGCCACCGCCAAAGTGTTCGGTTAAGGTGGTGTGCATAAAATGTTCTTCTACAGCGATCACTTTATGGGCAGGTTTCGTTGGCATAGAATTCTCTTCCATTCAGGTTGCTTCCTTTTTTATGCATTTTTGTTTTGGTGCTGCGACGCTGTCGCGTTCTACAATCATAACCGGCATGATCATGGTCTCGGGCACCGGCGCAGCGGGGTCAGTCATCTTTTTCAGCAGCGTTTCTGCTGGG
>CESJ01086127.1_pt1 | contig 10307 bp, 8 predicted proteins | sample 356311 | NCBI WGS metagenome assembly CESJ01 (sample SAMEA2621487, study PRJEB7988) | marine metagenome | biome: marine biome (ENVO:00000447); feature: surface water layer (ENVO:00002042); material: "saline water (ENVO:00002010), including plankton (ENVO:xxxxxxxx)" | depth 5 m
CCTTCATTTTCTCTATTTTCATCATCAACAACAATAATAATTTTTCCGTCTTTAATATCCTGAATAGCTTCCTTTATAGTATTCAATTCAATTTTTTTATGGTTGGTATTTATAGAATTCATTCGGTTTATTTATTCAGAAGGTTTTGACTTTTTAACGAGTCTGGTTAATGGTTGTAAAAATACATCAATATTAAATAATCCCATTCCTTTTGATGCTCTTCTTGTTAAGAAAAAAGCAAAAGGAACCATTACAATTGTAGAAACCCAAGAGCCTACAATTGCTGAAAGAGAACTTTCTTCTGCTAAGTTTCTTCCAAAGGTATTCGCAAAGAAATAAATTACGTAAATACTAATAGCTAAAATCATAGGCAATCCAAAGCCTCCTTTTCTTATAATAGAACCTAGAGGAGCTCCAATAAAAAATAAGATGAGACAAGAAAGTGAGAAAGCAATTCTATTATGAAATTCTATGTCGTAAAGATTTAATTTCTTTCTTTTCCATTGAATATTTTTAGTGTCTGTTTTTATATTTTTTCTAGTTATTTTTACATTGTTAATTGCAGCATTGAGAACATCTAATTTCCCTCTTAAATCATAATTATCTAAAATTACAGGTGTAAATTGTTTTGTATCTATAGAATCGTTTTGTTGATAAAGCTCCTTAGCATATAACTTTACGTAGATACTATTAGATTTAGATGTTAGGTATTCATCATAAGATATTTTCATTGTAGGAATTGTATCTTTTAGTTGACCTAGACTAAGCATATTATAACTCTTGGTATATTTTTCTTCCTCTAAATTATCATCTGTAAACTTTGAAATATCTATGTTAAAGGCATATTCTTTAAAATTAGCATTAGACGCTGGCATTTTACTCATGTTATTTATACTCCGTCTTTTTGGGATAAATTCTTCATGATAATAACCGTTGTATAAAACAAGAGTCATGTATTTGCTTCCTTCTTCGCTAATAATTTTACCTGTCTTTGCAGTAATAATTTTCTTATTTCCCTTATTAGATGATAAATCATAAATAAGAACTTTCTTTAGTAAGTTTTGTTCTTCTCCATATTTTTCATCAAATTTTATTTGATAATTAGGAATTTCTGTATTAAAACTTCCTGGTATTAACGCTAACGCAGGTGTTTTCTTTTTAATATTATTGGTTAGGTTTTTCTGTTTTAAAGTAGCATATGGAAACACATAGTTAAGTGATAAAAAATTTAAAACACTGATAAAAAACGTCAATAATATTAAAGGTCTTATTAATCTCATTAAAGAAATACTAGCAGATTTAACTGCTGCAAATTCATAGTTTTCAGATAGGTTACCCATTGCCATAATAGAAGATAATAATACTGCAATTGGTAATGCTTGAGAAGAAACAACTAAGGCTGTGTAATAAAGAAATTTAAAAATAAAAAACAAGCCTATTCCTTTTCCAGCGATACTTTCAAAAGCCATCCAAAGTGCTTGCATTACCAGAACAAAAAGAATAATTAAAAAAGTTGCAAAGAATGGAACTAAAAAAGATTTTATGATATATCGATCTAATATTTTCATTTAATCAATTAAATAATCTAGTTTTTCATAACTTGTTTTATCAAACTGAAATAATTTATCAGATATAGTTTGATTACTTTTAAACTGATTAATAGTTAAGATTGTCTTTGTGCCATTTGCACCAAACTGAATTAATTGATAGATGTGAGTTGTTTTTAAATCTATTCCTAGATTAACTTTTACAATCTCTGAATCTGTATCTATAGGAGTGAGTTCTATAAATTGAATTTTACGCTCCTTTATGGTAGCTGTATTACTCATAGTATAATTATATCCTTCTTCATAAAAAGTAAGTAATTTAGAGGGGTATATGAAACCGTCATCTTCATCTAAATCTTGATCATTGATGGTAATTTCTTTTTCATCATGGTTAATAACATATAGCTTAACTCCATCAAAAACAAAGGTGTTTCCTAGGTAGTCTAGATTGTATTTTTCTCCTTGAAGAGTAATTGCTCCCTTGGTGGGTAGCTCATCATCTTCATTAATTCCAGCCTCTTCATTACTAAGAGAAGCACTGAAGTTTAATTGCATATTCTTGTATGCTTTCATTTTTGATGAGACATCGTCTAATAGTTTTTTTGCTAATTCTGTTTGTTGAGAAATAGCTGAGCTACTCACTAAAAAAGCAATTATAAGCAATCCTATTTTCTTCATCTTATCCACTTTTTTCATTTTCTAATAATTGTTCTAAACCAACTAAATCTTGAACTAATACCTGTCTGGCTTTGCTGCCTTCAAAATGCCCAACAATACCAGCAGCTTCTAGCTGATCAATTAATCGTCCAGCTCTATTGTATCCTAATTTTAATTTTCTTTGTAATAATGAGGCAGATCCTTGTTGTGCTATTACAATAATTTCTGCTGCTTCTTTAAATAGTTTATCTCTATCTGCAATGTCTACATCAAGACTTGTGCCACCTTCTTCACCAACATACTCTGGTAGTAAGTAAGCATCAGGATAGGCTCTTTGCGAACCTATAAAATCAGTAATTTTTGCCACCTCTGGTGTGTCTACAAAAGCACATTGAATTCTTTCTATTTCATTTCCAGCAGTATAAAGTAAATCTCCACGACCAATTAATTGATCTGCTCCACCAGCATCTAAAATAGTTCTAGAATCTATTTTTGAGGTTACCCTAAATGCAATTCTAGCAGGGAAATTTGCTTTAATAATTCCAGTAATAACATTCACAGAAGGTCTTTGAGTTGCTACTATTAAATGTATACCAATGGCTCTTGCTAATTGAGCTAATCGTGCAATTGGTGTTTCTACCTCTTTACCGGCAGTCATAATTAAATCTGCAAATTCATCAATTACTAAAACAATATATGGTAAAAATTGATGTCCATCATTCGGGTTTAACTTCCGAGCTTTGAATTTAGTATTGTATTCTTTTATATTTCTAACCATAGCAGATTTAAGCAAGTCATAACGGTTGTCCATTTCTATACACAAAGAGTTTAATGTATGAACAACTTTGGTAGTATCTGTAATTATTGCTTCATCTGTGTCGGGTAATTTTGCTAAATAATGACGTTCAATTTTATTGAATAAAGTTAATTCTACTTTTTTAGGATCTACCAATACAAATTTTACTTCAGCAGGATGTTTTCTATAAAGTAGTGATGTTAATACCGCATTTAATCCTACAGATTTTCCTTGTCCTGTTGCACCAGCCATTAACAAGTGAGGCATTTTAGCTAAATCAACAACAAATGTTTCGTTAGAAATTGTTTTTCCTAAGGCGATAGGAAGCTCCATTGTTGATTCTTGAAACTTCTTAGAAGCAATCACAGAATACATAGAAACAATAGTAGATTTTTTATTAGGAACCTCAATGCCTATTGTACCTTTTCCAGGAATTGGTGCAATAATTCGAATTCCTAAAGCAGACAGAGATAAGGCTATATCATCCTCTAAGTTTTTAATTTTCGAAATTCTAATACCAGCTTCAGGAACTATTTCATACAAGGTAATTGTTGGTCCTACGGTAGCTTTAATTTGAGCAATTCCAATTTTGTAATTTTTTAGTGTTTCTACGATCTTATTTTTATTAATCTCTAATTCTTCAGGATCTATAGAAATACTTTCGTTGTATTGCTTTAATAAGTTTAATGTGGGGAATTTAAAGTTACCTAATTCTAATGTTGGATCAAATTCACCAAAATCTTCTACTAGTTTTTTAGATAAATTTTCTGTTACATTTTCTTCTTCTGTTATTTCTTCAACATCAATTTCTACAGTGTCATTTTCTTTTTTGCTAATAATTAAACTAGGTTCTTCTGTATTTGAAGCAACTTCTTCTTCTTGAGATTTTAATACCTCTGAATGCTTTTGAATAGTTGGTTGTAAATTTTCTACAGACAGTTCAAATTCAGATTTTTCTTCTAGAACTGGTGCTGTTTTTTCTTGGGCTATTTCTGAGGTATAAATTGTTGAGAACTCTGAAACTTCTGTTTTGGTTGATCTAAACTTTTTTATAATTAACTCAGGAGTAATTTTAAATCTAATGGTTATATACGCTATCAATAAAAAGATTAGACTAATTCCTAAGCCTGTTCTTCCAATAAATAGCTGAACATATTCATTTATTTCATACCCTATAACTCCAGATAATAGGGTAGCTGATTCATCTATAAAACCTAACGAAACAGAAATCCAAATCATAGATAAAATACCCCAATTATAAGAGATAATTATCTTAGAGAGTTTGGTTCTAAACAGCCAATAAATACCTGAAATAAATAAAAGGTAAGGAATTACAAAAGCCCCTAACCCAAGCCCTTTGTATATGAAAAAATCACTCAGATTTGCTCCAACTTTGCCAAGAAGATTTTTTCCTTGTGCTGTTGTATTTGAAAATTCATTAAGGATGCTCTGATCTTCTTGCCAACTAAAGAAAAAAGAAACAAATGCCACAAAAAGAAACAAAGAAAAAAATATCAAAAAAGAGCCAATGACTGTTTGTATTTGTCTACTTTTAAAAAAAGCTACTATAGGATTGGACCCTAGCGATTTTGTTTTTGTAGCGTTTTTAGTCTTTTTGGCCATAAAAAATAAGAATGTTTAAAAAGTAAATATAAGTATTTACTTAGAAAAGTAATATTATTTTAGGAATGTAAATAATCCCAGCTATAATTAAAGAAATGATGGCAGCGATCCCAGAAGAGCCAGCAGATACATCTTTAATAAAACCAATTTTTTTGTGATAATCTGGATGCACAAAGTCAGCTAATTTTTCAATACCTGTATTTAAAGATTCGGCAACAAGAACCAAACCAATAGCCAATGTTTGCATGAGCCATTCATTGGTGTTAATTTGAAAATAAAACCCAGCTAATGAAATTAATAGTATAATAAATAACTGGGCTTTAATACTGCTTTCTGTGGTAATTAAGAACCAAATACCACGAAGAGAAAATTTGACACTTCTAATTCGCTCAACAATAAAATTATCTTTTGGGTTCTTCACAGAGTAATTTTTAGATAGCTGCTAATGCATTTTCGTAATTTGGTTCATTAGCAATTTCAGAAACTTGTTCTGAATAGCTAATATTTCCTTCAGAATTTATGACAATTACAGCTCTAGAGTGTAAATTAGCAAACGCACTGTCAGAAATCTCTAATCCATAAGTCTTACCAAAGTTACCATCAGCAAAATCTGATAACATAATTACGTTTTCTATGCCTTCTGCACCACAAAAACGTTGTTGAGCAAAAGGTAAATCTCTAGAAATACACAATACTTTTGTATTTTCCATACTTGCTGCAGATTTGTTAAACGACCTTACAGACGTTGCGCAAGTTCCTGTATCTACACTAGGAAAGATATTTAATAATAAGGTGAATTCATGAAAGTCAGACAATGATTTTTTTGAAAGATCAGTTGCTATTAATTCAAAGTCAGGTGCTTTTGTTCCATTTTTTGGGATTTCTCCAATAGTTGAAATTGGTGTTCCTCCAAGGGTAATTGTTGTCATTTTCTATATTTTTTATATCCTGTAAAAGTAATAGAATAAAGCTAGTAAATTTGTTTCAATATTGTTAATTATTAGAGCAATTAATATAATATCTTCGTGGCTTATTTTTAAACAACCTATGAATTTAAGTATTTACACAAAAGAATTCAAGTATAATTGGACACTAGCTGCACCAGTTATGCTAGGAATGTTGGGTCATACTTTTGTGAGTTTTGTAGACAATATTATGGTTGGCCAATTAGGAACTGCAGAATTAGCAGCGGTTTCATTAGGAAATAGTTTTATGTTTATTGCGATGTCTATTGGTATTGGTTTTTCTACTGCCATTACTCCATTAATAGCAGAAGCAGATTCTTCTAACAATTTTCTAAAAGCTAAGTCTACTTTTAAACATGGCTTATTTTTATGTACTGTTTTAGGAATTAGCATGTTTTTATTGTTATTCTTTTCAAAATCACTATTGCACAGTAATTTTTTAAATCAACCGAAAGAAGTGGTGGCTTTGGCAATACCTTATTTAGATTTGGTTGCTTTTTCTTTGATTCCTTTAATTATTTTTCAAGCATTTAAACAGTTTAGTGATGGTTTGTCTATGACAAAATACCCTATGTATGCAACAATTCTTGCCAACATTATAAATATAATTTTGAACTATATCCTAATTTTTGGAAAATTTGGATTTCCAGCTTTTGGAATTGTCGGTGCTGCATACGGTACCTTAATTTCTCGATTTATTATGGTTGCCTATATATGGTGGTTGTTAGCAAATAAAGAACGATCCAAAAGATTTGTAACTAATATTAAGTTTTTTGTACTAGACAAACTCATGTTGAGAAAAATAACCAGTTTAGGAGCCCCAAGTGCTATGCAAATGTTTTTTGAAATCGCTATTTTTACTGCTGCTATATGGCTTAGTGGTTTGTTAGGGAAAAACCCTCAAGCTGCCAATCAGATTGCTTTAAACTTATCTTCTATGACATTTATGATTGCTATGGGGTTAGGAGTTGCAGCTATGGTTAGAGTTGGAAATCAGAAAGGCTTATTAGAGTTTAAAGAATTACGAAGAATTGCTTTTTCAATTTTTCTGTTTGCTGTTGTTTTAGCTGTAGGTTTTGCAATTTTGTTTTTAATTTTTCGATTTCAATTACCAAAAATATATGTTGATTTAACTGATCCTTTAAATTTATCTGATACGTTGGAGGTAGTAAGTATTGCATCACAATTATTATTAGTAGCTGCAATTTTTCAAATTAGTGATAGTGTACAAGTAGTAGTTTTGGGGGCTTTACGTGGCTTACAAGACGTAAACATTCCAACGCTCATTACTTTTATATCTTATTGGATTATTGGATTTCCTGTCAGTTATTTTTTAGGAAAAGAAGATGTTTTAGGGAGTGTTGGAATCTGGCTTGGTTTATTAGCAGGATTATCTTCAGCGTCTATTTTATTATATCTTCGCTTTAATTATTTAACTTTAAAATTGATAAAAACAAAAGAACATGGACTTACCTAAATTTTTATTAGCTGATAACAGTAATTTTCCTGAAGATATTTTTGTTCTTCATACAGAATTTCCTCGTTTTTTAATCAATTTAAAAGATGATGAAATTGAATGGTTCGAGGATTTATCTGGAGAAAGAGAAGATGATATTGCAGGTGAAGTTTCTAATCTTATAGAAGAAGCTTCTAAATTCTATGATGAACAAATAGAAGGGTATGACTAACTCTTTTTAGTGTTATATATCTATTGCAAACTCTAAAAACACTTTTTTGTGGAGTACAAGATTCATGTTTGGAGATAATGACACACGCACAATATAATCTTTATCACCCTCTTTTGTGGTTCCTTGGGTTGAGGTAGCTGGGATGGTCCAATAACACCCTTTTAACTGACCATAACTTACACAAAACTTACTTTCATTGGGTATTTTTGTAATCATTAAATTTATTAATTTAAGATTTAAAGCTCTCTTATAGGTTTCTTTTTCTTGACCTGTAGTTCCTTTAGTTGGCAGATCTAATGAAAATACTGAAGGAGTAAAGCCCTGTATTGCTAACTCTTGAGATACAAAATTTATTTTTGCGCTTGGTAAAGTTTTTGTTATGAAATTTACAAAGTCTCTTGTGTGATTGTATGCATCACTTATTCTTTGGTTCATTGAAGGCAACTGTTTTGCCAAAAGCTCATATTGAAGTTCAGTGGCTTGGTTATCGCAAAGACTGAGATGCTTGTCTATTTTAGACATCAAAGCAACTGCTTTTATGTTTCCTACACAGTAACCAGCTGTACATCGTCCACCACTCGGAAATTTAGAACCACTGGCATAGGAAATAGTTCTAACTGTTGAAAGAACTTCCCCTTCACCTAAGAAGAGAACATTTGGACAAAAAGTTTGATCTAAAATAAACACAGCATCAATAGCGTTCATAACTTCAGTAGTTGTTCGTTTTTTTTCTAAAACAGCTTTTAATTGTTGTAAATCTGGTACTTCAACTCTTGGGTTTGTAGGAATTTCAGCAATAATGTATGGAACAGCATCTTGGGTAGCAATTTTAGCTAAAATGGCATCAATACTTTGTACCATATTATGCTCACCATCTACAGGTAAATCAACTACTTCAACATTTTTATTACAGGCAGCAACACGTCTTGCTTGGTCATTAGTTCCACCATAACAATTGGGAGGTACAATAAATTTAATGGGCTTTCCTTTATGGTTTTCTTGTGCATAGTCTATAAGTCCCATCATAATAGCATATTGAATAGAGAGACCGCTAGATCCAACAAGAGGCTTAGTATCTGCACCAGTAATACTAGTAATTGAATCGAGAACAATTTTTTTATTTATCTCTAAATTGCTTAATGAAATAGGAAAACGAGAATTTTTAACTAAAGCATGTAAAGCAGTATTACAATTTACTGGCGTCATGGCAATAGTTTCTCTTCGTCTTACATGCTGTATCTCGGAAATATAATATTCATTTTGTTCTCCATTTACAACTAAAACACTTCCAAGCTGCTTATATATATTGACAAAAAAGTCGGTATTTGAGTTGAGAGAATTAACGCCAATAGTTTCATCTTGCGAAACAAAAATTGTGCTACCTTCAAAATGAGGAATGTCTGATGATTTCTCAACATGTTTTAATTCAAATTCATAACCGTAAGTTTGTTTAATAACTTCAGCATCAAACATCACTGGAAGTTTATCAGTATAGATTATTTGAGTATTTTTATGATCTAGTAAATTTTTTCTTAGAATTGCTAAAACAGGAATTGTTTGTGATGAAAAGCTAATGATATTTTCTGGTTTTGTGTCATGTAAATGAGCAATTGCCCATTCTAAGATACAAGATAATGGGTGCCCTAATCGAATATAATCATAAGCTGTAGGTAAATCATCTAAAGCTGAAGTATCAGCAATGTTTTTGTTGCACAAAAGTTTAAACTGTTCTAAGAATTCAGTTTTAGCTAATTTTTCATCATAAATATCTAAACGATGTGTTGTTGTAGACAACCAACCGGTAGGCATATTCTCTAATACATTTTTAAGATAGTTTAGCATACTTGTGTATTTTATAATTTCAAAAGACTTTTCTTATTTTTTTGATTTTTCTACAAACTCTAATTTATCAAGAGAAGCCTCAGTTGTAAAGATTCCATAATTAATAAAAGCCTTTTTCTTTTCAATTTTTTCTATAGTGCCAGTAGCGTTTCCATCAATAAGTCTAACTCTATCATTCACTTTAAAAATGTATTCAGATTTAGCCTTGGCAATTTTTTTAGCTTCTTCATTTTTAACTTTTCTTACTTCAACGACCTTTTCTAGCACTTCTTTTTCTACTTTCTTAATTACTTCTTGCAGCTGTTTTTCAACAATTTTTGCTTGCTGTTTTTGTGATTTAGTCTTAGGATTGATAGGTTTTTTCTTGGCATATTTTACCTTTTCGTCTGCTACCCACTTATTAAAATTAACAGTTAATTCCTTTTTATTGTTTGTTTGCAAGTACTTGTTTAACAATTCATTGGTTTTTCTTCCCAAAGACAACATTTTTTGATTCTTGTCATACAATTCCTGAAAACCAGCTAATTTGGCCTGAATTTTTTCTTCTTTGTCTTGTAAACTATCTATATGTTCTTGTCCCTTAGATTTTTGCTTTTCTAAATTTTCGGAATTTTTTTGGAGACGATTTCGTTCTTTTTGAAGCTTAGAGATGGTATTGTCTAAACGAATTTTCTCAGTTTCTACTCGTTTTTTTGCTTTGTTAATGAGACTAAACGGAATTCCGTTTTTCTGAGCTACTTCAAAAGTAAAAGAACTCCCAGCTTGTCCAACATATAATTTATATAAAGGCTCTAAGGTTTGCTCATTAAATTGCATATTAGCATTAGTCACGTTATCTAATTCATTGGCCAAGACTTTTAGATTTGAGTAATGTGTAGTAATAATACCAAATGCTTTTTTATGATAGAACTCTTCTAAGAAAATTTCTGCTAAAGCACCTCCTAATTCAGGATCACTTCCTGTGCCAAATTCATCTATTAAAAACAAGGTTCTTTCGTTACATTTTCGTAAAAAATAACGCATATTTTTTAAACGATAACTGTATGTACTCAATTGATTTTCTATAGATTGGTTGTCTCCAATGTCTGTCAAGACAGTATCAAAAATAGTAGTTTCACTTCGTTCATCTACCGGTATTAAAATGCCACTTTGTAGCATTACCTGAAGCAAACCTATGGTTTTTAGTGTG
>CESJ01037583.1_pt1 | contig 10301 bp, 10 predicted proteins | sample 356311 | NCBI WGS metagenome assembly CESJ01 (sample SAMEA2621487, study PRJEB7988) | marine metagenome | biome: marine biome (ENVO:00000447); feature: surface water layer (ENVO:00002042); material: "saline water (ENVO:00002010), including plankton (ENVO:xxxxxxxx)" | depth 5 m
AATAATTTAAATGACACATTAATTCTTTCTATTTTAATTGATGCAAAAGGAAAAATTTCTTTATTAAGAAGTTCTATCCCTCAAAAAATTAAAACACAGATACCGCTAATTGATACTCTATTAATAAAAGCTATAAGAAAACTGCCAAATATATTACCTGCTACTAAAACGAATATTGGAGTTCAGGTAAGTTCTAGTTTCGAATTACCTTTAATATTAAAAACAAAGTAATTATATAAATATTGGAATCTAAAAAAGAAAGAATAATTTTAGGAATTGACCCGGGCACTACAATAATGGGTTTTGGTTTAATTAAGGTAATTAATAAAGAAATGTTTTTTATACAATTAAACGAATTAATTTTGAATAAATATGATGACCACTATATAAGACTTAAGCATATTTTTGAAAGAACTATTGAGTTAATTGATGCGCACAATCCCGACGAAATTGCTATTGAAGCACCCTTCTTTGGAAAAAATGTTCAATCAATGTTAAAACTAGGAAGGGCACAAGGGGTTGCTATGGCGGCAGGACTTTCTAGAGAGATACCTATTACAGAATACGCTCCAAAAAAAATTAAAATGGCTATTACAGGAAACGGAAATGCTTCTAAAGAACAAGTTGCTAAAATGCTACAAAGTCTATTGTCTATTAAAAAATTACCAAAAAATTTAGATTCAACAGATGGTCTGGCAGCTGCTGTGTGCCATTTTTATAATTCTAACACCATAACATCTGGGAGCAAGTACAGCGGATGGGAGTCCTTTGTCAAAAAAAACCCAACTAGATTAAAATAATTTAAATTGTCAGGCATATATATTCATATACCTTTTTGTAAACAAGCTTGTCACTATTGTAATTTTCATTTTTCAACATCAATGAAAAATAAAAATGAAGTATTAAAAGCTATGTCAAAAGAAATAGAAATTAAATCAATTTCTTTTAATGAATTAGTAGAAACTATTTATTTTGGTGGAGGAACCCCTTCTCTTTTGGAAATTGATGAAATTGATTGTTTAATTGATATGGTTTGTAAAAAATTTAAAACTTCTTCTAACCTAGAAATCACTTTAGAGGCAAATCCAGACGACTTAACTAAAGATAAATTAAATAAACTATCGAATAGCAAGATAAATAGATTAAGTATTGGAGTTCAATCTTTTGTAGATCGTGATTTGAAAATAATGAATAGAGCACATAACTCAAATGATTCTAAAAAATGTATTGAGAATGCGAAAAATTATTATGAAAATATTTCTATCGATCTCATATATGGAATGCCTGAAAGTAATTTAAAATCGTGGGAATTAAATTTAGATTTAGCAATTTCTTTTGATATAAGTCATATTTCGGCTTACGCTTTGACAGTAGAGCCAAAGACAGCCTTAGAAAGATACGTGAGAAAAGGAGCAATAAAGCTTCTAGATGAAGATATTATTTTTAAGCAATATGAATTAATGTTTAAAAAGTTAACAACCAAAAAATATATTAATTATGAGTTCTGTAGTTTTGGAAAAGAGGGTTATTTTTCTAAAAATAATACAGCCTATTGGCTTAGAAAAAAATACATAGGAATTGGACCTTCTGCTCATAGTTTTAATGGTAATTCTAGAAGTTGGAATATTTCCAATAATATTTTATATATAAAGGCTATAGAAAATAATGAAATGTTTTATGAAAGTGAGAAATTGTCTATAACTGATCAATACAATGAGTATGTAATGACTGGGCTAAGAACTATGTGGGGTGTTTCTACAGATTATTTAAATGAAAATTTTGGATTAAATTATAAAAATTATTTTATTAAAAAATCTCAGAAATTTATCGATTCCAACCATTTGAAAACAGAAAACAATGTGATTAAAACAACTATTAATGGAAAATTTTTATCAGATGGGATCGCTTCGGACTTATTTATAGTTGACTTTAAGAATTAGATTTATAAAGATTAGTAAATTGATAATAAAATTTAGATATTGTTTCAATTCCCATGTAAAAATTAGACAACCCGTAGTGTTCGTTTGGCGAATGTATTGCATCGCTATCTAAGCCAAACCCCATTAATATAGTTTTACTGTCAAGCTCTTTTTCGAATAAAGCAATTATTGGAATACTTCCTCCGTCTCTAGTCGGTATAGGCTTTAAGTTAAAAACTTCTTCATATGCGTTACTGGCTGCTTGAAATCCGATTGTATTTGTAGGAGCAACGTAGGGTTCTCCACCATGATGCTCTATTACTTTTGAGGTTACTCCTTTAGGTGTAATATTCTTTATATGTTTAGCGAAAAGAGAACTTATCTCTCTCCAGTTTTGTCCTGGAACTAATCTCATTGAAATTTTAGCATTTGCTTTGCTAGGTAATACTGTTTTAGAGCCTTCATCCGTATATCCTCCCCAAATTCCATTCACATCTAAGGCAGGTCTAATTGATTGCCTCTCAATTGTAGAATAACCAAGTTCTCCGTGTATAGAATTTATTCCGATAGATTCTTCAAATTCATCAATGCTAAAAGGGATTAAGGAACTTGCCTTTTTTTCATCATCGGAAGACTCGGACACCTTATCGTAAAAACCTGGAATAGTGATTTTATTTTTAGAATCGTGAAGTGATGAAATCATTGAAGATAGAATGTTTATAGGATTTGCAACAGTTCCTCCATAATGACCAGAGTGTAAGTCTCTGTTGGGTCCAGTTATTTCAACTTCCATATAAGAAAGTCCTCTAAGCCCCGTGGTAATTGATGGAATAGTTTTACTAATCATTCCAGTATCAGAAACTAAAATAATATCATTAGAAAGCTTTTCTTTATTTTCTTTAACAAATATCTCAAGATTATCACTTCCTATTTCTTCTTCTCCTTCAATCATAAACTTTACATTGCAAGGTAGATCTCCGTGGTCTAGCATAACTTCTAAAGCCTTTACATGCATAAACATTTGTCCTTTATCGTCACATGCTCCGCGTGCAAAAATAGCTCCTTCAGGATGAATTTTTGTTTTTTTAACATAAGGTTCAAAAGGATCTTTATCCCATAAATTTATTGGGTCAACAGGTTGAACATCATAATGACCATAAACAAGAATAGTTGGTAGGTCGTAGTCTATTATTTTTTCCCCATATACAATTGGATGCCCTTTTGTTTCGCATATTTCACAATTGTTTAAACCTAAATTTAAAAGGTGTTTTTTAATTAATTCAGCTGCTAATCTGGTATCAGAATCATTTTCTTTAAGTGCACTTATAGACGGTATTCTTAGTAACTCAAATAATTCATTTAAAAAACGTTCCGAATTTTTTTCAATATAATTTTTAAATTTTTTCAATATATTTTTTTTGTAAATGTAATTAAATATGTTTTTTTGACATAGCGAAATCAATAGGGATATTATAATAATCTTGCTTATATTTGCTTCCCTTTCGCGGGTGTGGTGAAATTGGTAGACACGCTAGACTTAGGATCTAGTGCTTCGCGGCTTGGGGGTTCGAGTCCCTTCACCCGCACATAAAATTAAAACCTCAATAAATCTTTTGAGGTTTTAATTTCTTTTCGACCAGATCTCATAAACTGGATCACCTTTGCTACTATAACCTTTGTGATGCCAATTTTCGTTTAATAATTCGTAGTTGAATTTCAAACTAAGACCAGCTTTAGAATCATCTTTGGAGAAGAATTCGATATTTTCTGAGTATTCCCCGTTAATTGTCGAATAGGTTCCTCCGCCAGTTCCCATAAATTTTTTAGTTTCACTATTGTATGCTATCCATTGAAACCTAGTTCCAGATAAAATTTTCATAGTTTTTCTTGGTTTATTAACATCTCTTAATTGTTTTTTTCCATCCCTAATTCTTGCAGACATCAACCAAGGCCCTTCAAGTTTTCCAGGCTTTCCGCTGTCAATTCTCTTAAAAGTCGTATCGCTGTCAACTATAGACATCACAGAGTCATTAATTTGAACTTTAAAAGTTACTTGAGAACCTACTCGATTAGAATTATTTGTATCAAATTCTACTTTTTCTGTTATAGAATCTCCTTTTAATTTCCACGTTCCTCCGTTGGAATAAATAAATTTACCAGTCTTAGATTCATAAGTACAGATTGCTTGATATCCCTTTGTAAAAATCACAATACTTTTTAATTCTTTTCCATTTTCTGAAGTATGATTTCTTTCCCATGCTCCAATAAAACTTTGCGCATAAATATTGGTCACAAATAATGTATGAATTACTAAAAAGATTATTTTTTTCACTTTTTTTGTTTCAAATATGAAATTACTTTTTCAGAAGCTCCTAAGTTATTTTGTATATATTGGTAATTAGTTTGCCCCATTTTATTCCGAATTTCTTGATTTCTTAAAAGAATATTTATTTCATTTTTAAATGAATGTTCATTTTCAACATAAATAACTCCTTTTAAATTAATAAGATCCGCAACTTCTGCAAATTTTTTAAAATTCTTACCAACTATAACAGGAATTTTAAATATGGCAGGTTCTAGCGTATTGTGAAGTCCTGTACTTCCCATTCCTCCCCCAACGTATGCAATATCAGCATAATTATAAAGAGATGTTAATAAACCAATTGAATCAATAATAAGCACTGAGCATTCTATTGCATTGATCTTATTTAGTTCAGACATTAAAACTGTTTTCTTTTTAATTAGGTTTTTTATTTTTTTTATTTTTTTCAAATCAATTTGGTGAGGAGCTATAATAAAGCAAACATCATCTTTTTTGTAAGTATTAATAAATTTTATAATTAGTTCTTCATCTTCTCTCCAAGTGCTACCAGCAATTATACATTTTTTTGATCCTTTAAACTCATTAATATGTTTGATTTGGTTATTTTGATCAGGGAGTTCATTTACTCTTTCAAATCTAGAGTCTCCCATAACACTACAATTATTAAAATTATTAATTTTTAATACGTTCTTAGAGCTTTTGTTTTGAACAAAAAAGTGATCAAAGGCTTCTAAATTTTTTTTCATCCAAAATCCATAAGTTTTAAAAAACCAATGATTTTCTCTAAAAACACCCGCTAATAGGTAAGTGGGCACCTTCTTTTTTTTAAGATATTTTAAAAAATTTGGCCAGAACTCATATTTGATAAATACTGCAATTTTTGGATTTACTAAATCAATGAACTTCTTTGCATTATAAGAGGAATCTAAAGGTAAGTATATAGTTAAATCACTTATTGAATTGTTTTTTCTTACTTCATATCCTGATGAAGAGAAGAATGATAGAATTATTTTATGATCCTTATATAGGGATTTAATTTTTTTAAATACCGGAAGCCCCTGTTCGTATTCACCAAGTGAAGCTACATGAAACCATATGTATTTTTCTTCTTTAGAAATATAAGATTTTAAGTCATTAAAAATTTCTTTTCTCTGGTTAACAAATTTATATATTGTTTTATTGAAGAACTTAAGAACATAAAGGATTAATTGAATTATTAGAATTAATAAGTTATAAAGTATGTTCATTCTATATATAATTATACTAAAGTAGTATTTTGTAAATATATTTAATATTAAAGCCCTGTATTTTATTATTTTTACTTAAAATATTTTTTATGAAAAAAATTCAAATGGTGGATTTACAAAGCCAATACAAGTATATAAAAGATAAAGTTGATGATTCCGTAATTAATGTCATGGAAAATGCTTCGTTTATTAATGGTCCATCTGTAAAAAGTTTTCAAAAAAATTTGGAGAATTACTTAGGAGTTAAACATGTGATTCCCTGTGCAAACGGAACAGACGCCCTTCAAATTGCTATGATGGGTTTAAATTTAAGTTCAGGCGATGAGGTAATCACTGTAGATTTTACGTTTGCATCAACAGTAGAGGTAATTGCATTATTGAAATTAACCCCTGTTTTAGTTGATGTAGAATTAGACACCTATAATATAGATTGTGCTAAAATCAGAAAAGCTATTACTTCAAAAACAAAAGCAATTGTTCCGGTACATTTATTTGGACAATCAGCAAACATGGATGAAATAATGCAAATAGCGAAAGAACATAATCTTTTTGTTATCGAGGATAATGCACAAGCAATAGGTTCACAATATCAATTTAGTTCGGGCTCTAAGGTAAAAACAGGTACAATAGGAGATATAGGCACTACTTCTTTTTTTCCATCAAAGAATTTGGGTTGTTACGGAGATGGGGGTGCGTTATTTACAAATGACGACGACTTGGCACATACAATAAGAGGGATTGTAAATCACGGCATGTACAAGAGATATCATCACGATGTGGTAGGGGTAAACTCTAGATTAGACAGTATACAAGCTTCTATTTTGGATATTAAATTAGATTTATTAGACGATTATAATTCAAGAAGATATTCTTCTGCAAAATTATATTCAGATAAATTAAAAGATAATACAGACATAATCATACCATTTTTTAAGAAAGATGAAATATTTCATGTATTCCATCAATATACAATTCGTATACTAAACAATAAAAGAGATGATCTTGCAAAGTATTTGTCAGATTTAAATATTCCTTTTGGCATATATTATCCCATTCCTCTTCATAGACAAAAAGCTTACAAGGATAAAAGGTATAATGAAGAAGATTTCCAAAATACAAATCTTTTAAGTGAGCAAGTTATTTCACTTCCAATGCATTCTGAATTGGAGTTGGACCAAATAGATTTTATTTGTGAAAAAATAAATATTTTTTTAAAGTAGCGGAGTACTTACTATTGCTTCTCTATTGATTTTTTTAATTAAACCTTGAAGAACTTTTCCAGGTCCAACTTCAATAAATTCGCTTGCTCCGTCCTCAATCATTTGATTGATGCTTTGAGTCCATCTCACAGGAGATGTTAATTGTGAAATTAAATTTTCTTTTATACGAATTACTGAAGTTTCTCCAATTCCATTAACATTTTGATATATTGGACAAATTGGTTGATTAAATTCAGCTTCATTAATTGCTTTTGAAAGCTCTTCTTTTGCTTCGTTCATTAGCTCAGAATGAAATGCACCTCCAACAGGAAGAATCAATGCTCTTCTAGCTCCTTTTTCAACAAGAATTTCACAAGCTTTTTTAACTGCTAGATTTTCTCCAGAAATTACTACTTGACCTGGACAATTATAATTTGCAGCTACTACATTACCGTTAATATTGGCGCAAACATCTTCAATAATATGATTATCAAGTGCAAGTATAGCCGCCATCGTTCCTTTGGAATTTTCACATGCTCTTTGCATTGCCATTGCTCTTATAGAAACGAGCTTCAATCCATCTTCAAAACTTAAAACTTTAGCGGCAACTAGTGCGGAAAATTCTCCAAGAGAATGCCCAGCCACTTTTTTTGGATTAAAGGATTTTCCCAAAATTTTTAAGACAGCCATTGAATGAACAAAAATTGCAGGTTGAGTTACTTTGGTTTGAGTTAAATCTTCATTTGAACCATTAAACATTATTTTAGAGATATTGAATCCTAAAATATCCTCTGCATACTTAAACATTTCTTTTAAAGAAGTGTGCTTTTGGTAAAGGTCGTTACACATTCCGGTAAATTGTGAGCCCTGACCAGGAAAAACGTATGATTTCATTTATTGTTTTTTATTATACCTAATAAAAGTAAAGTCAAAGTTGTGCTTTTCATCTTTAAATCTTTCTTCTCTACTAACTTCGTTCCAAATTTTATAATCAATTTCAGGGAAAAAAGCATCTCCTTCAAACTCAGTATGAACTCTTGTTAATTCAATTCTGTCGGACAATAGTATGCTTTGACTATATATTTCTCCTCCTCCAATAATAAATGGTTGTTTGTCTTCTTTAGCTTTTTCTAATGCTTCAAAAATAGAATGAACAACAATAGCATCATTAGCCACATAACCATGTTTTCTAGTAATAATAATATTAGTTCTGTTAGGTAGAGCTTTTGGCATAGATTCAAAGGTTTTTCTACCCATAATTACACAGTGACCTTTCGTTAACTCTTTAAAGTGTTTCAGGTCATCAGAAAGATGCCATATAAGTTTATTGTCATTTCCAATCACATTATTTTCTGAAGCAGCAGCAATTAATGTTATGCAATTACTTGAATTATTTTGATTGAATATTTCTGATTCGGCCATGAGTCTAGCTTCTTTTTCAACTTCTATTTTTATTTTTGCAATTTTTAATTCTTGTTTAGCAACCAGTTTTTTTATTTGTTCCTTCTCCCAATTCTTACCCATAAACCTATTGGTTATATAAACATTATATGTGTGTATTGAGAATAATAAAAACCAAAATGAAACAGCTAAATAGGACCATGGGTAATTAAAAAAAACAATTTGTTCTTTAAAATTAAATAATAGATTAATTGTAAGTAAAGAGATATTCCCAAAAAACATTAAAGAAAAATGATAAAACAATATTTTTTTTTGTTTTGCTCTTCTTTGAGCGTTTTCAACAAGTTTGATTTGCTCTTCGTTAATTTTGTCGTTATTTTCGTTTTTAAATAACATATAATTTAGAATCTTAAATAACAAAAGTAAGATTTTAAAATAAATTATTTAGTGCTTAATTTTATAATATGAATTTCCCCATTTCAGATAAATATGTATATTTTGATTCTGCTAAATCTTCAGGCATGTATCAAGAACTTTTAGATTGGAGAAAAAATCATGACAGTATGCTGTTAGAGATGGGGAGTCAGTTAAGAATAAATCATAAAGCTTTTATTGATGATTTTAGAAGTGGAGTAGGAAATTTTTTTTGTTCAAATAAAATGGATGTTTATTTAACTCAAAGTTTTTCTATTGGATTTAAATCATTATTAAATATTTTAGATTCTGATTTAAAATTTTTGCTTATTAATAACGATTACCCATCAATATTAGAGCAAGTTAAATCGAACGGCTTCCAATATAATTTTGTTGAAAATAAAGACAACCTTGAAGAATCAATTTTAAAAGGAATAGAGTTGCATAGTCCGCAGGTTTTAGTTCTAACTATAGTTCAGTATATAAATGGATTATTAATTGATTTAGATTTTTTAAAAGAATTAAAAAAAACTTACCCAAATCTTTTAATTATTGCAGATGGAACTCAATTTTGTGGAACACGAGATTTTAATTTTGAAAGCTCTGCTTTAGATGTTTTAATTTCAAGCGGATATAAGTGGATGTTTAGTGGTTTTGGAAATGGTTTTCTATTAATAAAAAGAAAATTTGTAAAACAGTTTTTGAATAAAAACTCTAATAAATACGGAGAATTAGCTTTTTCTTTAGCCTTTGAGCCTGGCAATATAGACACCCTTAACTTTGGAAGTCTGTTATTTTCTATAAATAAAATTTTAGATTTTGGATTATCTAACATTGAAAATAGACTTAAATATTTATCAAATTATGCCAAACAAAAATTTATTGAAAACGAACTCTTAGAAAATCATATAGTTAAAAGAAAGAATCATTCTAATATTTTTAATTTAAAAGGGGGAGATTCTCTTTATAATAAACTAATTACGAATAATATTATTTGTTCTAGAAGAGGAAGCGGAATTAGAGTAAGTTTTAACTTTTATAATAAAAAAAAAGAAATAGACTACCTACTCACTTTTTTCAATAAAATTTAATCAATTAGAACAAAAGTAGAGACTCCTGAGTTTGAAGTACTGCCATGATTGTCTTTTGTTACTATTCTCCAATAATATGTGCCAGAATCATTGAGAGAAACAGTTTTTTTTGTAGTCGAATAATTACTTTCTATTTTGGTGGACGCATTTTGTTTATCTAAATAGACATCAAACGTATGAGTATCCGAAGAATCAATATCAGCAAATGTCCAGGACAATTCTATATCTCCTGTAGTAAATGTTTTTCCTGGTTTAGGTGCAACTATTTCCGCTGGAAATGGAGCGTGATTTTTTTGAGGACTTCCTGAAAGATAAAACTTCCAAGTAGGACTAGCTTTGGTTGTAGTACTTTCATTTTTTGAAATGATTTGCCAAGAATATGGAAATCCTTTGTCGAGGGTTATTTCCACATTATTCGAAGTTGTTGTTTGAGATACTGAAATCTGATTTGACAAATTTTTCACAACAATATCATAAGATGTCGTGTTTTTAGAATTTCCCCATTCAAATTTGACGGCCTCTACCTGTAAGCATTCAGAATTATTTTCAGGCTTAGAAAGCACAGCTGCTTCAGGTTTGGGAATTTCAACTTCGCCAATACTGTCTCCGCTGTTGCTACTATCACCACCGCCGCCGCAAGAAATTAATAAAAAAGTGGTAATTAAAAACGATTTGATTACTATATTTTTCATTCTCTAATTACTTTA
>CESJ01123586.1_pt1 | contig 10293 bp, 10 predicted proteins | sample 356311 | NCBI WGS metagenome assembly CESJ01 (sample SAMEA2621487, study PRJEB7988) | marine metagenome | biome: marine biome (ENVO:00000447); feature: surface water layer (ENVO:00002042); material: "saline water (ENVO:00002010), including plankton (ENVO:xxxxxxxx)" | depth 5 m
AAAATAAATAATTTCTTCACAATTATTTTTTATTAGTAACTAATACTTATGATAAAAAAATATTTTAAAAATAAAATTAATTATATTTAAATGTAAATTATTAAAAATGAAAAATACACCCTTTTTCTGGTTGATTATCTGTTTATCCATTACTTTATTTGCTCAAGAAAAAAAACTACCTATCGATACCCTTGTGATTACTCAACATAAAACTATAATAAAAGGGCAAACAGTTAACTATGAAGCTCAAACTGGAAGGATTCCAGTCTGGAATGAAGAAGGAAAACCAATTGCAAGTTTATTTTTCACATATTACAGAAGAAATAATTTGCCAAGCAACACAAACCGCCCATTGGTTTTCTCATTTAATGGCGGGCCAGGAGCAGGTTCCTTATGGATGCATATGGGATATACTGGACCAAAAATATTAAAGGTTGACGATGAAGGGTACCCAACTCAGCCTTATGGATACAAATCAAACCCCTACTCTATTTTAGATGTGGCTGATATTGTTTTTGTAAATCCAGTAAATGTTGGTTATTCTAGAATAGTTGAATATGAGGGTAAAAAAGAAAGTGGTAAAACATTTTTTGGTGTAAACCAAGACATAAAATATCTAGCTGAATGGATAAGCACTTTTATCTCAAGAAAAAATAGATGGGACTCTCCAAAATACCTAATTGGAGAAAGTTATGGAGGAGTAAGAGTTATGGGTTTATCTCATGAACTTCAAGACAAACAATGGATTTATTTAAATGGTGTTATAATGGTATCTCCTGCTGACTATCAAGTATATCCTGGTCCAGTTAAATCTGCCATTAATTTTCCTTATTACACAGCAGCCTCTTGGTATCATAAAAAATTACCTAACGAATTACAAAAATTAGATTTAGAAGAGATACTTCCTCAATCCGAAGAATTTGCTTTAAATGAATTAATCCCTGCGCTATCAAAAGGAGGTTTTATTAGTGATATTGAAAAAAACTCCATAGCTGATAAAATTTCGTATTTCACCGGACTTGATAAAAAAGATATACTCCAAAATAACATAAACCTTTCAACATCATTTTTCTGGAAAGAACTTCTTAGAGATGAAGGTAAAACAATTGGAAGATTAGATTCTAGATATAAAGGAATTGACAGACAAGATTCAGGAAATAGAGTTGACTATAATGCTGAAATGAGTGCATGGGATCATGCATTCACTCCTGCTATAAATCATTATTTACAAAATGAATTGAAATTTAAATCTGATGTGAAATACAATACTTGGGGTAGATATCACCATTCTGTTAGACCTTGGAACAGAGAGAATGTCAGAGTTAGGGATAATCTAAGACAAGCAATGGCTGAAAATCCATTTTTAAAAGTCTTTATTCAGTCTGGCTTTTATGATGGAGCAACAACTTATTTTAGCGCGAAATACACTATGTGGCAAATTGATCCGAGTGGAAAATTCAAAGATCGTTTTTTCTTTAAAGGTTATAGAAGTGGACACATGATGTATCTAAGAAAAGAAGATCTAGTAAAAGCTAATGATGATTTACGTGAATTTATTAAAAACACAACAACAAATGGTAAGCCAGCAAAGTATTAGACATCACAAATTTGGATTGCTTCTGCCAAGCCTAGTATTAAATCATCTTTCGTTGGTATAAATTCCTGAGCAACATAACCTTTAAACCCTGTTGAAACTATTGCTTCCATAATTGCTGGATAATATAATTCTTGACTCTCATCAATTTCATGTCTACCAGGAACACCTGCTGTATGGTAGTGGCCAATATATTTATGATTTTCAGTAATTGTTCTTATAACGTCTCCTTCATTAATCTGCATATGATAAATATCATAAAGAAGCATGAAGCTTTTAGAATTCAATCTTTTACATAGCTCAACTCCCCATTTTGAATTATCACACATATAATCCTTGTGATCAATTTTTGAATTTAAAAGCTCCATATGTAATACAACTCCCAGTTTTTCTGCTAATGGAATGATTCTACTCAAACCAGAAATACAGTTTTCAAGCCCTTGCTGATCACTAATTTCTTTACGACTTCCACTAAAACATATTAAATTTTTCCAACCCGCATTTGCAACCAATTTTATGTGTCTTAAATAATTTGATATTAGATCATCATGAAAGCGTTTATCACACCAGCCATTTGTTAAACTACGAGTAGATTTACCCTCTAAATCACCATAACACATTGTTGAAGTTAAGTTGTGTTTTTTTAAAACTTCCCATCCCTCAGAACCAACTAAATCAATTCCAAATAATCCAATTTTTTTGGACTCTATTGCTAAATTTTCAAATGGAATTTTTTTGTAACACCAAGCACTAACGGAATGATTTATATTACCTTTTAATCTTAAATGATTTGACCTCATGTTTTCTTGAGCATTAATATTTGGGAATAAACCTAATCCTGCGAAACCTGAACTAATTGTTTTCAATAGACTTCTTCTATTCATATCTATTATTTTTATTTCAAGTTAACTGATTTTTTGTTTTGCTCCCACTTCCAAGCTGATTTAAGTGCATCTGTTAACGAATATTTAGATTCCCATCCTATAATTTTTTTAGCCTTTTCTGTGTCTGCAAAAGCTATTTCAACATCACCTGACCTTCTTTTTCCAATTTTAAATAAAACTTTATTATCTGTCGATTTCTCAAAATTTGTTATTAATTCGAGTACAGTAGTCCCTTTACCGGTTCCAATATTTATAGACTCAAGAAATTTTTTAGATTTTAGATTGCTTAAATATTCTATTGCTCTACAATGAGCCTCAGTTAAATCCATTATGTGAATGTAATCTCGAATGCAACTTCCATCTTTTGTAGGATAATCATTTCCATAAACAGTAAGAAAATCTTGTTGACCATTAACAACTTGAGTTAAGTATGGCAAAATATTTTCAGGGACACCCTTAGGATTCTCACCAATAAGTCCACTAGAATGGGCACCTATAGGATTAAAGTAACGTAAAGATATTCCTTTAAATTTTGATTTAATTTTAAATTGAGCACCAATTATTTGCTCACAAATTTGTTTTGTATGAGCATAAGGAGATGAAGGATTACCATATGGAATATCCTCACTCATTGGTTGAATTTCAGAATTTCCATATACAGTACATGAAGAACTAAAAACTATAGGAATGCCGTCTGGCATAAACTTTAAAAGATTAGTTGTACTAAGAATATTATTTTCATAATACTCTAGAGGTTTATTCACGCTCTCTTTAACAGACTTTAAGGCTGCAAAATGAATAACACCTTTAAAATTTTTATTTTTTTCAAAGAATGACGACACATCCTTTTTGTTTATTAAATTAATTTCTACGAAAACAGGTGTCGCATTAGTAATTTTTTCAATTTGATTTAAAACTGATATATCACTGTTAGATAAATTATCAATTATTACAACCTCATATTTTTTTTTAATTAATTCAACAACAACATGAGAACCTATATATCCAAGACCACCAGTTACAAGAATTTTCATGATTTAAATTATATTTCCCAACCTGCCCTATAATCTCTTCCTACAAATTGATTGGCTTCTTCCATATTAGTGATTTTCATATTATCACCATCCCACAAAAGTTTTTTACGAGCATAATAATCCATTCCACCGTTTTTAGTCTCTTTACGAAGCAGATAACTCTTAATTGCAATATTACCCATTAAAACAGTTTCAGTAAGAGGTCCTGCATAATCAAATGAAGATGTTAAAGATTGATGTTTTTTACTATTGAAACCATCTTTACATGCGTCAATCCATTTACGTGAGTGGCCCCACTCAGCTTCATCAGAATTATCAATTAATGAAATTCCACTAATAGTAGGCTTGTCCTTTTTATATAACTTAGGCTTCATGCCATATACATCTGTAGTTATGATACCTTTTTCACCAATCATCATTACACCATTATTACCTCCTACTCCAGCTAAGTCCTCATTTGGTGGAATTAAGTCAGGGTGTGATGGTCTTATTCCTCCATCAGTCCAAATCATTTCAATTTTACTATTATTTTTTGTTGTTGGATCAAAATGTAAGGTTACTGAGGACGAAGGAGGACAACCCTCTGGAATATACTCCGGGGTCCACATTTTTGTGTAAACACTTCCTACACTACACTCAACATCTTTAGGATATTTTAAACCAAGAGCTTTAAAAGGAACATCTATTATATGACATCCCATATCTCCTAGAGCACCTGTTCCATATGCCCACCAACCTCTCCAATCAAAAGGGTGCATTCCTGGAATATAATCTGTTTTTGGAGCTGAACCTAACCATAAATCCCAATTTAAACCTTTAGGTAATTTATTGTTATCTGGCTTTTGCATATGAATACCTTGGGGCCAAACAGGTCGATTCGTCCAAACATAAACCTTTGAAACTTTTCCAATTTCTGAATTATTAATCCATTTTTGAACAGTTAGTTGTGCAGGATTAGAAGCTCCCTGGTTACCCATTTGAGATACAATTTTTTTATTTCTGGCCATTTCAGTTAACATTCTAACTTCTCTAACGTTATGAGCTAAAGGTTTTTGAACATATACATGTTTGTTTCTTTCCATTGAATAAATTGCAGCATGAGCATGAGAATGATCTGGACCAGATATTGTTACAGCATCTATTTCAGGATGTTTATCAAGCATCTCTCTATAGTCTTCATAAAATTTAGCTTTTGGGAAACTAGTGCGACTTTCGGTAACTCCGTGAAGTCCGTTGGGGTCAACATCACAAAGAGCTACAACTCTTTCTCTTCCATTTACAGAAGCATTCAATATATCAGATTTACCTTTTCCACCAATTCCAATTCCAGCAATCGCCAGTTGATCACTTGGAGCTATGTAATTAACACCCCCTAGTACATGACGAGGAAGGATAAAAAAAGTTGAAGCTAAGGCAGATTTTTTTAAGAAATTTCTTCTACTATTTTTTGAATTATTATACATTAATTATATTGATTTTAAAATTTTCAAAAAGATATATTTAATTTAGATTAAATACAAATTTTTTTCTTAATACAAATTCTACAATAATTTTAAGGAACTATAAAAACTCCTTTCCAATTATTTTTTAATTCGAATAAACTTCTAATATTTAACTCTTTTTTTAAATGTAAACTTTCAATTGATTCTGCTTTAAAGGTTAATTCACAAAAGTTAATTTCTTCACCAATAGAAACGTTGTAGGGATTGTCGATTATAGTTCCCGGAGAATGAAGTGTCGTAAAATTTTTTTTAGAATTTTCAGGTAATTTGTTGAATATGTTTATATCAGTATTTTTATCTACTAGGACAGCTTTAACTATAATTTGAAATGCATTTTCTGTATCATAAAATAACAACTGAACCGATAAAGAGTTTTTTAAATCACTAACTTTTTTTGATCTAAGATCTGTGAATATAGAAAAATTTAAATTTTCAGAATCAAACTTTCTTAAAACAACTTTTCTGCTGTTTATTTTATTACTAAAATCAATTGTTGATAAAACAAAATATCTGAATGGATGATGTTTGTCTTTGATAGCATTTTTCCAATGATTTTTACATTCTGAAAATATTTCTGAAATCATTAAAGCTTGTTTTTATTATACCAAGCATCTACTCTGTCATTTGAATTTTTTTGAATGTCAGCCCAGAATAAATTAATATCAGCATAATGATAACTTTTTATAAAACTTAAAAAAATACTATTGGGTACTTTTGGCACAGAAGTCCATAAAATACCATCTGTTTTAAAAACCTCAACACTTTGAGGATATATTTCATCATCTATATACAACAGACCAAGATGCTCTGATTTATTAGATGTTAATTTTAAATCCCAACTTACTGGGTTTGTGACAACTCCACCCTTAAACCATTTATCATATTTTTTTGGGTATCTATTTTTTTTGTATGTATTCCAGCTTACATAACCTCCAGTTTCAAATTGTGACTCTAAAGGTTTTAAATATTTGAAGTCGTTTATTTTAATTTGTGCACCTACTAAATACGCAGCAACCAAATCATCCTGCAAATCAGTTCCATCAAAAAACTCCTGTAATAATTTCTTAGCATGGATGGCTCCCTGACTGTGAGAGGCTATAATTATTGGACGATTTTTTCTATGGTGTTTAAGAAAATATACAAAGGCTTTTTTTAAATCTGAATAAGCAAGTTCCCATGCTTTTATCCCTAATTTTTCATATGGACTGGTAAAAATTCTGATGTGAGCTTGACGATAAAACGGAACATATAAATCACCAGAACTAGCCCAAGCTGAAGCCTGGTATTTAACAGCCTTATTAATAACATCCTCACGTATTTGTTTTTTATAAATATCTGAGTTCCAACTATCGTCTTCCTTATCCAAAAGTAGGGTAGGGTAAACAAAAAACACAACTGCATTATTAGGCTCTGTCTTTCCTATAATTTTGGTTAAGGATTTTGGATATTTTAATGGCAATACCGCCCATGAATTATCCATAGAATAATCAGGTGAATCTGGAATGTCTTTTTCTGAAAATGGAACTGATTTATATTTTGAAGAAGTGAATGCGTTTAGTGAATAATTTTTTACAATAGAACATCCATTTAAAAAAGCCGTAGTCATAATTAACAAAAAAAGATTTTTCATTTAAATATGCAAAGTACAAATATCATGTTTTTTTTAAGTAAAATATAATGAACTGTTTATTATATTTGTTGAAACAAATTATTTAAAATGAAAAAATATTTAATCCTTACTCTATCAATAATATTCTTTATAAGTTGCAACGATTCAAAAAAGAAAAATGAATTAAAAAAGAAATATAAAGTTTCATTAAATGCCAAAAATGATAGTGGAACATCAGGTTTAATTTCCCTTACACAGATAAATAGTGGTGAAGTAGAATTAGAAGCACATGTTATGGGTTTAAATCCTGGGAATCATGCGATTCATATTCATGAAAAAGCAGACTGTACTTCTGCAGACGGAAAATCTGCTGGAGGACACTGGAATCCAACTTTTGAAAATCATGGTTCATGGGGAAATAGTAATGGATTTCATAGAGGAGATATTGGAAATTTTACTGCAGATAAAAATGGACATGGCATGATTAAGTTCTCAACTGATCTATGGTGTTTAGATTGTGATGATCCGATTAAAAATATAGTTGGAAGATCAATTATTATTCATCAAGGAGAAGATGATTTAACTTCTCAACCATCAGGAGCAGCAGGAGCAAGAGTTTCTTGTGCAGGTATTATTGAATAATTTATTTAATTTAAAATAATCTATTTTTATTTAATTTTTCCTGGGCCTGTAAATCTTCAATTGACATAACTTTTGAAAATGATGAATGTTGCTCAATTGCATATTCTATTTTTTCAATAATTTTGTCAATAGGTTCATTTTTATAATCAATATTTAAAGGCTTTTTGATACTCATAGTTTGAAGTATATCTCGTTTTTTTATCATTACACCTTTTTTGTCAAAAGAACGTCTAAATCCATCTATTACGATTGGCACAACAATGGGTTTATAGGTTTTAATAATATGAGCTGTACCCTTTCTTATTGGTTTAAAGGGTTTTGTTGTTCCTTGAGGAAAAGTTACAACCCATCCATCTTTCAACGCTATACCGATATTTGATGTATCAGAGGGATTGACTTCTCTATTAATTTCCTCTCCCTTTTCACGCCAAGTTCTTTCAATAGAAACTGAGCCAGCATAGGCTAAAATTCTTGGTAAAATCCCCGCCTTCATAGTTTCTTTTGCAGCTATATAATATATGTTTAGCTTAGGGTTCCATATATAGCCAACATTCTTGATAGAATCATTTCTACCTCTTAAACAAGCATTAAAAACATGAAACATTGCAACAACATCTGCGAAATAAGTTTGATGATTAGAAACGAATAAAACATTCCTTTCGGGAAGATTCTTAATGACTTCAGACCCATCAATTTTTAAATTATTAAAACCCCTATATCTTCTGTGAGTCATTATTCCTAAATAACGAATTAACCATTTTTTTAAAATTAGGTAATGGCCAAATGAATTTTTTTTTAGGAATAACATAAAATTTTTAGATTTACTTTGTTAGTATATTTTTCAGTAAAAATTTAAACTCAGATAATATCATTGCAGTTGCACCCCAGACAATATTACCTTTAAAATTATAACTAGGCACTTTAAGTTCACTAATATATTTATTTGAAATATCCATTTTTACTATTAAAGTATCGTCCAGTAAAGAATCAAAAGATACACTAAAAATTTTCTTAACTTCTTTTTTATCAATTTTAAATTTTGGAATTTCTGGATAAATACTTACAAAAGGATAAACAATAAAATTACTAGGAGGAACATAAACCGGAGATAAAGCCCTTACAAAAATCATTTTTGTTCTATCTAGCCCAAATTCTTCCTCTGTTTCTCGAATTGAAGTTTGCCAATTTGATTCATCAAATAATTCTTTTTTACCTCCTGGCAGACATATTTGACCTGAATGAATTCCAATATTTAATGGTCTTTGCATTAATGAAAAGTAAGCTTCATCTTGATTGTTTTTATAAACAGAAATTAAAACACTTGCTTGTAAAGCTTTTAACCCAAGTTTCTTTGAAGCTTTGACAAACTCTAACCTTTTATGTGAACACATCTGAATATGAGCTTCTTTTCCAGGTAAAGATATTTGTTTTAATTTTGGAATTGAATTTTGAAAAATCGAAAACTTCATGATTAGGCTTTTATTAATACTAATAATTTTTTGTAGTTGTGAAACTAAAAAAAATAAATCAATAGTTAAAAAAACAGACTTAAAAACTATCTACGAATCAAAAGTAAAACAGATTGATACTTTTATAAAGTTAAATGAAAAAAATGCTATTCCATATTTATTTGATTATTCACAAAAAAATTTAGAAAACAAAGTGCGTTTAAATACTGAATATGGCAACATTGATATACTTTTATATGAGAATACCAATATTCATCGATCAAATTTTATATTTCTGACTAAAAAAAAATACTTTAACGGTACGATTTTCCATAGAGTAGTTCCCAATTTTATAATCCAGGGTGGCAATTCAGACAACTCAAAAGTTTTAATTAAAAGGAGTCAAATTGGAAGATACTTGTTGCCTCCAGACACGAAAAAGGGAAATAAACATCATAGAGGTGTGATTTCTATGCCTAGCAGCGATACAGAAAATCCTCATAAATTAGCATCACCATTTGAATTTTTTATTGTTCAACAAAGTTCTGGGGCATATCATTTAGACAAAGATTATACGGCCTTTGGGAAGGTAATAAAAGGCATGGATGTGGTGGATAAAATTAACAGAGAACCAACTGATGATAGAGAGACTCCTCACAAAAACATATACATAACTATGACAATTCTACAATGAATAGTTTTTTCTTATTATATTTGTGTATATAATAGATTTTTCTAATGACACTCACTCAGCTAAAATATACGTTATCAGTTGCTAAACACAGAAATTTCACATTGGCTGCCGAAAAATCTAATGTGACACAGCCAACTTTAAGCATGCAAGTTCAAAAATTAGAAGAGGAACTTGGAACGAAGATTTTCAACCGGAACATTAAACCAATTGGACTAACTAATATTGGAGAAAAAATAATTTTACAAGCAAAAATTATAATTGAAGAATCTCAAAAAATGAAACACTTAATTGAGCAAGAAAAGGGCTTAGTAGAGGGAGAGTTTAAACTAGGTGTCATACCTACCGTAATGCCAACCTTGCTTCCTCTTTTTTTAAACACCTTCCTTAAAAAGTTTCCAAAAGTACGTTTGAAAATTGAAGAATTAAATACACAAAATTTTATTGAACAAATAATAGACGGGAGAATAGACGCCGGAATAGGAGCGACTCCACTAAATGATTTTAAATTAATTGAAAGTCCACTATACTATGAACCCTTTGTTGGATATATTCCCGAACATCATCCATTACATAAAAATGAAAAATTAGAAATAAAAGATTTAGAAAGTAGTAAGATTTTAGTATTAGAAGACGGACATTGCTTCAGAAATCAAATAATTAATCTGTGTAACATAAATCCCACTGATTACAGTTTTAATATTAAAAGCGGGAGTTTTGAAACTATGATAAACTTGGCTGAAGAAGGACTAGGAATGACTTTACTTCCATTTATGCATACCATGTCTTTATCTGATAAAAAACAAAAGAATCTTAGATTTTTTAATGATCCCGCACCTGCAAGAGAGATTAGTTTGATATATTCAAAATCTAAATTAAAACTTCCCAC
>CESJ01012224.1_pt1 | contig 10269 bp, 7 predicted proteins | sample 356311 | NCBI WGS metagenome assembly CESJ01 (sample SAMEA2621487, study PRJEB7988) | marine metagenome | biome: marine biome (ENVO:00000447); feature: surface water layer (ENVO:00002042); material: "saline water (ENVO:00002010), including plankton (ENVO:xxxxxxxx)" | depth 5 m
TACAGTTTCTTCTAAAAAATCTAAAGATCCTTCCCAGGTATAGACATAAGGCGTTTCACCAGACACGCCATAGGTTACAGTTACAGCCTCTAAGGTGCTTTCTCCGTTGTTTTTAATTCTTATAACGGGCTCCCCACAAGTTGGGTTGTACCTGGTATTAAGTTTGAAAATGTTGGGCGCAATAATTTCCTCTAGCGAGGCGTCATTGGTAAAATTTGGAGCGCCATATTCTACAAAAAATATCTCGGTAATATAGTTCCCGTAAGGATCTTGATCTATGTTGTAATCTATGTCTGTTGTGGTGTCTACCCCAACACTAATAAACGGAGTTACATCCAAATTTTGAACCGTTGCTGGGGCTCCCGGACACCAACCAGCCCTGTCATACATCCAGGTTCCTCCTTGAGGATAAAGCGGGTTTTCACCACATTCTTGCATAATTTGCCAACTATATTGCTCGACACCATTTACAAGTACTTTATGGGTATTGTTACAAAACTCACCACAGTTATTACCAGCTCCAAAATCATGTCCCGTTAGGGTAGATTTTACAGAAAACATTTCTGCATCTGGATTTAACGCTACAGTTGTGTTTACAACCACGTCATCAAAGTTGCTTAAGCTATAATTTCCAGAATACAGACTTTTAATGCCCAGCAGTTCTCTGGCAGGGGTACCTACTTTAAAAACCACCTTCATATCAAGTAATTCTTGAAAGTTACCCGCCCTAATGTGTACATCATCTCCTTGAAAAAGATGTTGAAAATCTGTAACATCAAAAATCCATGTCCAGCCATCATCACCCAAAGAAAGTCCATTTCCGTAGGGAGTTATATAGCGCCCAATCTCCCAAGGCACAAGCACTTCCTCTCCAGGGACTGTGGTGTTGTACTCAATTTGTTCTAAGATAAGAGTAACATCTGCAGCTACAGCCGTAGAATCTGTGGCAACCAAATTGGTGTCGTATTGGTAGTTGTTGTAATAGGTTGGATTCACGTAAAGAGTTTCATCCAAAACAGGAATTTCACCAGCAACTAACTGCAGGTATTTCTCTACCATTACTTTTCCTTTGGCGATGGAGTCTATGACAAGCTCTGTATTTACAGTATATGTTGAGCTATTTCTATTAAACTTGACATTTGGCCTTGTTGAAGAGGCGGTAAAGTTTTTAAAGTGGCTACCGTTATAACTTTTTAATTGAGGAACCCCGTAAAGAGGTGTTTGCTGGTCTAAAACCCCTTCAAGAGTCTTATAATCTGTAGTGATTTGATCAAAGGTGTAGTTTGCCTTTAATGCTGAATAGTTTGGGTGTGTGGCATCAACCTCCTTGTACATCCAATTAGCAATAGTTGCAGGATCTAACTCTGTTGACCAAATTTGGAAATCATCGAGTTTGCCATCATAAAAATTATCTGTACTCCCCTGTCCTCTTCCAAGGTTAAAATCAGCGATGGCGCCTATAGGTCTATTAAGTCCTGTGCCGGTATGCCATAGTTCTGCGTTGAGGTAAATATTCATCACCCCAGTAGCTGCATTTTTAGTAAAGGCCCAATGGTTCCAAACATCTTTATACTGATCGGTATCATCCACTTCTTTATCTATTCGGTCATAGCCAGTTGCGTCTCCTGCATCCCAATACACTCTTTGATTGCTCCAAGGCAAATGAATGTTTAAAACTCTATTTCCATCTTCATCATGGACGTCAAAAACACTATCATTTTGCGGCTGTTCTCCATTTCCGTTTAGCCAAAAAGAAATGGTCACTTCATTTTCTATCTCTGTTAGGTTTGTGGTAGGGACCTCTAATTTATCTGGCCCATTAAAATTAAAATAAGCATCTGTAGCCGAGGCCTGGCTAGCACAACCCCAAGGGTAGGCCTCACCACTTAGTGACACCGAACTTGCGCCATCTTTACCCGTGAAGGCAACCTCTACTATGATGTTTGAAAACCCATCCCAGCTAAAAAAAGAAGGAAAATCAATATGCTGCCAGCCGGTATCGCTAAAGGCATAATCCTTAGCAAATACCTCTACAAAATCTGTTATTATCTCATTTTCTTGTAATTCATTTTGTGTAGTAGCTTTTATGCCAATTCTAAGATGTTGCATTTCTCCTCCAGTATCAAGAATATTAAACTGCATACCTGTAATATCTCCAGGAGTTAAGCCAGAGGCCACAAGCTCAGATTGTCTAAACAAATACTGCGTTTGAGAGTCTTGCAAAGAGGCGTTAAAAGGGTTTTGAATTTCTTGTGCTCCCTCACCTACTTGGTAGGCAGATGGCGAAGAGGGGTCATCAAAAACAATGGTTTGCTCATACCTGGGGGTGTAGCTCCAAGCAGTGTTGTTCATGTAAGAAAAACTATCAGGGGTTAAGCCTCCGCTACCACCAATATAATAGTTGGGGTGCAGCCCTTTTCCTGTATGCTCAATAACTTTAAGGTAGGAGAGGTAATCCCACTCACCACAATTTGGATTTTGAGTTGGATCACACTTTAGCTTGTATTTAATGTACACTTTCTCAAAATCAAGCCCCTCCAAAGAAGTAAAATCAAAATATCCTTCTCTTGGAGAGAGCCAACCCTCTCCTACAGGATAGCCATCAAATTCGATGGTTTGAATTTCAATTTCATCTCCAGGTTGTTGAGAAAATGATAAAAAAGAGAATAAAATAAAAACAAGTAATAGTCTGTAGTTGGTTTTCATCAGAATGTAATTAAATTTATAAAAGCAAACAGGCTTAAATATAATACTATTTATGAATCTATCCTACTGGGAACATACCTCATGGTTTACAAACATAGACTTTGCTATTATTGGCAGTGGAATTGTTGGTCTTAGTTGCGCCCTAGAATTAAGGGAGCTTCATCCAGAGGCTAAAATTGTGGTGTTTGAAAAAGGAATGTTGCCAAGTGGCGCTAGCACTAAAAATGCAGGATTTGCCTGTTTTGGCAGCATGTCTGAAATATTACAGGACCTTACAACACACACTGAAAGTGAGGTGGTTGCCCTTATTTCTGAGCGCCTTAAGGGGCTTTCTACTCTTAGAGCTGCCTTAACAGATCAAAGAATTGCCTACAGACAATTGGGAGGATATGAGCTTTTTCCAGAGACAGACAGCGCTGTTTTTGATAGGTGTGTCAAAAACCTAGACCTTATTAATGAGCTGCTTTACCCTATTTTTAATGCCAATGTGTTTTCTTTGGTTGATACCCCTTTTGGGTTTGAAAAAGTAGCCTCTAAAGCTATTTTTAATAAATTTGAAGGGCAACTTGATACCGGCAAGATGATGACCGCATTACTTGAAAAAGCCACTTCAAAAGGGATTTTGATATTAAACAATGCGCCAGTAAAGGCCATTTCTCAAGAGGGTACATTGCCAGTTTTTACCATTGACTCTCTACCTGTTGAAGCAAAAAACATATGTATTGCCACCAACGGATTTGCTAGAGAACTCCTGCAAGAAGATGTAACTCCGGCAAGAGCGCAGGTGCTCATCACAAAACCCATTAAAAACTTAGCCATTAAAGGCACCTTCCATCTTGATTGCGGCTATTATTATTTTAGAAATATTGATGATAGAATTTTGTTTGGCGGGGCTAGAAACCTTGACTTCGAGGCAGAAAACACCTCCCAAACAGGACTTACTCCCATTATACAAAACAGGCTAGAACAGCTTTTAAAAAGCACGATATTACCTCAAACCCCCTTCGAGATAGATACCCGTTGGAGTGGTATTATGGGGGTTGGAAGCCAAAAAAAGCCCATAATAAAACAAATTCATCCTAATGTTTACTGCGGTGTTCGTTTGGGTGGCATGGGTGTTGCCATTGGGAGCAGTATTGGTAAGGAGTTGGCAGCACTTTCATCAAAAAAAGGAGTGCATTAGCTGTTTAAATTAATACAAATGAGCTCAAAAAAAATTAAAGAACACCTACTCTTATCTTGTGAACAGCAAATAATGCAGAAGTACACCATTGTTCAAGATAAAATTAAGGGCATTGTTTCCTCTTTAGACGATGCAACAAAAAGCAGTGCTGGAGATAAGCACCAGACCGCCAGGGCTATGTTGCAACTCGACAGAGAACAGGCCGGTGAGCGATTGGCGGAAATTGAAAAAACCCTTGAAGTACTCCACAAAATTAATTTTACAAAAAAAGCACCCCATGCTCATTTAGGAAGTTTGGTAATAACCAATAATGGGCTGTTTTTTTTAAGTATCTCCCTGGGTGTTGTGACCCATCAAAACACTCCTTACTATTGTATTGGACTCCAAACCCCAATAGGTAAACTATTATTTGGAAAGCAAGTTGGTGACAGCTTTTGTTTTAGGGAGGCTACCTATCAAATTAAAGCAATTGAGTAATGGAGACATTTGTGCTTTTTTTTAAACAAGGGTTATCGCATATTTTAGATATAGACGGCATTGATCATATGCTTTTTATTTTAGCTATTACTGTTTTTTTTAACCGCACCCATTGGAAAAAATTAGCGCTGCTTATAACAGCCTTTACCATAGGCCATAGCATTACTCTAGTGCTTTCTGTCTATGATGTTATTACCTTGAAGCGTGATATTATAGAGCAGCTGATACCCCTTACAATAATTATAACATGTGTAAACAACTTTTTTAAAGTGTATAAACCCACTCAAATTAATTACCAACTATTATACGCCATGGTACTGTTTTTTGGGTGTATACACGGTTTAGCATTTTCAAATTTTCTGAAAATGGCCTTTTTTGAAGATGATAATTTGCTTGCTTCTTTGGTAGGTTTTAATGTAGGTATCGAGTTTGGTCAATTGCTAATTGTGGGTGTATTTCTGGCTACTATTGAGGCGGCACTTTACTGTTTTAAAAAACTAAAGCACGATCATATTATCATAGCAAGCTCTGCACTGATAATAATTTTTGCATTAAAAATTTTGTGGGGCTTGTTTTAAAAACAAGGAGTGATCAATCTCTAGGGTTTATACCAAATCTATATACACCTTTGTTTTTTCTTCTAGTAATACAGGATGGTTTAAAAACAAAATACCCTTTGGCGTTTCCACCTGCACCTCGTAGTAATGCCCTTTAAAGTATTGTTTTAAAACCACACCAAAAACAGCTGTGGGTGTTTTTGAGATTTTTAACTCATGAGGCAACACAGTGCGCAACTCTCCTTTTTTAACCCCTTTAAAAACACGAGTGTCAATTAAAGATCCAGAACCAAAAAAACCAGCTTGGTAAGGTGTTTTAAGATTTGAAATAATTTCTTGTGGGCTCCCTATCATTTCTTTTTTACCATCTTGTAGCATAAGGATGGTGTCTGCAAAACCCAGCGCCTGATCACTATCATGGGTGGCGGTAATACAGGTAATATTATTGTCTCTTAAATAGCCGTATAAATTACGGCGTAATTTGTTTTTCCGGAAGGTATCTATATTACTAAACGGCTCGTCTAAAAGAATCACCTCTGGGGTATTTGCAAGGGCTTTTGCCAGTGCAACACGCTGCTTTTGACCACCGCTGAGGTTTTTTACCTTTGTGCTTTTATGGTCTTGTAGCTCCACAACCTCAAGAAGCTCATCTACACGGGCAGCATCTTGGTCTTTGTTATTTCGCTTTAAGTGTGTGGCTATATTTTCTGCAACAGAAATATATGGCATAACATTAAACTCTTGCGCTACTAATTTCATAGCAAGCTCACCTGGCACTAGATTGTGTTGGGGCCCTAATAGCTGCTTTTCTTTCCAAAACAACAGCCCATTTTCTAGATGTAGCAGCCCATATATTAAGTGCAGTAAGGTAGATTTTCCGCAGCCACTCTCTCCCAAAACCACTAAGTGTTCTCCTTCTTTTAAGGAAAACACAATATCTTGTAGTATTAAAACTTCAGGAATATTTGGGTATGAAAACTCTTTAATAGTTACGTTTAACATAAAAAATAGTATGGTAAAAAGCTATATATCCCAAGAGTGTTTTACTAGTGATATATAGCCTAAATGATGTTTAAATAGGTTATTGTTTTACGCCGTCATTAATTTGATTTGGTAATACTTTGTAGCCCATGTTATATAAAGTGAAGCCATATATGTCTGCATATTGCGCTATGGTTTTGCTCACAGGAGTTCCGGCACCATGCCCAGCATCTGTTTCAATTCTAATCAAAACAGGGGCCTTTCCACCTTGTTTTTCTTGCAATTGTGCTGCAAATTTAAAACTATGTGCAGGCACCACTCTATCGTCATGATCTCCCGTGGTAACCATTGTTGCAGGGTACTTTGTGCCAGGGGTTACATTATGTACGGGGGAGTATGCCTTTAGGTATTCAAACATTTCTTTGCTGTCTTGTGAGGTCCCATAATCATAGGCCCAACCAGCTCCAGCTGTAAAGGTATGATACCGCAACATATCTAAAACACCAACGGCAGGAAGTGCTACTTTTATTAACTCTGGTCGTTGGGTCATAGTAGCGCCCACTAAAAGCCCTCCATTAGATCCTCCTCTAATGGCTAGGTAGTCACTGGAGGTATATTTTTCAGAAATTAGATATTCTGCGGCGCCTATAAAGTCGTCAAAAACATTTTGCTTTTGTAGTTTAGTTCCTGCATCATGCCATTTTTTACCATACTCTCCGCCACCTCTTAGATTAGCAACAGCATAAACACCACCTTGCTCCATCCATACGGCATTTGTGATGCTAAAACTTGGAGTTAAGCTAATATTAAACCCACCATAGCCATATAAAATTGTGGGGTTTGTGCCATCCAACACCATCCCTTTTTTGTGGGTAATAATCATAGGGACCTGCGTGCCGTCTTTTGAGGTGTAGAATATTTGTTTGCTTTGATACTCCTGGGAGTTAAAATCAATGTTTGGTTTTTTGTATAACTTAGAGACTCCAGTTGCAATGTCAAAAGAATAAATACTACCTGGAGTGAGGTAATTTGTAAAAGAATAATACAGATTAGTCTCCTGCTTTTTGGCGCCAAAGCCACCCGCAGAGCCAACCCCTGGCAAGGCAATCTCTCTTACTAGAGCTCCTTGATAGGTGTACTGTTTAATGGCGCTCACGGCATCTTCCATGTAATTTGCAAAAATATACCCACCACCTGTACTTGCTCTTAAAACATTTTGAGTTTGCTCAATAAGATCTTTCCAGTTTTCTGGTCCTGGACTCGAGGCATCTACAGTAACTACTTTTTTGTTTGGAGCATTTCTGTTTGTAACAAGATAAAGCGTGCTGCCCACATTTTCTATAACAGAGGTATCACTATCTGTGTCTTTTTGTATGGTAACAAAGGGGCTTTTCGGGTCGCTAAGATCTTTGATAAAGAGTTTGTTTCCTGAGGTTGAAACACTAGCAGAAACAATTAGATACCTATTATCTTCTGTGGTACGACCCCCAACATAGCGATGCTTTTGCTTTGGTGTACCCCCAAAGATAAGCCTATCTTCTTTTTGAGAACTTCCAAGTTTGTGGTAATAAAGCTTGTGTTGATCTGTCTTGGCAGAAAGCTCACTCCCTTTTGGTTTGTCATAACTAGAATAATAAAAACCATCATTTTTTAACCAGGAAATGCCGCTAAATTTAACATCTACAATGGTGTCTTCTATGATTTGTCTAGTTTGGGTATTCATCACTAACACTTTTCTCCAGTCACTTCCTCCCTCACTTATGCTATAGGCTGCCAATGATCCGTTTTCGCTAAAACTGAGCCCTCCTAGAGAAATGGTTCCGTCTTCAGTGAATGTGTTAGGGTCTAAAAAAACTTCTGCGCTTTGTGGGTCTTGCCCAGTTTTGTAACGGTAAATTACATACTGGTTTTGCAGCCCATCATTTTTATAAAAGTAAGAGTATTCTCCTTCTTTAAAAGGAGCGCCTACCTTCTCGTAATTCCAGAGTTTTGTTAGGCGCTGTTTCAGCGCTTCTCTAAATGGAATATTGTCTAAATAATCAAAGGTGGTTTTGTTTTGTTTTTCAACCCACTGAGCTGTTTGTTGACTCATATCATCCTCTAGCCATCTGTAAGGATCTTTCACCTGTGTTCCAAAATAATTAGTAACAGTGTCAACTTTTTTGGTGTTAGGGTAGGTCACGGAATTGGTTTGGTTTATTGAAATATTGCTATTGTTACATCCTACAAGAACCAGGGCTGTAATAATTGGGAGCATTAATTTATTCATGAGTTTATTTTTTATAAAAATACACAAAAAAACAGGCCCTAATCAAGTTAAAAAGGGCCTGCTTGTATTTTAATGAGTGTTTGTTATTGAAACAAAGAAGTGTAAGATTTCCAGTATTTATATATAAGCACTCCGGTAATTGCCAACATAAAGACAGCAACCGCTGCCCCAGAAACGTCTAAAAAAAGATGAAACAATAGAATATTAACAACAATAGGGGCCAGTAAAATAAGTGCAAACGGAACCCATTTTTTAAACAGTAGTAGCCCTCCGATAAGTAGCTCCAAACAGGCAACAACATATAACACATAACCTGTGCTGTTTAAAGATTCCATAAAGTTTGCTGCCGCTGGTGCCATGTCAAAAATTGGGATGAATGCAAAGAACTTATTTATACCAAATATTAGTAAAGAAGTACCCAGTAACATGCGTAGAATAGTGGTAAAGGTTGAATTCATAATGGCGATTGGTTTAGCGTTATTGTTACTTAAAGATAACAAAAAATAAATACCTCATCTCCAAGCACTTGCAAAAGGGGTGTTTGTACTATTTAAAAAGCCTTAGTCACAGGGAGTCTCTAGAGAGTTAATCCAGTCTCTTAGCAAAGCCACTCCATCACCATGAACGATGCTTCTGCCAAGCAGTGGCATGCGCTCCTCCTCTGCAGTAACGTTGAGACGGTAGTAAATAACCGAGTTTTCTGGGTCTCCTGGTTTAATTAGTTTTTGGTCTGAAGAAAGATTTTCTAAAAGTTGGTCTGGCGTTACACAAAGCCCTAGGTTTTCTAAAAGATTATTTTCAGAAAAGGCAAACCTCATGGGTCTGTAATTACAATGCCCCTCATCTCTATGGCAGCTGGCACAATTAATATCTACATAAGAGCGCACTCTAGTTTCAAGATCTTGTGAGGTGTCTGTATAATCCACAACGGTATTAATATTTGTGGGTAAGTTGTCTTCAAGATAACCAACCTCAATCCATTTTTGGAGTTGGTTTTGTATACCATCTGCAAAAGTAAAAGTACCATTAAGGCTTTGAGGCTTTATACCAATGGGCTCATTTGTTGTATTGCTTTTGTGGCAGGTAAAGCATTCACTGCCAGAGGGCATTCTGTAGTTTATTTCACGCTGCTGTCCATCTTGCATCCAAGAGACATACCTAAACCCTCCATCTCCTTGTGTATCTAGGAAAGCTTCTGTTTGCTGCTCATTCCAGAAATATTCTGCAAAAGTCCAACCTTCTTCTTTTCGAATCATGAGCCTTGTTTCAATAATCACCCGCGTGTTATCAGGCAGCACATTATCGTAATAGAAGTTTTTAATAATAACACTACCTACGGGTAGCTCTATGTTATTAGCATCCCCATTGTAGGTGCCTATAGTACCGCTGGGAAGCCAAACAAAACGGGATTTTTTTGCGTAGTTTGAAAACAAAGAACTAATAGGCTCATAGGGGAGCACTCCATATGAGGGTGATAACTCATTAAGGCTATCATCAAAAAAATGATACTCAGAAAGGGTTAGGTAAGGCACCTGTAGTAAATCTACAGTAACTTGAGAGACTGGTTCAATGTCAATGTATCCGGCCTCATCCTCATTGGAACAGCTAGTTAATAAAAGACACATTAGACCAAAATAAAGGAACCGTTTTAACATAGTTTAAATAAAAACACCATTGAGAATTCACTCAATGGTGTTTTATGGGAATTAAAAAATTATCTTTTTGTGAACTTGGCTGCTTTTACGTTATTTCTTCTAAATTTTTGTCCTGATATACGCAGAATGTACTGCCCAGGAGTTAATTGAGACACATCAATGTTGTTGTTGAGGAGTCTACCGTGCATTACCTTTCTTCCGGTGATGTCAAAAACAGTATAGATAGGGTCTTCGATATCTTGAATGTTTGACACAGTTAAGTTGTCAAGGGCTGGAACGGGGAAGATAGAAAGATCGCTAGTTAAGAAATCTCCAGTGCTCAGTGCGCTATTTCCTTCTACAAGCTTATGGGTCATATTGATGTCTAAATCTTCAAAAATATCTACAATCCCAGAAGGCCAGTAAATTGTAATAGATGTTGCCTCTGAGTCTTGACCAAGA
>CESJ01142948.1_pt1 | contig 10237 bp, 8 predicted proteins | sample 356311 | NCBI WGS metagenome assembly CESJ01 (sample SAMEA2621487, study PRJEB7988) | marine metagenome | biome: marine biome (ENVO:00000447); feature: surface water layer (ENVO:00002042); material: "saline water (ENVO:00002010), including plankton (ENVO:xxxxxxxx)" | depth 5 m
GCCGGATTTAACGCTGCGGCCAATGTCAGCGGCCGCTGGCATAGTAGAGATCTTAGTAAGCTTGATAATGCGGTGCTGGTGAGTGCGCAAACGCCGCTGTTTCCGGCGCTCAGCGTGGCAGGCAATCTTGAGCTGGTTGCTCGCCATAATCAGCAACTGGACAATGTTAAGACCATAGTGGCGCTGTGTGAATGTACTGCACTAATGTCACGGCAAACTAATGAGCTGTCAGGCGGCGAACTACAACGGGTAAAACTGGCCCGGGCGTTACTGGCCAATCCAGCGCTGTTGCTGCTCGATGAGAGTTTCAGTGCCATGGATCGTGCCCTGCGCTTTGGTATTTTACACAAACTCAAAGCGTACCTGGGGCCGCACGTCAAAGTGATTATGGTTAGCCATGATATCAACGACATCATAGTGAGTTGCGATCACCTGAGCATCATAGAAAGCGGCCATTGTGTGGCCTGTGGACCACTCAGTGAAATGCTTAACCCTGCCAGGGGCCAACAAGCCAATGCTTCGTTGCCTTTAATCAGCGTGCTACACGGTGAAATAGAAGAACGAAATATGGGGATTAGCCGGATATCCGTAGGCGAGACATCGGTTAAAGTGGTGGATGAATCAGCTATTCCGGTGGGGCAGTCTGTACGGCTGTTGCTTCCAGCCAGTGAAGTAACGCTCGCCACTGAAAATAGTACTGCGCTACACACTAATTGCCTGCAGGCTACCGTGCAATCGGTGGTACCTTATTCGGCTACACAAAGCGCGGTAAAAATTGTGTGCGAGGGGCAAGAGTTAACGGCACTGCTGGATAACTATGACAGCCGGATTAATACGCTGCAGGACGGGCAGTTGGTATGGGCATATTTCAGTGGTCAGCAAACACTGGCCTGAGCTGGCGCTGCCTCAGCATGCCTGATTTTGTTTCTCAGTACTGCCTGCGAGCCTGGCTTTACCGGCCAGTGTAGCCTCGTAGAGGTATAAATCGGCCTCACTCAGTAGTTGTTCCAGGCCAGGCGTATGAGTCGACGGTGAAACCACATAGCCGGCGCTGATAGTGATTTTTCCCAGCGGACTGGCGTCGTTATCGATAGATAAACTAGCAACGGCGTCTACCATACGCTAGCCGATATTCCGGCATTCTTCCTGGGTGGTGTCGGGCAGGAATACGCTAAATTCCTCGCCACCAAAACGTACAATACTGTCCTGGGGCCCCCACAATTGTTCTTTAAGGGTTTTTGACAAGTCAAACAGACACTTATCTCCAGCTACGTGACCGAAACGGTCGTTGAAGCCCTTTTATTAGTTGATATCAATCATGATAACGCCCAGAGATTTACTCTCTCGGGACAGCCGTTTGAGCTGTGTTGGGATTTCGGTAAACAGATAGTAGCGGTTATACAGGGCGGTTAACTGATCTTTGAAAGTCAGTTCGGTTAACAAGTCGAGGCGTAACTTACTTTGCAATATGTTTTTTACCCGGTGAACAAGAGTCGAGGCAATAACCGGCTTTCTGACGTAATCTGATGCTCCGGCTTGCCAGCATTTATTCTGGGTTTCTGCATTGCCGTCACCGGTTATAAATACTACCGGGCAAGCGGATGTATTGCGACTTTGCTTTAACTGTTGGCAAAGTTCTATGCAATTAATGCCAGGCATATTGATGTCGAAAATAATGAGGTCCGGCGGTTGTTTTTCGCAAAAAGTTATCACCGTGGCCGGGTCCTTAAGAAATTCGCACTGCACCATATCACTTAAAATAGTGGTGATTAACAGACAACTGGATTGCTCGTCATCAACCACCAGCACAATGCAGTCTGCTAAACCTTTGCTGGCAAAAACAGATGCTTCTAGCGTGGTGTAAGCGGTTGTTTGTGTCATTGGATAGTACTTTGCTGCTTAGTGATTGCTTTGGTGGCAAGCCTGCTGCTAAGCGTTACCTCACCCTTAATGACATCCCGTGTCGGTTGACTATCCGGCTACACTCTGGTCTCTGATTCCTTGTAAGCTTAATTTAAGTTTACATTATTACATTTAATTTATAATTGACGAGGTTCAAAGTCAGCATTTACCAAAAATCATCGCTACTCTGACGATTATTTTCTTACAGCTGTCGTAAATACGTAAATTTACGCTAGTCTTAACAATATTCTTTGGTGAAAGTTCTCGTGAGCGGTTATCAAACAGCTTCATGAATGGTTGTGAGTTTGAAAATATCAGCCAGGGCGTATTCACTTGCTGCAGCGATAATCATTGTTGTCGTTGCCATGATCGCCGTTAATTACATAACCGCTTCTTATAACCAGTTGGTGGTTGGTGACCTGAAAAATAAATCAGCGTGAAGTGGCAACGGTGATTAAAAACAAATATTCGTCGTATTGGGACAATATTGTTTTCTTGAACTCCATTGCGCCTATAAGTGGCGTGAGCCGAACAGCCAGCGCTTTTTGAACAATTTATCAAAGATGATTAACTGTTCCGTCAATGTAATGTCACTCGTCAAAATAATGACTGTTAAAGTTGTATGGCGCTTTGTTAAAGGAACGTATATAACTTAACAAAAATGTGGTTTCGGAGTACCTAGGTGAAACACATCGATCAATGTTCAGTGTTGGTTGTCGATGATGATGAAATTACGCGACTAATGCTGATAGCGGTATTAAGCGACATCTGTCATTGTGAAGCAGCAGGAAATGCCCAGGAGGCGTTTAATTTTCTCGCCGTTCATCCGGTGGATTTGATTGTGCTGGATATTAAAATGCCGGATATGTCGGGCCTGGAATTCTGCGAAAAAGTCCGCGCCAACAACAACTTTGTTAAAATCCCCATTTTGTTTATTACCTCTTCGGTTGAGCGCAATATTCAGGAAGCCTGCTGGATTGCTGGTGGCAATGATTTTGTGAAAAAGCCGGTTATCAGTAATACCCTCAAACAGCGTGCTGAAAACTTACTGAAGAGCAAAATTGTTGCTGATTCGATGTTTCATACCGGTTATGACGACCCGCTTACCGGTATGAAGACAGAACATTATTTAATGAAAGAAGTCAGCGAGCATCTGCATTACTGCCAAATCAATAATCAGCCGTTTTCGATGTTGCTGATAAAAATTGCCGGTATTCACGACATCAACGAACATCAGGGCTTTCATCAGGGGAATCAGGCTATTCAGGCGGTTGCCCGGGTAATTGAGGGGCAACTTAATATGCCACTGGCCAGGTGCTGCCGGATCAGCGGTGCCACCTTTGCCATAAGTTTACCCAATGTTAGTGAACAGCAAGGGCTTGGCTTCGCGGGCAAAATAAATGAAGCTATGGGCAATTATCTTTTTAGCAGTGGTACAAAATTACCGCTAAATATTTGCTTTAAATCATCCATAGCCAGTTGCGATGGCAATAGCGGCTACAATATGGATGAATTGATGGGCCAGTGCCATGCGTCACTGGCTGCTAATCCCATTGGCAGTTATTTAAAGTCCGGCGGAGCAGGTTAAATTACCCGTGAATATCGACGCTGATGAACCTGTTTGGCCAGGTAGGCGTCGAAAGACATACTAATGATACGGATCAGTAAGCGTGCTTTTGGGGCTACCCGGATATGCTGCGCGGTAACCGATACCAGTCCATCGTCGATAAAGGGATCCAAAGCGGCGATGGCATCGGCAAAGTAAGCGGTAAAGTCAATTTCCCACTCTGATTCGATATCGCGGATGGCCAGGTTCAGGTTACACATTAGTTGCATAATGACCTGTCGGCGCAACATGTCATCGCGGTTTAACAAAACACCTTTGCTAGTAAGATTTGCCGGTGTATCCAGCGCTGCGTAATAATCGTTAAGGGTTTTAGGGTTCTGACCGTACATATTGTGAACGGCAGAGATAGACGAAACGCCTAAACCGAGCAGGTCGAGATCGCCCCGGGTGGTATAGCCCTGAAAGTTGCGGTGCAGCTTACCCTGACGTTGAGCGACGGCGAGCTCGTCGTCGGCCTTAGCAAAATGATCCATACCAATCAGTTCGTAACCCACTTCACTCAGGGTAGCCATGGCCTGTTTCATTAATGCCAGTTTAAGCTCGGCAGAAGGCAGCCATTCATTTTTAATTTTACGCTGCGCGGCAAAACGCTCCGGCAGGTGTGCATAACTAAATAGTGAAACCCGCTCCGGCTCCATGGCTTTTACTGCCGCCAGGGTGGTTTTAAAAGTTTCCTCGGTTTGATGGGGCAAACCATAAATGAGATCGAGGTTAACTGATTCAAAACCAACCTGTCTGGCATGCTCTACCAGACTGGCAATATGGGACGTACTCTGAACCCGGTTAATCGCTTGTTGAACGTTATAGTCGGTGTCCTGTACGCCAATGCTGATACGGCGGTAGCCCACGTTGGCAAGGGCGCTGATGTAGTCGGTGTCGACTGTGCGGGGATCTATTTCGATGCTGCACTGAGCGTCGTCAGCAAAGTTGAAGGCATCTTTTAACAGTGCCATTAAACGCTGATGTTGCTCAGGAGAAAGAAAGCTCGGTGAACCGCCGCCAAGATGTAATTGGCGAACTGTGTAATGGCCGAAGGCGGCAGCGCGCAGGGTAATTTCTTTACTCAGATAATCCAGATAACGGTCTGCCTTATCGGCGTGGCGGGTAACGACCTTATTGCAACCACAGTAATAGCATAGCGAATGACAGAACGGGATATGCACGTATAACGACAAATCCTGGGCAGGACTGGTTTGCGCGGCCGTTAGCAGGGTGGCATCACTCACATCGTTATTAAATTCCAGAGCGGTAGGGTACGAGGTGTATCTCGGGCCATTGATGTTGTATTTATTAAGTAGCGCCGGGTCAAAAAAATCGATAGTTTGCATAGCCTGAATTCATCTGTTTATCGTTATGGGAACCGGATAGTTCCTGATAAGCCGTAGCATACAGACTCTGAGCAAAGACAATTTGATCTCGTTCAATAAAAAGCGGCGAATTGGTATTGGTTACCCGGTGAAAAGGGAACACCGGGTAATTAAATGGGTAATTAAAAGTGGCTTCTCAGGGTAATGCCCCAGGTGCGTGGCATGCCCGGATAAGCCATAATCTTGCCCGACTGAACCGGTACATCAAAACCATTTTTAGCCACGTACTCGCTATCAAACAGGTTTTTACTCCAGACAATTAACTGGCTGTCCCATGCCGGCATTTCCCACATCCAGCTGGCGTTAACCAGATCGAAACTGTCGAGGTGTTTGTAGGGATCGTTGGTGTCATCCATGAAGAGATCACCGGTGTACAGATAATCCACACGCACCGTGGTGGGAAAATCAAAGACGTCAATATAATGCTCAAGACCCAGTGTATAACGGGTTTCTGGTTCAAATCCGACCCGATCGCCAGCCCGGGAGCAATAGGGATCTTCAGGGTTTTGCCGGCCAGGATCGTCAATCCCGGTGTGCCAGGTATAGGCAACCCAACAGGTACCATTGTCAAACTCGTCAAAGGTGGCCAGTGTACGGGCAAAATTTAACGATATCTGGGTAGAGGCAACGGGTAACCAGACCAAATCGAATTCAACGCCTTTGGTGCCGATACTGCCAGCATTTTGCAGATTAAAGCCAGTCCCGGTAAAAGTGGATGCCTGGAAGTCGTCGATATCCGTTTTATGCAGGGCAAGATTAAAGCGTAAATCGTAGTCAGGGAATTCCTGCTTCACACCTAACTCCCAGGCCCGGGACGTTTCGGCTTTGAATACCGGATCGAATCCGGGCGCTATGCGGTCGGTATTAATGCCACCAGACTTAAATCCATTCGCCCAGGACAGGTAAATCAGGCGTTCATCATTGGGCTGATAACTAATTTTAACCGTGCCGGAAACATTGTCGTCGGATAAGGATTCCTGCATGGACGGCCGTGGCAGGATTGAAGCCGTATTAAGAAAATAAAAGCCCCAACCCGGATTCTGAAACGGTGCGATGGCTGCCAGTGAATCCGCATCAGGCATCTGCATGGTGGCAAGCGCTGTGGCGATATCCGTTAAAGCCGGTACAGCGGCAATGGGGTTAGGAATATCTTGCGGTTGAGTAGGTAAACCATTTATACCCGGCCCAACTTCGCTGAATTTGCCGTTTAGTGTTTTATCTTCGGTGGTCCAGCGGATCCCGGTAGTCAGCGTCCACTGTGGCAGAAACGTCCAGTCTGTCTGGGCAAACACTGCATAACTGTCCTGGGTCTGATCGGCACTGTGCGGGAAGTCGGTGCCGCCTGGCGTGGCCGGCGCAACCGGTGCTATCAGGCCACCGCTTAATGTACTTAGCGTGTTAATCCCTTCAATAAGAGGCTGGAGTTCGGCTGCACTGGTGGCAAAAAAGGCCGGAAAATCACTGCCAATCATGTTATTGAAATCGAGGTCAAGGCGCTGATGAAAGTAAAAGACACCGGCAATGGCAGATAACGAGGGCGAGGCATAGTGAACCCTGAGTTCCTGAGTCACCGCGCGCTGTGCTGAGTCATTGGTGGTGGATAATAGCTCGCCATCGGAGAAATCAGAGTCGATAAAGTCAAAGCTGTCAAACTTTCTCAGTGAACTGACCGACACCAGCGTTAAGGTGTCGCTGATTTGCCAGTCGATCTCTGCTGACAGCCCCCGGTCTTGCATGGCTGAGCGCGGCGAGGTGCTAAGCGCCGTGGTAAAATCAAAATACTCCGCCTGGGTAAATACGCGGCCGCCTATTAATGGCGACGCGATAAGGCTATCGGTACCATACTTTCCTGCAATCTCGTTTGCCTGGGCGTTACCCTGCCAGGTGAGCGCCGCACAACAGCGCTCATCGAGCTCGGCATAGTCGGCGATAACTCTAACCGATAGTGCATCTGTGGGGGTATACAAGGCTTGCAGACGAAAACCTGAGCGGTCACGGTTGTTAAGGTCTTTGCCGGGGTGGGTCTGATCGGTTACCCAGCCATCACGGCGTGCGGTAAAGCCGCTTGCGCGCATAGCCAGTACGTCGTCAATCAGGGTGACCGATTTAGCGCCGCTTATATTAAGCGTATTGTAATTGCCGGCAGTGACCTGAAAAAAGCCCCGGCCATCAAAATCGGCATTAACGGTATTAACAACCACTGCACCGGAAGGCGTATTCTTACCAAACAAGCTGCCCTGTGGTCCTCGCAGCACTTCTACTGACTGAATATCCACCAAATCGTTAATCACGGAGTTCTGACGGGCACGATAAACACCATCAACATACAGTCCCACCGAGGACTCAAAACCAAAGTTTTGCGACGAGGTACCAACCCCGCGAATGGCGAAGGCACTGTTGGTTGCACTCTGGCTTTGAAAAGCCGACAGAGTTGGCACACTGCGTTCAATATCAAAAATATCAAAACTGGCTTTCTCCGCTAACAGCTCACCACTTAGCGCGGTAACGGCTACCGGCACTTCCTGTAAGTTCTGTGATCGCTTTTGCGCGGTAACTTCAATGGTTTCCAGCCCGGATTCTGCGGCCTCAGGAGGAGATTGTGCAAATACTGAAGCAGAGAGTATCGCTGTGGTCAGCAACGACGCTGTCGGCACTAATGTTCGTAAATAGCCCGAATATTGAGAAGACTGAGGTTGTTGCATGGGGTGCATAAATAGCCCTGACTTTTTATCAGCATTAATTGGCGCATAGTGTAGTGTCAATTAATGCTGAGGGGTAGTCAAAGCATGCAACAAATTGTGAGAACTAATAATTGGTACAGGGTTGGCCGGGGAGTAGTTTACCGACCGGCTTGTTGTCCCGGCTGCTGATTAGCACCGTTCAAAGATAACGCTGGCGCTGTTGTGAAAGTATTTTCTGACCGGTTATTTTTTTTGATGTACTTATTGAGTAACTGGTCAACCGGCAAACGTGAAGAGTCGGCACGTAGCTTTTTAACCAGTTGTGGAGCACTGTCAACAGAAGCAGGTTGGATATTATGCTCGTTGGCCATGGTTGTGCATGTAAATAAACAGCAGGTCACCAGGCTAAGGGTAACGATTTTGATTTTCATAATATGCTCGCTTTTATTGATCTCGGTCAGCAACAATGTCATTACACCTTAGTTGTAGATGTGATGACACACTGAGAATCATACATTGGTATTTCAGTTTATACGTTATATCCGCAAGTGTATGTTTTATTGTGAGTTATCAAAAAAGGAAAGGCGCCCTAAGGCGCCCCACCGCAGAGCCCGGAGCTCTGCTACCATGTTGAAATGTTTACATGGCTATCATGAATTCGTTATCAGTCTTAAAGACGGGCGAGTACTTCTTTAGCAATGGCGTTGTCTTGCATGCCATTGTCATTAATCCAGGCTTGCAGTGTTTTACCGTCTTGCTCTGGTTCGCTTAAATCACGGCTTGGCATTTTTTTCACCAGCAGGGTACCCACTTCTGTCGCATTATTTTGTAATGCCGTGCGGATAAGGCTCTGGCCGTTACAGGTGATACCTGCATAATAATCCCGAAGTTTTAAACGGTAGTCAGACTGAACGTCACGCATTTTTTTACGCAGTTCGCCTTTATCATCAGCACTTACAATAGTGCAGATGTTAGCTAAAGCTTCTTCCACGTTAGCATGAGCAGTGGCGTTAATACCAAAAGAAGCAGTTAATACAAGAGCAGCGGTTTTAGCAAATTTCAACATGGTGGTAATCCTCGTTAGTTTTAGCAGCCTTTAAGGGAAATAATTTTGTTTGCTTTGTTTTGTTGAGTCTATTAAACCTAAAGTATAAGACTGATAAAACAGCTTAGGTGATACATTGGTATTGTACTCAATACCTTTTTTCGCTGGCGCAAAGGCAAGCAAAATCAATATGTTGTGGTTTGCATTGAGAACAGCTTTGGAACAAAAAGAAAAAAGGCGCCTCTCGGCGCCTTCTAAATGCAGGGGACTGCTAAATTCCCTGCAACCATGTTGAACTGTTTACATGGCTATCATGAAATGGGTACGGTGGCCGCCTTACAGACGGTCCATTAACTCCTTGGCAATGGCATGGTCCTGCAGACCATTTTCATTGATCCACGCTTGCAGCGTTTTTCCGTCTTGCTCTGGTTCGCCGAGTTCACGGCTAGGCATTTTCTTCACCAGTAGTGTGCCAACCTCCACTGCATTATTTTGCAGGGCAGTGCGGATTAAGCTCTGACCATTGCATGAAATACCTGAGTAGTAGTCGTGCAGCTTGAGACGGTAGTCCGATTGAACAGCCCGCATTTTCTTACGTAACTCGCCTTTATCATCAGCACTTACGATAGTACAGATGTTGGCCAGTGCTTCTTCTACATTAGCATTCGCAGTGCCGGTAAGCGCCAGTGATGCAGTTAAAGCAAACAAAGAGGACTTAACAATTTTCAACATGGTTAGCTCCTTGAAAGATAGGTAAAAGTTAGGTGGTCAATCAGTTGTTTGATTTGCCAGGTTCATTAAAGCTCTGTCTGTGGGACTGGTAAATTGCGCGAGTGATACATTGTTATGAAGGTAAATACCTTTATGCGTGATGAATCCTGGTTTTACTTGTATAGAGCATTGAATATTAAAGATTAAGTAGGTTTTCTGCGGGGATGTAACTATGTGCAGATAGCTGTGCTTTACCTGCATTTTAACTGGTTATTGGTAGCCTCGCACGGTACTGCGAGGCCTTGTAAGTCACTTAGTTCAGGCGGCGTGTTGATTTAAGGGCGGCGAAAGAAACGCCTGAGCGATATCGATTAACTGCTGGCGTACCCAGCGGTGGGCCGGATCTTCGTTGGCACTGACGTGCCAGTACACATAATAATCAAGGGGCTGCAGAGCAAAGGGGAGTTCACTCACGGCCAGATTATAATGTTTAGCTAAGTGTGACGGTAAACAGGCAAGGAGATCCGTTTTCACCAGTACGCTGGGGATGGTAAGAAAGTGATGGCTTTGCATGGCAATACGCCGTTGGTGGTCGAGCTTAGATAATTCAATATCCACTTCACTAGCCTGTTCCTGACGTTGGGACACCTTTATATGGCCATAAGTCAGGAAACTTTCCATCGACATTGGTTCGCTGAATGCGGGATGTTCCGGCCGGCCAACCACTACAAGACGATCTTCAGCTATTTTATGACGCGCCAGATATTGATCGGTAAGTGTCTCGCTGTCGGCGTAAAAATCGAGTTGTCCACTGGCCAGGGCGTTGACCACCTGTTTTTTATCAATGTCGTAATTGGTGATGGTAATGGCCGGTGCCTGTGCTTCAATTTTTGCAATCAGCCGC
>CESJ01011782.1_pt1 | contig 10206 bp, 8 predicted proteins | sample 356311 | NCBI WGS metagenome assembly CESJ01 (sample SAMEA2621487, study PRJEB7988) | marine metagenome | biome: marine biome (ENVO:00000447); feature: surface water layer (ENVO:00002042); material: "saline water (ENVO:00002010), including plankton (ENVO:xxxxxxxx)" | depth 5 m
CCTTTTATTGTTGAAATTACCTCTGAGTAAGTGCCAAATAAAAGTAAGATATAAGCACCTGAAACTCCTGGAAGAATCATTGCACATATAGCTATTAGTGAAGAAATAAATAAATATGGTCCATTAAATGATTCAGTTTCAGAATTTGGACTTATTTGAGATATTAAATATGAAATTAAAATTCCAAGAACTAAGTTCATTAATAAATTAACTTTTGGAATTTTAATATTTTTGTAAATAATAATTGTACTTGACAATAAAACTCCAATAAAAAAAGACCATAAAGGAATTGGATAATTGTTAATCAACCAATCAATTAAATAAGTAAATGAAAATATACCTGTTAGTATACCAGAAAATAATTTTAAAAGAAAATCCCCATTAATTTCTATCCAAAAAACTTTTACTCCTTTTTTTTTTAGAATTTTTAAAGATGATATTGATAGCTTTGATAAACTAAAAATAAATTCTTCATAGATTCCAAATATAAGTGCTATAGTGCCTCCTGAAACTCCAGGAACGAGATCAGATACTCCCATAAAAATTCCTTTAAGAAAAATAGAAAGTGATTTCATTTTTAAATCTATTTAAAGCATAATATTTAATCAGCTACTAAAAAAAGTAACTCTATGTTTAGGTGTTAAATTGTATTTTTTAAATTAGAATATAAATTATTTTCAAAAAACTCATTTAAAGCAGGCTTATTAATGGAATTTAGATATTTTTTTCCCAATTTAATATCACCTAACTTAATTTCAACTATTGCTAACCTAAAGATGATTTCTGGAGAATTTGAGTAAATTTTCAGAGCTTCATTTATTATTTTTTTTGCTTGATTGAATTTATATAACTTTATGAGACAATCAAGAAGATTATTCCATGTTTCTTTGTTGTAATCTCCCATTTTAATAATATTATTATAATAAAATGCTGCTTCAGTATACTCTTCCAGTTCAAATAAAACTTGACCTAATTTTTTCATTATAGTAGAATTATCACCATTTGAATCAAGAGCTTTTTGGGCAAATGTAAGAGCATTATTAAAATCATGATTTCTATAATAGAAATCAATAATAGCAATCCATCCTTTTTCAAAAGTAGGATCATTATTTATAGCTTTTTTATAATATTGGATTGATAAATCGTCACTTGCTAAGTTCTTATAGCAGACAGCAATTCTGTAAAAAACGAATGCGCTTGGATCATTTATTTGTAATGCAATATGGTAATTCTCAATTGCCATGTTTAATTTTCCAGTCCTTTCTAGTATTTTTCCAATTTCAATGTAAGCCCCAGTAAATTTATCATCACTGATTATGGCAAATTCAAATGCTGAAATTGCTTCTTTATATTTTTTTAAATTACAATATATTTTACCAAGCTGGTGCCATGCAACCTCACAGTAGGGGTCTTTTTCTAAAATTGAATTTAATGTCTCTATTGCTCCAGATGTATCATTTAGTTGATCAAAAGAATGAAGTAAATTATACAATGATTGGTAATCTAGCGGGTCTTCATCTAGACATAATTGAAAATAGTATTTAGCAGAATTAAAGTCTTCTAAAATTAAAAACTCCATACCGAGTAAACCCCATATTTCTAAAGGATCTTCAGTTATATCAAGTGCTTTTTTAAGAAAGTTTATAGCTTCAGAATGTTGTTTTGATTTTGATGCTATTGTTGCTTTTTGTAAAAAAATTTCTTCATGTTGAGGTACTAATTGTTCAGCTAATTCTATTATTTCTAAAGATTTTTTAAAATCTCCTTCAAAAATCAGTATTTCACTTTTCAGTAAAAGTAATTCTCCGTTACTTGGATGCTGATTCATACCTATTTCTAGGGCTCTATCTGCTAGATTTAGTTTGCCGTAATCAATATAATATTGAACTATACTCTCAAATTCTTGTGCATCAAAAAATAAAACCTTGTTAGTTTTAAGCATTGCTTCAAACTTAGATATTGGAGCAATGAAGTCGTCAGAATTAAAGTTTAACATATTGATCTTGTTAAGATCGAAAGTTAGACAACATACATTTATGTTTAATAGCTGTTAAAGTATTGTTTTTAACAAATTAGTTAACATTAGGGATGTATAATTTGTTTAAAACATCTAAAATTATGTCACAACCTTTATTTATTTCTCGAACACTAATATTTAGAGGAGGAGAAATCCTAACAGCTTTTTTGTTCCATAAAAGCCAAAACAATATTAAACCTTTTTTCATAGAATTTAATACTAGAGTATTTGCTGTTGTTTTTTTATCAAATATTATTGCAAGCATTAGTCCTTTTCCATTTATTTTCTTTATTAAAGGATGTACTAATCTTTTTCTAAATAGCTTTTCTTTTCCCTCTATTGTTTCTATTAATTTTTCTTTGTATATGGTTTTTAAAGTTGCAAGTGCTGAGGCAGCAACTATAGGATTCCCTCCAAATGTTGTAATATGACCAAGTTTAGGTTTGTCTTCAAGTATTTCCATTATTTTTTTAGATGAGCAAAATGCTCCTATAGGCAAACCACCTCCCATTCCTTTACCCATTACTAATATATCAGGTACTATGTTATAATGTTCAAAACCAAAAAACTTACCTGTTCTTCCAAAACCAGGTTGGATTTCGTCCAATATAAGAAGTGTGCCAGTTTGTTCACATTTTTCTTTAATTAATTTTAAATAGTTGTTTTTAGGTAAAATAAATCCTGCTCCTCCTTGAATAGTTTCTAGAACAACAGCAGCAGTTTTTGTGTTAATTAGATTTATATCTTTAATATTATTGAAACGTATAAAATTTACTCCTGGAAGTAAAGGTTCGTATCCAATTTTTTGCTTCTTCACCCCTAAAAGACTCAAGGCCCCATGAGTACTTCCATGATATGAATTTTCTGCAGCAATAAACTCTTTTCTTCCTGTTGCTTTCTTGGCGATTTTTAGAGCTCCTTCAATTGCTTCTGTTCCTGAATTGGTTAGATATATTACATCCAGTTTTTTTGGAAGTTTATTTACAATATTTTCACATAATTCAACAGCTGGTTTTAGAATATACTCTCCATAAACCATAACATGCATATACTTTTTAAGTTGGGCTTTTATTTCTTTTATTACTGACGGATGTCTATGTCCAAGAGGGTTAGCAGATACTCCAGCAATAAAATCAAGATACTTTTTATTTGAGTTATCCCAAATATATGAACCTTTAGCTTTTTTTATTTCCAAGCCAATTGGATTAGGCGTTGTTTTGGCTTGATACCTTAAAAATTTTTGTCTCATTTATTAAAATCCAATTCATAAAAAAAAGTTTTTGGAATTTCAATTCCATTTATTTTTGGAAGAATTAAATTTTTATCTTTTTCACTGAATAGATCATTTTCATCTTTTGGCTTTTCATTATCTCTCCATACAAAACCTTTTAGTTTTCTTTCATTTTCATCAATTTGTTCTTCTGGAAAAACCTCACCATTTGGATTGGTATAAAAAGTGATATCTGATATTTCATTATTTACCATTACCATATCAAGAGAACTACAAATAGTTTTGTCAATTCCTATTAATTCATTGTCATCATCTGAATACAAATAATAAATAACTTGTGTGTTTTTTATTACCTCTATGTTATTTAACTTACCATCAATAAAATCACCATTTAATAGTCCTCCTTTAATTTGATTAAATCCGTCATTACCAACACTATCTTTTTCAATAATAAATGCATCACCGATGATTTTAAGTGAATCGAGTTTCTTTGTTTTTAAATCTGTTAAAAGAAAAATTTGATCTCCCGTCATCTGACTTTCACCAAACCATAATATTGGATTACGTTTATTTTTGTCTTCTTCTGTAAATAATTGTAATTCTTTTTTAGATAAAGGTCTTTTGATAAGTTCAATATCACCAGTTTGTTGATTTAAGAAAAGCGAATCTGATCTTCCTTTGACATCAGACTTAAAAAACCTTACATCATAGAAGCCTCTCAAAAACCTCTTATCTTAGGGCCTGTTGCTATTAAAGTGTCAGCATGAATGAAAAGTGAATCATTTTCAATAATATTAAGTGCAACAGCTCTTTTTGTTATAATTGCAGAATCTTTAGCTTTAAAAACCTCACCGTAATGACCAAAAATAACAGAATTATTAATTGTATCTTTTATTTTTACTCGGTTAGTTGCAGATGCATATTCTTTACTTTTTTCAAAGTAAAGACTATCTCCTGAGATTATTCTTCCATCATAATTTATTTTTCCATTCTTTTGAAAGTGCCCTCTTTCTTTTTTCAGATCATAAAAACCTCTTTCACAATAAATTAAATAATCTTCACCAACAATATTGGTTGGACCATATAGATAGGCGTTATCTGTTTCAGTTAAATAATCAAGTCTTTCTGACTTAACTGTATAATTGGGCGAATCAATTTTGACATTTGAGGTAAATCTATATTTATTTTCATTCATGAATAAATAACCCTTGTTACTTGTGAGGGTGGTTAGACTGTCAATCACTTTTCCAAAAGTATTATAATATCCAATTTGATTTTGTCTGTCTAAATAAAGTGTATCTGTTTCTAAAGACATATCAGGTTTTTTTAAAAAAACAGAACCCCATGCTTTTGCTTTTTTTAAATTTCCATCATATTCTAGATTTGAACATGTCATCGTTAAACTATCACCTTGAGTGAATACTACATTGCCTTCTGCTCTAAAAAAATTAGATTTATTATAAAAAAATGCTTTATCAGAAATTATTAAAGCACCGTCATGATAAAGGTTTACCCGAGTATCTATGTCTTTTAGGAGGATATTGGCTCCAGGGTATAATAATTCATTCTGATTTGAACTACCGGCTTTCCTAATTTCTACTATTTTAGAATCTTGACCAGTAACCATAAGACATCCAAGGATGTTAATACAAATAAAAATAAATACTCGATTCAAAAGCTGGTATTAATAAATCAATTTATAAAAATAGTTTGTTTACGATCTGGACCTACAGATACTATTTTAATTGGAGTTTCTAATTCTTTTTCTAAGAATTCTATATATTCTTTGAACGATTCAGGAAAATATTTTTCATCAGTAATTTTTGTTAAATCTTCAGACCAACCTTTTAGTTCTTTATAGATGGGCTTTAAACCTTTAGCTCCTGAATCATATGGAAAAAATAAGGTTCTTTCTCCATTATCCATTTCATATGAAATACATACTTTGATATTTTTAAAACCAGAAAGCACATCTCCTTTCATCATCATTAATTGAGTTACTCCATTTATTTCAATAGAATATTTGAGAGCAACTAAATCGATCCAACCACACCTTCTTGCTCTTCCTGTAGTTGAACCAAACTCATTCCCAACCTTAGCCATCATTTCACCAGATTTATCAAATAATTCAGTAGGAAATGGTCCACTTCCGACTCTAGTTGTATAAGCTTTAAAAATACCAAAAACCTCTTTTATTTTGTTAGGTGCTATACCGAGCCCTGTACATGCACCTGCAGCAGTGGTGTTTGAAGAAGTAACATAAGGGTATGTTCCGAAATCCACATCAAGTAGTGATCCCTGAGCACCTTCTGCTAATATTTTTTTACCTTCTTTTTGAGCTCTACTAATATATTCTTCACTATCAACAATTTGGCAAGATTTAACAATATCTAGTGATTCAAAAAAATCCTCTTCCATTGATTTAAGATCAAATTCAATTTCACTATTAAAATAGTCTAACATTTTTAAATGTTTTTTTGAAAGCGCATCGTATTTATCTTTCCAATTAGGAAGAAGAATATCACCAATCCTAATACCATTTCTTCCGGTTTTATCCATATATGTTGGACCTATTCCTTTGAGAGTTGAACCAATCTTAGCCTTACCTTTAGAAGCTTCAGAAGCAGCGTCAAGTAATCTATGAGTAGGTAAAATGATATGAGCTTTTTTTGATATTAGAAGTTTTAAATTGAAATCAATATTGTAGGGTTTCAAATCTTCAATTTCTTTTTTAAATATTACTGGATCTATTACAACACCATTTCCAATAAGATTTATAGCAGTTGGATGAAAAATTCCTGAAGGAATTGTATGAAGAACATGCTTAATACCATCAAATTCAAGAGTATGTCCGGCATTTGGTCCTCCCTGAAATCGAGCAATTATATCATAAGATTTTGTTAATACATCAACAATTTTCCCTTTCCCTTCATCTCCCCACTGGAGTCCGAGTAATAAATCAACAGCCATATTATAATAAATTCTTAGAGATTTTTTTTTGTGCCATAGAAATACAATGAATGACTATGAATATCAATCTCAAAAATCTCTTCAATTGTTTGTTTAATTTGATGAATTCTAGGATCACAAAATTCTTTTACTTCACCTGTGTCAGTAAAAATAACATGGTCATGTTGTCTGTCAAAGTATGACTTCTCATATTGAGCATGAGCATTTCCAAATTGATGTTTTCTAACTAATCCACATTCAAGTAAAAGATCAATTGTATTATACAGAGTTGCTCTACTCACTCTATAATTTTTATTTTTCATCTTAATATATAAAGACTCAATATCAAAATGATCTTTGCTTGCATATATTTCAAATAAAATCGCAAAACGTTCTGGAGTTTTTCTATGAGACTTTTTGTTTAAGAAATTCACAAAAACCTCCTTAACAATATCTTGATGTGATTTTACTTCTTTATGTGATTCTATTTCTTGCATTATTTACAAATATAATATTTTATTCAGTTACTCTCTTGTAACCTTTTCAATTCCTTTCATTTTCTGTAATTTTTTTACAATTTTATTTAAAATAGTTTTGTTACGAACCCTTATACCTACATTTCCTTTAAAAATTCCATCTTCAGCTTCAAAATTTATTTTAAATATATTAACATTCATGTTATTAGAAATTACTTTGGTTAAATCGTTAACCAAGCCTATGTTATCAATTCCATTAATTTTAAGAATAGCAGTAAAAATATCTGTTGATGAATTAATCCACTTAGCATTAATTATTCTGTAAGCAAATTTCGACTGAATGGAAATCGCATTACTACATTCTTTTTTATGAACCTTAACCCCTTCATTAACAGTGATAAAACCAAAAACTGAATCTCCAGGTATTGGGTTGCAACAAGATGAAATTTTGTAACTCAATGACTCCTGATCTTTACCAAACACTAATTTATCATAATCATTTTTTTTAATATTCTTTGTTGATTTAGAAGAGTCGTATTTTAATCTTCTTTTAAAAAAACTAATAAACTTATTATTGTAATCTGATGAAAATTGTCTAATCTTCTTATTGTCTAGTGTTCCAGCTCCAACTTGATAGTAAAGTTCATTGCTTGTACTAATTTTAAAAAATCTCAATATTAATTTAAGAACCTTCTCGTTTAAATTTATTTTAAGATGTTTTAATTTCCTTCTTAACACTTCCTTTCCATCCTCTTCTATTTTCTTTTTCTCATCGTTTAATGAAGATTTTATTTTTGACCTAGCTCTGGATGTTACAACAAAATCAAGCCAATTAGCATTAGGTTTTGTTGCTTCGGAAGTTATAATCTCTACTTGATCACCACTTTTTAATACCTTACTTAACTGAACTAGCTTTTGATTGATTCTAACCCCTCTAGTTTTTATACCCATTTCTGTGTGAATGCTAAAAGCGAAATCAAGCGCAGTTGAACCTTTTGGGATTGAGAGTAAATCACCATTTGGTGTAAAAACAAATATTTCTTCAGAGTATAAACTTAGCTTGAAGTCATCTACAAAATCGACCGCATTAACACTATTATCCTTTAACAATTCTTTCAATCGATCTAACCAGTCTTCAATTCCAATATCATTTTTATTTTCAATCTTATATTTATGATGAGCAGCATATCCCTTTTCAGCAATTTCATGCATTCTGTCTGATCTAATCTGTACCTCAATCCATTGATTATCAGGTCCACTAACAGTAATATGAAGAGCCTCATAGCCTGTAGATTTTGGTGCTGTAATCCAATCTCTCAATCTTGTTGGATTAGGAATAAAATGATCAGTAATTATTGAATAGATTTTCCAAGCAATAAATTTCTCATCGTCCCTATCAGCGCTATAAACTATTCTAATAGCAAATTTATCGTAAATTAATTCAAATGGAATTGATTGATTTTCCATTTTATTAAATATCGAGTATATAGACTTACTCCTTCCATTAATGGAATATTTAAATTTTTCTTTATCTAAAGTCTTTTGAACCATAGAAGAAAACTTTTTAATATATAAATCTTGTTTGTCTTTGCTTTTTTCAATTTTATTCTTAATCTGATTATATTTTCTTAAATCAGTATATTTAAGACCAAGATCCTCTAGCTCAGATTTTATATTATATAGACCAATTCTGTGAGCTAAGGGAGCATATATAAAAAGTGTTTCTGAAGCAATTTTCTCTCTTTTGTGTTTAACCAAACCATCAAGAGTCTTCATGTTATGTAATCGATCTGCAATTTTTATAATTATAACCCTTATGTCATCATTAAGGGTTAAAAGCATTTTTCTAAAATTTTCAGCTTGAAGAGAATCGTATTTATCTTTTTTTAAATTTGAAATTTTTGTTAGTCCAACCACAATTTTAGTAACAGTTTTTCCAAACAAGGTTTCAATTTGATCAATATTATAATGTGTGTCTTCTAAAACATCATGAAGAAGAGCTGCGGCAATTGAAGTTGCATCAAGTCCAATTTCATCAGCCACAATTTTCGCAACTTCAATTGGATGAAAAATATAAGCTTCACCAGATTTTCTTCTTTGATTTTTATGAGCATCTACTGAAGTGTCAAAAGCCAATCGAATTAACTTTTTATCACTAGCTGTAAGACTTTGGTAGCTTATTCTTAACAGCTCCTTATACTGCTGAGCAATTTCTTTATTTTCTGTAGCTTCGTCTACTAACATAATTATATGAAGTTAACTTTTTCTTTTGTCAAGACCAAAGATTTTAATTATCGATACAATGCTTTAGAAGTATAGCTGCAGCAACCGAAACATTTAATGAATCTATATTATTATTCATGTTTATTTTAACAATTTCAGATGAATTTTCAATCCATTTTTTTTCAAGACCTTTCGATTCACTTCCAACAACTATAGCACAGGGTTTAGTATAATTTGCTTTATTCATTTGAACTGAATTAGTTGTAAGAGCACCTGAAATTATATTCAAATTATTTTTTAAAAAAAAGCGTATTATGTCATCTGAATTTGACACAACTATTGGAATACTAAAAACACCTCCCATACTAGATCTAATTACATTTGGATGATAAATATCAGTTTTTGGATTAGTGAGGATAAAAGCAGAAATTCCTAAACCAGAACTTGTTCTTAACAATGCTCCAATATTTCCAGGTTTTTCAATTGATTCAGCTACTAGAATTATAGCTTCTTTATTTATTTTTAAATTCTTTAATTCATGACTTTTTGAAACTCCAATACCTATGTATTTCTCACTACCAGAACGGATAGTTATTTTATCAAATAACTCATCCTTAATTAGAATAAAATTAGAAATACTTTCATTAAACTCAATGAAAATATTAGAGGCTCCTTCACGAATAAAAATAATTTTAAAAGAATAATTTCCAATTAAGGCTCTTTGAATTTCTTTTTTTCCTTCTACAACAAAAAGCTTCCTCTTTTTTCGTTCTCTTGATTTTTTTTGTAAAGTCAAGAGATTTTTTATTTCTGGATTTTGAGAGCTTGAAACTATTTTCACATTAAATTTAAAAAATGAATGTTTTATTTTTGATCACTAAATTTTTTTGAATAACGTTTCCATAATTTAGTTTGATGCGTTTCTAAACTTATTTCTCTACCACTAATAAATGCATTAGAAAGTATATTACTTCTCATATCAAGAGCATCTCCTTTTGAAATAAATAATGTTGCGTCTTTTCCTACTTCAAGACTTCCTAATTGATCATCAATACCCAATATTTTAGCTGCATTAATTGTTATCATTTTGACAGCTTCTTCTTTATCAACTCCGTATGCTGCGAAGCTTCCTGCATAAAATGGAAGGTTTCTTGTATTCATTCTCTCCATTTGTCCACTTGGATCGATACTTACAACGATTCTTGCTCAATTAATTTACTTGCCAACCTAAAAGTTAATTTAGGATCATGATCTTCGTTATCTGGTAATCTGTGCGGCCGTGAGATAATTACAGGTATATTATTGTCTTT
>CESJ01141062.1_pt1 | contig 10203 bp, 9 predicted proteins | sample 356311 | NCBI WGS metagenome assembly CESJ01 (sample SAMEA2621487, study PRJEB7988) | marine metagenome | biome: marine biome (ENVO:00000447); feature: surface water layer (ENVO:00002042); material: "saline water (ENVO:00002010), including plankton (ENVO:xxxxxxxx)" | depth 5 m
GCGGTTTGGGTTACCACGAGCCCAGAGTACGATCCCTCCGTGGATTATTTTAAAGCGTTTATCAATGGTTTGTCGACGTCGCCCCGAGGATTCAAACGCCGGTCGAATCTGGCTGATAGCGGTAAATGACAATGACCTTTGATTTTAACTTTGCCAGCGTTGCCGATGTTCGTGTCGGCGCCGGCAGTAGCGCCGAACTTGGTGAATTGGCAAATAAGCTGGGGCTTCAACATGCCTTGATCGTTACCGATGCGGGCATATTGGATTGTGGTTTGTTGGAAGCAGCCCTCGATAGCTTAAAGCGCTGTCGCGTCGCAATCACGATCTATTCCGAGGTGGTGGCCGATCCACCCGAATCCTTGGTGTTAGCAGCCGTGGCGGCGGCCCGTGCTGCGGGTTGTGATGGCGTGATCGGCTTTGGCGGCGGCAGCCCGATGGATGTCGCTAAATTGGCAGCAGCGCTGCTGGTGGGTGATCAACCGTTGGCAGACATGTACGGTGTCGATCGTGTGTGCGGTCCGCGCCTGCCATTGATTCAGGTGCCCACCACTGCTGGTACTGGATCGGAGGCGACCATGGTGTCGATTATTACCACCGGCGAGACTACTAAGGCAGGGGTTGTCAGCCGGACTCTTCTCGCCGATAGTATCGTGCTCGACGCCAAACTGAGCCTTGGGTTGCCACCCCATATCACCGCCGCGACGGGCATCGATGCAATGGTTCATGCGATTGAGGCCTACACGTCGGTGCGCTTAAAAAATCCTCTATCCGACATGCTCGCCCGAGAGGCGCTGCGGTTGATCAGCCAGAATATCACTCGGGCCGTGGTCGACGGAGGAGACCTAGCGGCGCGCGAAGCCATGCTGCTCGGCGCCATGTTGGCGGGCCAAGCGTTTGCCAACGCGCCGGTCGCCGCCGTGCACGCGCTGGCCTATCCACTGGGTGGTAATTACCGGATAGCCCACGGTCTGAGTAACTCACTGGTATTGCCGCACGTGCTGCGCTTTAACACGCCGGTGGCAGCGCACCTGTATCAGCAGTTAGCGCCGATTATTCTCGGCTCGACTGAGTACGATGCAAGCGCCACAGGCGAAGATGCAACGGAGGCACTGGCCCGGTATTTTTTGCAGTTGGCCGGTGATTTGGGACTTCCGACGACTCTCAGAGCGATGGACATTGCCCGCGATGATTTACCTAAATTGGCGGATCAAGCACTTCTGCAGCAGAGACTTTTGATCAATAACCCGAGGCCAGTAACGCCGGCGGATGCATTGGCCATTTACCAATTGGCGTACTGATTGACCCACTGGCGCAACGACGGACGATACAAATGGACGCAGAACAGCAGCGCAGCCATTACGGCTATTTTTTGGATTTGACCACTCGCTGGATGGATAACGACATCTACGGCCACGTCAATAATGTCACCTACTACAGTTATTTCGACACCGTGGCCAACCAATATTTAATCGAACATGGCGACTTGGATATCCACACCGCCGAAGTGGTCGGGTTCGTGGTCGCATCGAGTTGTCAGTATCGATCCCCGATAGCTTTTCCAGAGGTGCTGCAGGGGGCGTTGAGGGTGGAAAAGCTGGGTCGTAGTTCAGTCCAGTATGAGCTAGCTATTTTTAAGCAGGAGGAATCGCTAGCAGCGGCATATGGGACTTTTACGCATGTTTTTGTCGATCGCGTTAGTAGCCGTTCAGTGCCCATTCCGGCGCGTATTCGACAGGCGCTGGAGCGCCTCTTGATCCGGGCCTAGTTCGATCGAGCATTTATACCCCTAGGCGATAACTGCCCTGTGTCTGTTCGTCGGCCTTACTCCTTGTCCTGACGCAGGCGTATTAAACCTTCTTGTATGGTGCTTGCGACCAGGCGGCCATCGCGGTGAAAAAAGCTGCCGCGGTTTAATCCCCTTGCATGGCTTGCCCGCGGGCTGTCCATAGCGTACAGCAACCATTCGTCGATTCTAAAATCATCGTGAAACCAAATGCTGTGATCGAGCGATGCCGGTTGCAAGTTGGGGTCTAAAATGCTTTGCCCATGGGGCAGGAGCGAAGTGCTCATCAGGCTAAAATCCGATGCATAGGCGAGAATTGCATGGTGCAAACCGGGGTCATTGGGTTGCATGTCGTCGAGATTGCCGCAGGCCCGAAGCCAGATGTACTGACTCGGCGATCGCACCTCGGGATCGAGGTAATTGATTGGATTCACCGAACGCATTTCGATGGGTTTTAGACTGGGGTGACTTTTCGGCTTTGATTTCAATCCACTAATTAGTTTAGACCAGCGTTCATAATCGTCTTCGAGATCCTCTGGTGGCGGGCATACCGGCATCTCCAGTTGATGGTTGAGACCGGGCTCTCTGACCTGAAACGACAACGAGGTGCTGAAAATCGCTTTGCCACGCTGCGATGCGACCACTCTACGGGTGGTAAAAGATCCACCGTCGCGTATTTTGTCAACCGCATAGATGATTGGAACGCTGGGGTCTCCGGGCCGCAAAAAATAGGCCTGCTGAGAGTGAATCATGCGCTCTTGAACTACGGTGTCTTGCGCGGCGCGCATCGCTTGCGCAAATACCTGACCGCCAAATACCCGTCGACTGTGAGTTTGTGGTGTGATCCCTCGATACAGACACTCGTCTATTTTTTCCAGATTTAAGATGCTCAGCAATTCGGAAAAAGCTTGCTTCATAGAGTATTTCCTAACTTAAAATGCAATTGGATTGTCGGTCATTTTCGAGTGAACCCTGTGCTTGGGCGCGATGATTGCAACAGCGGTTGGCGATGCTGCCAAGATTCGGTACGATCTAGTTTAGCAGGTAAATCTAGCGTCGTTGAAAAATCTCAGGGCAGGCCTTGCCGGCTCGATCTCGAGCAGAAGCGCCGTCCATTGGTAATAATACTTGCTAGTTAGAATAACATACTGTAAGTTCAATTTTGCAGTTTAGCTGCGACTTTTTGCGTCTTTGTCACCCTGATAGAGCGCCTTATCTATGTACCCATCAATGAGGATTCTAGAGTGACTGACCTGCAAGTATTTCGCGACGAAACGCGGCAGTGGTTGGAGCAAAACTGCCCACCGAGCATGCGTTCACCGATCAATATCGATGGTAGCCAATGTTGGGGCGGTCGCAACGCGGTTTTTTTTAGTGACGAACAGAAACTATGGATGGAGCGCATGGCCGCTAAAGGTTGGACCGCCCCGACTTGGCCAATCGAGTACGGCGGTGGTGGCCTGAACAAGGCACAGGCCAAGGTACTGCGCGAAGAAATGGGCAACCTTAATGCGCGATCGCCACTGGACAGCTTTGGCATCTGGATGATTGGCCCGGCGCTGCTAAAATTCGGTTCAGATGCGCTCAAAAAGCAACATTTGCCGCCTATCGTGCGCGGTGAAATTCGTTGGTGTCAAGGTTATAGCGAGCCAAATGCTGGGTCCGATCTGGCCGGTTTGCAGACCAAGGCGGCCGATATGGGGGATCACTTTATCGTCAATGGACAAAAAGTGTGGACGTCTTACGGCGACAAATCGGACTGGATGTTTTGTCTGGTGCGCACTGACCCAGAGGCGAAGAAGCAAAGCGGTATCAGTCTAGTGTTATTCGATATGACCACGCCGGGGGTGACGCCCAAGCCGATAAAGTTGATCTCTGGTAGTTCGCCGTTTTGCGAGACCTTTCTCGACGATGTTCGGGTCGAGAAAAATCAGGTGGTCGGCGAAATCAACCAAGGTTGGACGATCGCCAAATACTTGTTGACCCACGAGCGGGAAATGATTGGTGGGTTTGGTTTGACCGATGCGGGTTCGCAAAGCTTGGCGGAATATGCGGTCGATGCGCTCGGCATCACGCAGGGAAGATTGGCGAATACGCTGTTGCGTAGCGATGTGATTCGCTGGGAAATAGACGCTGCAGCGTTTGCCATGACCGCCGAGCGAGTAACCGACGAAGTTAAGTCCGGGCAGGGGGTGGGAGCGACCTCGGCGATGTTGAAATACTACGGCACCGAGCTTAATAAACGTCGCTATGAATTGATGATGAAATTCCACGGCAACGATGCTATGGAATGGGAGAGCGAGGCCTCGAACGAGGGTTGGCTGCCGCGCACTTGGTTGCGCACTAAGGGCAATTCGATTGAGGGCGGAACCTCCGAAATACAGTTAAATATCATCGCGAAAAATATTCTCGGGCTAGGATAAAACCCATCACAAAGGAGTGCGATATGGCACTGGTACTTAATCAAGAACAGCAAATGCTCAAAGAGTCGGCGCAGGGTTTTTTGAGTGAATTTGCATCGATCACCGAATTGCGCCGATTACGTGATGTAGATGATGATTACTCGCCTGAGTTGTGGGGTCAAATGGTGGATATGGGGTGGGCTGCAATATTGGTGCCCGAAAACCATGGCGGGTTGGGCTTTGGGCAGGTCGGGATGGGCCAGATAGTCGAACAGAGTGGTCGCACGCTGACCGCATCCCCGTTGTTCAGTACCGCAATATTGGGTGCTAGTATAATCAACTTGGCCGGTAGCTCAGAGCAAAAAGCACGCCTACTACCGGCGATTGCCGAGGGGCAATTGACCACCGCATTGGCTGTTGATGAGTCGGGCCACCACGCGCCGGCCAACATGTCTCTGGTAGCGGATAAAACCGCCAGTGGCTTCCGCTTGACCGGGGTTAAGCGCAGCGTCGTCGATGGCCACAGCGCTAGCCAGTTAATTGTTGCGGCGCGCACCGCTGGCGAGGCCGGAGATAGCCGCGGGATCAGCCTTTTTTTGGTCGACCCGAGCGCTGCCGGGGTGACCGTCGAGCGGATTCCGACGGTCGATAGTCGAAGCGTCGCGAGTATCTCCTTCGATGGCGTCGACGTCGATGTGGGCGCTCTTTTGGGCGAGGAGGGAGATGGTTTTGCCGCGCTTTCGGCAACTCTCGATATCGCCAATGCGCACCTTGCCGCTGAACTGCTAGGGATTTGCTCAGAGGCCTTTGAGCGCACCTTGCAATACCTCAAAGAACGCCGTCAATTCGGCGTATTGATTGGCTCTTTTCAAGCACTACAGCATCGTGCAGCACACTGGTGGAGCGAGATTGAACTGGCCAAGTCGCTGGTTTTGAAATCGTTACAGGCGCTCGACGACGGCAATTTACGGGCGCCGGCTCTCGTCAGTATCAGTAAGGCAAAATTGTGCGAAGTGGCCGAGCTAAGCAGCAATGAGGCGATTCAAATGCACGCGGGTGTGGGGATGACCGATGAATACGATGTTGGTTTTTTTGCCAAGCGCGCGCGTCCTGCTCAGGCGCTGTTCGGTGGCTATGCATACCACGGCGATCGGCTCGCCAGCATGAGCGGTTATTGATTACAACGCTCGCCCTTGGGGGGATCATTTATAACCGATATAAACGAGTTTGATAGGGTTTGGTATCACTGTATGCTGAACGCTGAGTGACAATAAGTATTTCGTCCGTGGACACAGAGTGTCCAGACTAACCAGAGGATTTGATTATGGATTTAGGTGTTAGCGAAAAGTTAAAACCCATTTTAGAGGAAGTGAAAAATTTTATCGATGTTGAGATTACGCCATTTGAGAGCGAGTATTTTGACGAAGTGGATAAGGGCGACCGGTGGCAGTTCACCGAGCGCCAGACCGAGCTTCTTGAGAGCCTCAAAGACAAGGCGAAAAGCCGCAATTTATGGAATTTCTTTTTAACGCACTACGAGGGTGGTTACGGTTTGAATACCGTCGAGTATGCCTATATTGCTGAAGAGACCGGTCGCTCGCAGCTGGCTCCGGAAATATTCAATTGCTCGGCACCGGATACCGGCAATATGGAGGTGTTGGCACGCTATTGCAGTGAAGAGCAGAAACAGCGTTGGTTGGTGCCCTTGCTCGCCGGTGAAATTCGCTCAGCTTATGCGATGACCGAACCCCAGGTGGCGTCCTCGGATGCTACCAATATTTCGTTGTCGTGCATTGATGATGGCGATGCGTGGGTACTCAACGGTGAAAAAATCTGGATTTCGGGTATCGGTGACCCGCGCTGCGAAATCCTTATCGTCATGGTCAATACGGATCCCGACGGGCCTCGTCATGCACAGCACTCGCAGGTTTTGGTGCCGCGCAATACCCCAGGCGTCCAGTTGCTGCGACCAATGACGATCTTCGGTAGCGACGATGCACCCCACGGCCATTTCCACATGCGTTTCAGTAATGTTCGAGTGCCCAAAGAAAATATGATTCTGGGCCGGGGTCGTGGCTTTGAAGTTGCTCAGGGACGTTTGGGGCCGGGCCGTATCCACCATTGTATGCGCGCCATCGGGCTTGCCGAAGCCGCGTTAAAATTGCTTTGTGAGCGAGCGCTCAGTCGTAAGGCCTTTGGGCGTTCGCTGGCTAAGTTGGGGGGTAATGTGGATATTATCGCCGATGCCCGTATCGATATCGAAATGACTCGACTGCTGTGCCTCAAGACCGCCTGGCTGATGGATCATCAGGGCGTCGACGCGGCGCAGCCGTATATCTCAATGATTAAAACCCAGGCGCCCTCGATGGCGCTAAAAGTGATCGACGAGGCCATGCAGATGTTCGGCGGTCTGGGTGTTTCGCAGGATACGCCGCTGGCAAGTTGGTATGGTAGTATGCGCTGCCTGCGCTATGCGGATGGGCCCGACGCGGTGCATAGAATGGTCATAGCCCGCCGAGAGTTGCACCAGTACAGTCAGTAACCGCGGTGGCTGCGCAACCGCGCGATTGCCAAGCAGCAGATACCCGATGTCGGGCTAATGTCGCATATAATGACGTCATCGGTCGGCACAATGTGCCGCTCCGATGGGCACGCCATGGGGGTCAATTCTAGCAGAGAGGAACAGCATGAAAGCACTAGTTTGTAGCGAGTTTGGTCCGACTAAGGATCTTAGAGTTGAACAGCGCGATGCGCTCGAGCCAGGCCCCGGGGAAGTGTTAATCGATGTGCAGGCGGCCGGCGTTAATTTTCCAGATATCCTGACGGTTGAAGGAAAATATCAATTCAAACCCGAGTTGCCATTTGTGCCTGGTACCGAAGTGTCTGGTATCGTCAGTAAAGTGGGTCAGGGCGTTACCATGCGAGCAGTCGGCGACGAGGTGGTTGGCACCGTGCAAATCGGAGGCTTTGCAAGTCAGGTTGTGACCTCTGAGCAAACCACGTTTTTAAAGGGTCGCAGTATGTCATTTGAGCAGGCCGCGGGTTTTGCAATTACCTATGGAACCTCATACTACGCGTTAAAACAGCGTGCTCAGTTGCTCGCTGGCGAGACGGTGTTGGTGCTCGGCGCGGCAGGCGGGGTCGGAATCGCTACTATCCAGATAGCCAAGGCCATGGGCGCCAAGGTGATCGCCGCCGCAAGCAGCGAGGACAAACTGGATTTTGCCTGCGGTGCGGGCGCCGATATGCGTATTAATTACACCACTGAAAATCTCAAAGACCAAGTCAAAAAGCTCACCAACGACAAGGGCGCCGACGTTGTCTACGATCCGGTTGGCGGCGATTTTTCCGAGCAGGCGTTTCGCGCCATCGCTTGGAATGGGCGTTTTTTGGTGATTGGTTTTGCGTCCGGCCCGATCCCCAAGATGCCACTCAATTTAGCGCTGTTGAAAGGGGCATCGATGGTCGGTGTGTTTTGGGGAGCATGGTCTATGCGCGATCCAATGGCCTCTCAGACTAACTTTGATGAACTGATCGAAATGATCGATGGCGATGCATTTTCGCCGCTGGTTAGCCAGGTTTATCCGCTCGCCGATTTCGCCGATGCTTTCGCCAGCATTGCCGAACGTCGCGCCAAGGGCAAAGTGATCTTGTCGATGGTCTAGCCATCGTTTGGCCATCGATAGTCGGCAGGGTAAATCCAACCTATAAAGACATTAATACCACACAACAAAATGGGACGCTGATATGCGATTAATCGTTGGAATATCTGGTTCAAGTGGCGTTATCTACGGTATTCGATTGTTACAGCTACTCGCTGAGCAGCCATCCATTGAGACCCATCTGGTGATCAGTCAGAGTGCCCGAATGAATGTCGGCATTGAAACCGATTGGTCGTTGGATGCCGTCGAGGCTCTCGCCGATGTAGTGCACAACAATAAAAATATCGCTGCTAGTATCGCCAGTGGCTCGTTTAAAACCGCCGGTATGCTCATCGTTCCTTGCTCGATGAAGACGCTCTCTGGGGTGGTTAATTCTTACACTGATAATCTACTTACCCGCGCGGCAGATGTGGTGTTAAAAGAGCGACGTCGCCTAGTGTTGGTGCCGCGGGAGTCGCCGCTGCACACCGGCCACTGTGAATTGCTGTGGCGAGCCAGTCAACTAGGTGCGGTGATATGCCCACCAGCGCCAGCTTTTTATACCGCGCCTAAATCGGTCGAGGATATCGTCGATCATACGGTCGCACGATTGCTTGATTTGTTTGACGTCGAGGTGCCAGACATGGTGCGCTGGCAGGGGACCGCGAGTGGTAAGGGAAAAGCCTAGAGGACGTCACGGGACGGGCTTGACGGCAAGCTAGTTCTAACCGGTCGAGTTTGTCGCTCGTCAACAGTCAATTTTGCGCGATTCTTGGAACCCTTGCGGTGATTCCGCTGAGTAATTGGTAGCCGTTGGTGGCGCAGTGCTCGGCGATTTCGTTGACCGGCAAATCGGGACCCCATAGCGTGCTCTGGTCACCGATATTCACAGTTGGGCAATCGGTGATATCCACTGTGAGCATGTCCATTGAAACGCGGCCGATCAGCGGGCAGCGGCGCCCATTGATCAATACCGGAGTGCCGTTGGGTGCATGGCGCGGATACCCGTCGCCATAGCCGACCGCCAAGGTCGCAATACGCGATGCTCTGCTGGCGGTCCAGGTGCCGGCATAGCCGACTGATTCACCCGCATCGATCGAGCGCAGTGACGTTACGGCGGTGACAAAGGTCATGACTGGTCGTAATCCATAGTCGTCATTGCCATGCACAAATGGGCTGTTGCCATACAGCATATATCCGGGCCGTTGCCAGTCGCGACGGGTTTTGGGCCAGCCGAGTAGGGCGGCAGAATTGGCCAAGCTCTGTTGCAGTCGTGCTCCGTCTGGCACCGCAATACTGGCGTAAGCCGCGTCAAAATTGGCGATCTGCCGGCGGGTTTTGGGGTCGTCGCAATGATCGGCGCTGGCAAGGTGCGAAGCGAGCACAACGCAACTCTGAACCTTGCCGCTGGTCGCCAGCGACTGGTAAATAGCATTGATTTCGTCGGCTTGAAAGCCAAGGCGATGCATACCAGTATCGAGTCCCAACCACAGGCTGATCGGTCTTTGCAGTGGCGCTTCGAGCAACTCACGGCATTGCTGATGATTTTCTACCATTAACCATAGCTGGTGTTCCTCGGCCACGGTAATTTCATCGGCGCTGAAGGTACCCTCGAGCAGTAGTATCGGTTTGTCGACGCCCAAACGGCGAAGTTCGAGCGCTTCTTCGATTGAGGCGACGCCAAACGCTGGAGCGTTCTCTAGGGCTCGACAAACGATCTCGGCACCGTGACCGTAAGCGTTTGCCTTGACCATGGGCATGCAACGGGCCTTGCTCACGGCCTGCGCGATGGCGAAGTTGTCCCGCAGTGCCTGCCGATCGATCAGTGCTTGGGTGGGTCTTGCCATGGGTTGCAACTCGTCGTGTGGCGCGGGGTTTGATGGCTATGATACTGCGAACATAACCGCTTTCGCCAGTATCAATCGATAACCGGCGGGCGTTTGAAGACGCTGCTATTTAGTTATTCACTGAGGACGATGTCTTTGGGGACATGCCGGTAGCGGCGGTTTTCATACCAAAAAATGTAGCCACCTGAGATCAGTATGATAGCGGCGCCAAGAAGCGTTTGCCACGGGGGTTGCTCGTTAAGTACAAACATGGCGAGAATGAGCGCGAACACTAAACGGGTATAGCGAAAGGGCGATATAACCGACATGTCACCGAGTCGGGTGGCGAGTACAATGGCGTTGTAAGATAGCCCCCCGGTGAGCATCACGCCAGCCAAAAGAAGCCAATGAACGCTGGTAGGAGCGACGAAGGGCGCAAAAAACGGCGTCGCGATAAGGCCTCCAACGGCATAGGCTAAAAATGCATAGGTCGATACCGCGAGGGTCGGAATGCGCGCGCGAATGACGCGCGTCGATATGTCGCGAATGGC
>CESJ01142860.1_pt1 | contig 10188 bp, 9 predicted proteins | sample 356311 | NCBI WGS metagenome assembly CESJ01 (sample SAMEA2621487, study PRJEB7988) | marine metagenome | biome: marine biome (ENVO:00000447); feature: surface water layer (ENVO:00002042); material: "saline water (ENVO:00002010), including plankton (ENVO:xxxxxxxx)" | depth 5 m
TTTTACAATTTTGATGGGGAAGTTTAACAGCGATAAGGTTATTATAAAAAAAAATACAAAAAGTAATTATTTTTCTTTAGTTGATAAACATATAGATTTAAGTAAAATTTTTAATAGGAGTAAATTTATGATAGGTACAGGAGGGACAAGTCTTTGGGAGGCTTTAGTGCACAAAATATACCCCTTCATTATTCCAACTCACAAAAATCATATTGATCCATGTTTGTATTTATTTAAAAAAAATAAAATTAATTATTCAAAGAATTTTGAAATGAGTGAAAAATTAAAAAAAAAATATATTTTTGATTATTTCAAAATTTTACCAAAGTTACCCAAAGATATTATTATCGATAATGATGGCCTTAAAAGAATTTATAATAATTTAGATGTATAAAAAAAAAGATATCTGGCAAAATATTTGGAAAAATTTATCTAAAAAAGATGAACTCACTTCAATGGGAAGATCAAACTATTCTATAAAAAATTTTTTTAGATATTCAATAGATACTCTCGAAAATTTAAAACCAATTAATAAGAATATAAATTTTTTAGATTGTGGTGGTGGAACCGGTTTGTATTCATGGATTTTATATCCATTTGTAAAGCAAATTTATATGATTGATTTTAATAATGACATGGTAATGCTAGCAAAAAAAAGATTTAAAAATCAAAAAAGAATTAAAATTTTCAAACAAGATATTAGAAATATTAAATTTAATGATAAAATAAAATTTGATAGAGTTATATTTGGTAGTGTATTACAATATTTAAATAATTATTCTGAAATTAATGATATTTTTCTATATCTTAAAAAATTAACATCAAAAAAATCTAAAATCTTATTTACTCATAATCCTGATATCATAAAAAAAGTTAGTCACTTAAAATCATACAAAAAATTAAATTGGAAAAAAAATAAAATAAATGAAGCATTGAAACATGAAAATACAAGATTATGGATTGATTTTAAAAAAATAAGAAAACTTGCTCTACAAAATGGATTTAAAATTAAAAATAAAATTAAAATAGATAAAAGCTTATATGAAAATAGTCACATGTTTGATTTTTTAATATATAAATAATAAAGAAAAGAATGATTAAAATTGGACCCTATAAAATTAAAAATTTTGATAAACCATTTATAGTTGCTGAGGTTGGTGTTAATCACAATGGTAATTTGAAAACAGCATTAAAAATGATTGATGTAGCAAAAAAATCAGGATGTCATGCAGTAAAATTTCAAACTTTTAAAGCTATAGAAATTGTTCAAGATCAATCGTTGATGTTCACGTATTTTACACAGGGAAAAAAAATATCAGAGTCAATGTATAAAATGTTCAAAAGATATGAATTAAAAGAAGAAAATTGGAAAATAATTTCCAATTATTGTAGAAAAAAAAAGATTATTTTTTTTTCTACTCCTCAAAATATATCAGATTTAAATATTTTAAAAAAACTTAATGTGCCTGCTATAAAGGTGGGATCTGATGATTTTACTAATGTTGGTTTGATCAAAAATTACCTAAAACATAAAATACCACTTATACTTTCAACGGGCATGTCAACCAAAGATGACATAAAAAGAGTATTAAACATTAAAGGAATATCCAAAAAAAAAGTAATTTTTTTGTTATGTACTTCTGAATATCCAACAAATCATGAATCGGTAAATATAAACAAATTTATCAATCTTAAAAAAATTTTAAAAAATTATTCAATAGGATTTTCTGATCATACGAAAGATGATATCGCTTCAATTATGGCAGTTACTCATGGTTGTTGTTTTTTCGAAAAACATTTTACATTGAATAACAATCTGAAAGGCCCAGACCATTGGTTTTCAATGAATCCTAATCAACTTAAAAATTGGGTAAAATCAATTAACAATGCATATAAATGCCTGGGTTCGAATAACCTTATTCCTACCAAAAAAGAAAAAATTAATAAAGTTACTTTTCAAAGAAAAATTGTTGCGAAAAATGATATTAAAAAAGGAAAAATAATTTTGGATACAGATATAATGATGCTTAGAATTGATAATAAAATTGCATTAAATGCGTATGATGTAAAAAAAATTATTGGTAAAAAGGCAAAAAAATATTTCAAAATGGGTGAAGCAATAATATGAAAATGATTAAAAAAAAAATTAATGAAAATGAATATGTAAAATTTAAAAATTTTTTTCTTAAATTTACAGAAAACAAAAAAAATAAATTTCATCCATTGGTGTGGATTAATGGTAAACCTGATATTGGAAAAAATGTTTATATTGGAGGCTTTTCTGAAGTTAATTCAAAGGGGGCAAAAATTAAAATTGGTAATAATTGTGATATTGCTTCCTTCGTATCAATTAATGTTGCTGACTCACATTTAAAAACAATCGGTAAAACAAAAAACATATCTAAAAAAAAAATTTTAATAGACAACAATGTTTTTATTGGGTCACATTGTGTTATTTTAGGAGGAACAATAATAAAAAAAAACTCTGTTATAGCAGCAGGAACGGTATTGAGGGGCGAAAAGATACCAGAGTTTTCATTAGCAATTGGAAATCCAGCTAAAATTATAAAAGGTTATTATAAAAGAAATGATAAGTCATAACAAACCCAATCTACCCTCCAAATCTATAAAAGATTTAACTACATGCTTAAAATCAAAAAATTTAAGTACTAGCACGATTGTTAAAAAATTTGAAAAATATTTTTGCAAAAAATACTATAAAAGTGGTTTTTCCGTTGCAGTTTCATCGGGTACCTCAGCTCTTTTTCTAGCAATTAAAGCTCTAAAAATAAAAAAAAAAAAACCAAGAGTTCTTGTTCCAACCTATGCATGCTCAGCATTGTTGAATGCTATACATTTAGCTGAATGTGAACCCATAATAACTGATATAGATCAGGAAACATTTACATTAAATCCAGATAAAATATTTAAAAATATTGATATAATAATTCTAGTAAATATTTTTGGATCCAATCCAAATATAAAAAAAGTAAAGAAAAATTACCCTAAATCAAAAATCATATTAGATTCATGTCATTCTACGGGTATGAAAATAGAAAATGAAAGTGATATTTTTTTATCAGATGTTATTATTCATTCATTTTATGCTACAAAAATTATAACCTCAGGACAGGGAGGTTTAATATGGTCAAGAAATTATAATTACATAGCTTTTTGCAAAGATTTTATTAATTTTGATCTAAGGAAGAAATACATACCTAGATTTAATTTTTTGATTACAGACTTTCAGGTTTCTTTATTATTTGATCAACTAAAAAATATTGAAAAAATTAGGCAATTTAGGAATAATATATTTTCAAAATATAAGAAATCATTACCAAATAAAATAAAAATTTTTTCCCCTTATAATTTAAATGTTGACATAGTTTATAGATCAGTTTTAATTTTTGATAAGATTAGTAAAAAATTTGCATTTAAGAAAAGATTATTAGAAAATAAAATTGAAAGTATTATACCAGTAGAAAATTTTGAATTATTACACAATTATAAAAAATTAAAAAAAAATACTTTTAAAGTTTCAGAAGATATTTCAAAAAAAACATTGTCTTTACCTATGCATTTATCATTAAAAAACAATGAAATTAATAAAATTTGTAAGTTACTAAAAAATTTTAAATGATTTTAACTGGACACCAACCAACATATTTACCGTGGTTAGGATTATTCAATAAGATATCTAGTTCGGATTGCTTTGTATTATTTGATAATGTTCAGTATCTACCAAAAGAATGGATGAGTAGAAATAAAATTAAAACACCAGGTGGTGAAATTTTTTTAAACGTACCTGTTTTAAAAAAATCTTTTTTAGAAAAAAAAATTTACGAAATTAAGATAAATAATAATTTAAATTGGAGAAGAAAACATTTAAAAAGTATACAATTAAACTATTCAAAGACTAAATTTTATAATGATTATATAGAATATTTTGAAGAAATTTATTCAACAGAGTGGACCTATCTCCAAGATTTAAATTTTCACATGTTGAAGCTTTTTCTTAAATTGTTAAATATTGATGTAAGATTATTCAGATTATCTGAATTACAAGTTAAGGGTAGAAAATCTGAGTTAATTTTAAATTTGTGTCTGAAGTTAAAAGCTAAAAAATTTATTTTTGGTGAACAAGGAATTAATTATGCTGATATTGAAAGTTTTCAAAAAAAAGAAATTGATGTTGTTTTTCAAGATTATAAGCATCCCACTTATCATCAATTACATGGAAAATTTATATCAAATTTATCTATAATAGATTTGTTGTTTAATTGTGGTAATAAATCACTAGAAATAATCAATTCAAATCAAAAAATATTACGCTGAGTTAAATATTTTTATATATAATGAGGTATTTTATCAAATGAATTTAGAAGATTTTAAAAAAATAAGTAGCTATAGAAAAGCTATTTTTTTTGATGATTTATCTTTTTTGAAAATTATAAATAATGAAAATGCTTATATAATAAACATTGATAAAATTTCCAATCATGACGTTATAAAAGATTTAAAAAAAATAGATAACATATTCTTATTTTCTTGGGGTAATTTTAGACGTAGCTATTTAACAACATTGGCAGATTTAAAAGCATATAAAAATATAGATAAATTTTTTGAAAATTTTAAATGTCATAATAAAATTATTATAACTCTGTTTAATAATATTTATGATTCAAATTTATTTGAGCTAGCTTTAAAAAAAATGTTAATAATTCAATTAAGAAACTATTATGAAATTGAAATTATTCAAAAAATTTTAAATTTATTGTGTAAAAAAAAAGTAGAGCAAAATCTAAATAATAAACAAAATATTTATATTAAAAATTTTTTAGAAAATAAAAATACAAGTTTTTTTGAAAGAAGTTCTATCGATTATAAAACAATACTTAAGTTCTTTTGTTTCCCATTTTATTTTTCAATCAACCAAAAAATCACAATGTTTAATAAAAAAAAATACTTTAAAAATTTTTTTAGAATTTATGAAAATGGAATAGGTGTAGGTAAATTAGGAAATCTTGACTGGCTTATAAAATATGAAGATATAAAAAAAGATGACAATGTTTTTGTTTTTGAAGATTTGCCCGCAAATAAATCAAGACATAAGATGGCAATTGATGAAAATAATTATGAATATGTTAATTGCTCTAATAGACAATTTAATAAAATTACTATTAAAAAATTTTTAAAAAATATTATTATATATTCTCCGATTGGTTTTTTTACATCAATATATTTAGGAATTTTTAGACCAAATCATCTTTTATTTTTTTATGAGGCCTGGAGCTCATTTTTTAAATGGTCAAACTTTTTAAATTTTTATACTGGTAAAAACTATATTGTTTATCACAATTACCAGATAGGTCATATTTTTAGAAATATTTTGTTAAAAAAAGCTCGATTTAATTTAATTCATTACAAGCATACAAGTTCTGAAAATATTTTTTGTTATAACACTAAAGACAAATATAATAATGCTGATCAAGCATATTTATTTTATGATATTGAATTTCACCAAACCAAACAAAGTATTGAAATGTCTATTCAAAATAAGTCATTAACAGAAAAGAAAATAATTTATGGACCAACTCTTATACTAAAAAAAATTAATGCTATTATACAAAAAAAACAATTAGTATTTTTTAATTCGAGTTTTACAGATGGTCATGCGGCAAATCCAGTTTTAGCACATAGAAATTTATTAAAATTTATAAATGAAATTTCGTTTAAAACTGATTATCAAATTATTTTTAAATCAAAAAAAAAAATAGATTTATATGCAAATTATAATAATGACTTTTATAAGTTGATTAATAACTTAAAGGAAAATAAAAAAATAAAGATAATAGATTACGCGCTTAATCTTCAAGATATAATTTTAGAAAGTGATTTATCAATACACATGCCATTTGCTTCTACAAGTATTATTTCCTTATTTAATAAAAAAAAATTTTTTTTTTATGATAGCTTAAATTATTATAAAAATTCATATTATAGTAAATTCACTGACATAAAATTCGTTTCAAAGACTGTAAATGAAAATTTTAAATTAATTGAATTTTATTCAAAGATGAACCAATTGGACTATGAAAAGTATATTTCAGAATGTTTCTTAGAAACATTTGAGCTCCCTAATAATAAAAAAAAAGTTTCAATTAAAGAGTATCTTTAAAATGAATAAAAAAGATTTTTTACATATAAACACATTAGATTATTCATATTATAAGATTAAAAAACACTCAATATTTCCCCTACATGTTTCTAAGATTGAAAATTTAGTAAATTCAAAAAATGAAATTTTTAAAACTTTTGATAAAGAAAATTTATTAACGAGAAAAAAATATTTAGATAAGCTAAGGAATAAAATTTTTGAAAGTTCTTATCGCGAATTGAATAAAATAAACAAGATTAATAGAAGTAAAAAATATTGGAAAATAATTCTTATGCCATGGCTCTTTCAATTTTTAGATAGAACATTTCATAAGTATGAAATGATCAAATTATTATCAATCAAAAAAAAATATAATGTTTACAATTTATCTGAAGAAGAAATTATATTACCTAGTTGTTATGAGAATCTGGCTGAAATTTATAATAGTGATGAATGGAACTATCAAATTAGTTTAGAAATTATAGAATATTTTTTTAAAAATAAATTTACGATTATTAAAAAAAAAAATAATTTAATTTCAAATAAGATCAATAGAATAAACAAAAAATTCAATAAAATATTTTTTTATAAAAAAAAAATATTCTCTAAATTATTTATCAATCAAAATATTATTTTTTTTAAAGGACACCTTGGATACAAAGATTATATTAAATTGAATTATAATTTTAATCAACTGCCTAATAATTTTGTGGTATTATCTAAAACTGCAAAATTTAAGAAAGATTTTAACATAAGAAATAAAAATAAATTAATTTTTAAAATTGAAAATGATTTTGAAAATTATATTAAAGATAATTTTTTTAGACATTTACCAGTTTTTTTTTTAGAACTTTTTAAACATTATAACAACGAAGGTGAGGGTATTATGCCCACAAAACCTAAGGTTATATTCAATATTAATAAGCTTTGGTGGTTTACATTACAAATGTTTTATACAGCTAATAAAATTACTCTTAATAAAACTAAGTTGATTGGATATCAGCACGGATGTAATTATTATTTGTATGATTCTTTTTTTCACGATCATGAAATAAATTCTTGCGATTTATATTTAACTTGGGGATGGAAATTACATCAACATACAAAAAGATTAGGTGTTAGTAGGACTTTTGATGCTAATAAAAATAAAGACAGTGATAAAATATTAATTGTTAATAGATCGGGTAATAAATATTTCATAAATGACTCAACTCTTTTAAATGAACTTCAATGGTCTAATTATTTAAAAGGTTTAATCGATTTACCAAAAATTATAGACCCAAATTTAATAAAAAAATTAGTTTATAGGATGCACCCTTCTAATAACTGGAGTGAAAAAGAATATTTAAAAAAAAAATTACCGCAAATTTGTTTTGATGATAATAAAATTGAGAAATCCATCAAGAATAGCAAAATTGTGATTTGCACTCAATTAGATACAACATTTTTATACTGTATTTCATCTAATATACCTGTTCTGACAGTTTTTGATTTTGATAGAGTAAATATATCTAAAAAGAATTATTTATTACTGAAAAATTTACAAAAACAAAAAATTTTATTCGAAAACAATTATGAACTTTGTGTCCATATTAATAAAAATTACTATAACATTGAAGATTGGTGGAATTCAAAAAAAGTCCAAAACTCTATCAGTCAATTTTCAAATATCCATGCTTTGCAAGAGCATAATCTTACAGGAAGAATCACACAATATATTAGACAAATGACAAACTCGTCTAGGAATTAAAATTAATGATATTTTATTAAACACATATGTATAAAAATTTTTACATTAAGTTTAAAAGAAATCAATTCTTGAATAGAAAATGTTAACAAGACTCATAATGAGTTAATTAAAAATTAATTTTATTAATTCTTTTTATTTCATTTAAGAGTGTAAATAGAAAAACGATATAAAATCCTGAGGTTTGAAAAAGTAGCCTATCTAAAGAAACCTTTAACATTAGATCAAAAGATGTAAATGTAAAAAATATTGCAAATATAAACCCCATATTTAATATCAAGCAACAAGCATAATACAAAAATATTTTATTCATTTTTTTAGAGATTAAAAAGAATAGTAAGCATGAAAAAATGACAATTAACCATAGTGGGTATTTAATAAAAGCAATTAAAGTGTGTAAGATAATTTTATAAGTTTTTGTTAGTAAAATCTCTATATTCATAATATCTTGAATGGTATCAATTATTGGTGTTACCTGAGGAAAGTCATAAATTCCAATTAAGTATTTTTGTAAGCAATATTGTAATATCAAAAGATTTATTAAAAAGAAAAATAATAATAATCTCTTTTGAATTGTGAAATTTAAAAATGAAATTAAAAGAAAACTAAAAATTATATAATAGATGATTCCTTCATCTTTAAACCAACACAAAGTATAAAGTGTTAATATAATTAGGAATATTAATTTATAATTATTTTGATTGTTAAAATCAACTAGAGTGATGAATCTTGATGCTACAAGCAAAGATGATAGAATCAAATATTCTTGATATCCAGCAAAAAGATATGGTTCAAATGTAATTAATATCAAAAATAAAATTAATAATACTTTCGATATATCATTTTTTGTTTTTAATAAATTTACACACAAAAAAATTGACAATACATAAAAATATACTTGAAAATACCTTCCAACATACTCAAGTTCAAGTAATGAATTTTTCCAAAAGTAAGCCCAGATATAACTCCCTGTGTGTGGATACATTGGGTTTATCTTTACATTTTTTAGCTCTTTAAAACTCAATTCATTAAAAAAAACTATTGTTTTTTCAATCCAATGATGTCCGTCCCATTCAAGTTTTAGATTTAGGGCTATAAAAAAAAATATAGAAATAATTATTAGGCAAAACACAAAAAAAATCAATAGTTTTGATTTATCCATATTTAATTTTAGACTTTTAAAATTAATAACCAAAAATACTAAGCCTATTGTCAGATGAATTTTAAATAATATTTCTAAATCTAAATTAGTAAAAGAAAAAAATGTTGCTAATAAAATAAAAAAAATTATGTTTACAGCGTGTGTGTCAATATAGTTAAGTGTATTTTTATTTAAACCTAAGGAATCATTTAATATTTTTGGAGTAAAAGGAAAAGAAAAAATCACTAAAAAAATTATTAACTGTAGTAATATTCCAATTATCTCAATCATTTAACTCCATAAAGTAACAATTATTTAAACGATATATGACCTTATAATTTTTTATTGAGTCAAACCTGCTATTATAAATACTTTCATTATTTTCACTTTGATAATTTAAGATCAGCATATATTTAGTTTTAACATTATTGTTTATTCTAAGATTAAATAAGTTCTCCAGCGTAATAAAGCCCAAATCGTTATAAATACGAACTTCCTCATTATTAATATCAAATTTATTTACAACATTATTGTAAAATCCCCAGCTTTCATTCTGGCAATATCCATACTGCTGAATCATTCTAGTTTCATATTTTGAAACAAGTAATGAATAAATATTATAAGGCGTATTAAAAAATTTCATTATTATGAAAGTAAATAAGATCATCAGGGCTATGATTTTGATATTTTTTGATTTCATGAAAATAATAAATATCTCTGTAATATAACACAAATATCAAAAATTTATTAATAATTAACTTTAATCAGTGTAAATTAAATAGTAGGTATTTTATTATGAATTTGTTAAATAAAAAAGAATACAACAGATATTATAATTTTTTAAATACTTTAGCTAAAGATCTAAATAGTTTCTATTTTTCAAAACTAATAAAAATATTCAAAGTTTCAAATAAAATAAAAGGTAGAGGGTATGATCCAGTTACCACATCGGATAAAGCTTTCGAGAAATTCATCAGAGCACAAATTAAAAAAAAATTTCCAAGTCACCAAATAATAGGTGAAGAATTTGGCCATAAAAAAACTTTAAGTGATTATACTTGGGTTATAGATCCCATTGATGGAACGAGATCTTTTGTTATAGGTAATCCAACATGGAGTAATTTAATATCTCTTAATTTTAAA
>CESJ01006692.1_pt1 | contig 10187 bp, 6 predicted proteins | sample 356311 | NCBI WGS metagenome assembly CESJ01 (sample SAMEA2621487, study PRJEB7988) | marine metagenome | biome: marine biome (ENVO:00000447); feature: surface water layer (ENVO:00002042); material: "saline water (ENVO:00002010), including plankton (ENVO:xxxxxxxx)" | depth 5 m
TCTTTGGTCAGCAGTGCGCTGGGTATACTGGTGGACCAAGGTAAAATTGATCTTGCGGAATCTCCAGCCAAGTACATACCGGAACTTGTCGGAAGTGGATTTGAGCGGGTTTCCATTCAACAGGTGCTCGACCATGCAACCGCAATCGACTTTAAAGAAAATTACACCGACCCGACATCAGATTTTTTTCGTCACTACGCTCCGGCGCTGAACATGGCCTGGTTACCTGGTGCCGCCGATGTGCAACCGGGACAATCGAAAATCTATGGGGTGCACGATTTTTTAAGCCAATTCATTAACCCCGATGCGCGGTTAAAGCCGGGCGCCGCCTTCGACTACAACTCCAGTAATACCGATCTATTGGGCTGGTTGATCGCACGCATCAGTGGTCAGGATTTGCAGACCTTTTTACAGCGCCATATCTGGGCCAAGCTCGGCGCAGAGCACGATGCCTATATGGTGGTCGATCGAGCTTATACGTCGGTCGCAGCGGGGGGCATGAACACCACAACGCGCGACGCGGCGCGCTATGGCATGCTAATTCGCGATCGCGGCGTCTTTGGTGGTCAGCAAGTACTACCGGCATCCTGGATGGATGCCATCGTCGACATTGACGACCGGCATGTGGCTAATATGTCGGCAAACGTCAAATACCGCGACGACCCTTGGCAGGCCTACCACAATATGTGGTGGATTCTAGACGCAGACAAGGGCGAGTTTTGCGCTGTCGGCATTCATGGGCAAGTGATCTACATCAACCGCCACACCGATTCGGTGATGGTGTGGTTTTCAAGTCAGCCGAGGGCATCCGCAGCTGGCAATGAAACCTTTCACAGCAAACTTCGCGCCGCGCGACACTTGGCAAACAGGTTGGTGAACGTCGAACAGCCCAACGCCGCGCAGGGCCCTGATCAAAAAGTACTAGTCGCGCCAACGGCGCAGGCAGTTCAAACAGATGACCCAATCAGACCACAAGCGCACCACCTTCAGACAATAAGACACCCATAGCTAATACTGACTGGTGCATAAAATCAGCGCCTGAGCCTCACTGCAATCCTTGAGGGGAACTGGCAAGGTTGCGCTGTTGGGGTAGATCGCTAAGGTATTCAACGAACTCCACTTCAAAACCGGCGGGATCGACAAAGTAGACGTTTTTTCGGTAGGGCTCATCGGCACCCTCATTGACGACGCTGAAGCCAGCATCGGCCAGTCGCTCGACAACGGCATCAATATTGCTGGTGACAAAGGCGAAATGCGCTAGACCCGGCATGTGGCCAGCCAAATGCCGATTTTCACCGTCGCCACCGTCGTTAAACGCAAGGTATTGGTGATCGTCGCCAAAGTGCAGCCATTTGCGAGCCTTCCCCGACCAAACGTCGGCGCCGCTGTCCCGAACCCACCAGTGGGGAAATGCAGCTCGGTAAAATAATAGGCTCGCGGGTAGGTCACTAACAACCAAATTCAAATGTTCGATGTACAGCATAGTATGCCCCCTTGGGTTATCCGAGAGACCATGCTAATGCCTCAACTAAACTTGAGGTAAAGGAGTTTTTTGACTACCATCAAATACGTCGTTATGGAGGAAAGATTACATGGAATGGACCGTTGGCAATGTCGCGCAACGCTGCGGCGTCAACGTCAGTACCTTGCATTTTTATGAGCAAAAGGGGCTTATCTACAGCACCCGTAACGCCGGTAACCAACGCCGTTTCAAAGCCGATATTTTGCGGCGGGTGGCGGTAATCAAAGCAGCGCAGAAAATGGGCATCAGTCTGGCATCGATCAAAAAAGCCTTGGCGAGTTTACCCAAGCAGCGCACTCCGACAGCCAGCGACTGGCAAAAACTGTCCTCGGATTGGCAGGCCGAACTCAATGCGCGCATTGCCTACCTCGAGCGTTTGCGGGACTCGCTAACCGGTTGCATCGGTTGTGGTTGCCTGTCGATGACGCGCTGCCCGCTATACAATAAAGACGACAAGATGAGCGCGAAAGGTACCGGGGCGGTGATATTGGAGCGTGCCGGTCGGATCTGATTACAAACCAATTTAGCCTATGTGTTTATGTCGAAAACCGACTGCAAGCCGACGCGATAACGGCCGCTAAAATCGCACTATGCCTCGCCAAAATGCCAACCGGATCACAACGCTAAACGGAGTTATCCGATAAAATTCACGTTTCGCTGCGGTTTGCGTTAAGCGTTAGGGAGTGGCGGCGAGCCACCGTTTATTGCAATTAAGTTAAAGTAAATCTAATCCATCGATTATCGATCGACGAGGCGCTATGCTCTTTTAAAGGGCGTTAAGGGGGGCGGCATTAGAAAGCTACCTTCGCCCTATATCCGGGTCGAGGGACAGTAACAGGGCGGTAGCTTTTTGTCACAAGGCCTATAATTTTGTCACACGACCTATAATGTTGTCACACGACCTATAATGTTGTCACAAGGCCCATGATTCTGTCGCATGACCCACGGTGATATAGCAAAACGAATAACGATAAAGGTTCCTGGTCGGTGATAGTGCGCGCTAATTCGCCTTGGGAAAGGCCCACGGCAAGGCAAGGCAAGGCAAGGCAAGGCATTAAAATGAGAGCAGTTTGTTTTACATCTACTCCGTGGTTATTCGCATTACCTGTAAACGAGGGTACAAATTGAGTTTTGTTACCAACAACGCATCCACCAAATACCAACTATTGGGTGTGACGCCATTTGCTTTTTTGAACGCGGCTAGTTTTTCGCAGAAGGCGCGCGTTATGCAACAGACCCCCTGTTGCTCTTGCAGCTGTTGCTCTTGTAACTGCACCTGCGCCTGCGCCTGCCCCAACCAAACTAAATACGCTTACCTAAATCCCGTGCCAAGTTTGTATCGCAGTTTAGAAACCACTTGGAAAAATCATGGCTAACAGCAATATATCTCTATTAAGAGAAAAGCGCTTCCTGCCCTTTTTTATCACCCAATTTCTTGGCGCGTTTAACGATAATATCTACAAAAACACCTTGCTCATCATCATTGCGTTCCAACTCGCCAACGCCAATACCCTGACTAACTTAGCCGCGGCGCTATTTATTTTTCCGTTTTTCTTATTCTCTGCGTTTGCCGGTCAACTGGCCGACAAATATGAAAAATCGGCGCTGATGCGCAAGATAAAAGCCTTCGAAATATTCGTCATGTGCTTTGCCGCATGTGCGTTCTATTTCGACAATACCCAGTACCTTCTTGGCGTGCTGTTTTTGATGGGCACGCAATCGAGTTTTTTTGGGCCGGTGAAATTTGCCATTATCCCACAACATCTCAAAGAGCATGAACTGGTTGCCGGCAACGGTATTGTCGAAGGCGGTACTTTTATCGCCATACTGCTCGGCACCATCATCGCTGGACCACTGATTCAACTAGAAAACAGTACTAGGGTGATTTCGGTCATCGTCATTGTACTGGCTATTCTGGGATGGTTTAGCAGTCAATTTATCCCCGAGGCCTCGGCTTCAGACAAAGACCTTAAACTTAACTACAACTTATTTACGCAAACTTGGAGAACCTTAAAAATAGCGAGCGAGCAACGCGTGGTGTTTTTGTCGATATTGGGTATTTCTTGGTTTTGGGCGCTCGGCGCAGTCTATCTGACGCAATTCCCCAGCTACGCCAAAAACGTGATCGGCGGCGACGAATCCGTCGTTAGCGTGCTGTTGGCGATGTTCACGGTCGGCATCAGTATTGGCTCATTGCTGTGCAGTAAATTATCCGCCGATCGCGTCGAACTGGGTTTGGTACCTTTCGGTTCGATCGGTATGTGTGCCTTTGGAATTGATTTGTTTTTTGCAGGCTCCGCCACGTTCACCGGCGAATTGCAGAGCGCCAGCGATTTTTTCGCCAATCTACTCGCCGACGGAAGCTATCTACGAGTAATGATAGACCTCATGCTAATTGGCGTCTTCGCCGGTCTATATGTGGTGCCCTTACAAGCGATTATCCAGCAGCAAAGCAACCCGCGGTATCGCTCGCGGATTATCGCCGGCAACAATATTTTAAATTCGTTATTTATGGTGTCGTCGGCGCTATTTTCCATTCTATTTTTTCAATTTTCAGATTCAATCCCGCATTTATTTTTGTGTATTGCGCTACTCAATATAGTCGCTGCCGCTTATATTTACAGCTTAGTGCCTTTATTCCTTATTCGATTTATCGTCTGGATACTGATCAATACTATGTATCGCGTCAAAGAAAAGAACATTGCAAATATTCCCCATAGCGGCGCCGCGGTCGTCGTTTGCAACCACGTTAGCTTCGTCGATCCTTTAATTATCGCCGCCTGTAGTCCCCGACCTGCGCGCTTTATCATGGACCACAACATTTTCAAAAATCCGTTTTTAAGTTGGTTTTTTAAAACAATTGATGCTATCCCAATCGCGCCCAAACACGTCGACGCAGCCATCTATCACGCCGCCTTCGATGCTATTTCGGACGCATTGGACAACAACCAACTGGTGTGCATCTTTCCCGAGGGAAAAATTACCTACAGCGGCGAAATGAATGAATTTAAGGACGGCATAGAAAAGATCATTCAGCGCAACCCAGTGCCGGTCACGCCACTCGCTTTAAAAGGCCTGTGGGGTAGTTTCTTTAGCCGCAAAGACGGTCGCGCTATGAGCTCTGTGCCGGTGCGCTTTTTTTCTAAAATTGGCATTGTCGCTGGCGACACTGTGGCCGCCGAAGACGTCACCGCGTCGCTGCTGTTTGAACGGGTTCAAACACTGAGGGGCGATGCGCTTTAACCAAGCGCGACAGGGTCGGCCACTCGGCAGCGGCGATGCAGCAACCGATCGAGCACGCTTGCGGTTAATCCGGCCATCTAAACTACTCAGTGATGCCGTGCGCGCTCAACATAAACGCGTATTCCTCGGCATAATCCTTTAAGCGACCGTATCTACCGCTGTTGGCAAAGTGCCCGGCACCCATATTGATGCGCATCACCAGTAAGTTATTGTCGGTTTTCATCTCGCGCATTCGTGCGGTCCACTTGGCCGGTTCCCAATAGGTTACCCGCGGATCATTGAGACCGCCGCTGACAAACATCGGCGGATAGTCTCGCTTCTCTATATTGTCGTAGGGCGAGTAACTTTTAATCAACGCGTAATCTTCAGCGCTTTCGATGGGATTGCCCCACTCTTTCCACTCCGGCGGTGTCAATGGCAAATTGGCGTCGAGCATGGTGTTTAATACATCGACAAACGGCACACCTAAATTGACCGAACGCCATAATTCGGGGGCCTGTATAACTGCCGCCCCCATTAACTCACCGCCGGCACTGCGGCCCGAAATGGAAATATTGCCCGCGGCGACGTATTTCTCATCCACCAAGTAACGGGCAACGTCGACAAAATCGTTAAAAGTGTTGGTTCGTTTTTCTAACTTGCCATCGAGATACCAGTTATATCCCATCATCGAACCGCCACGAACATGGGCGATAGCATAGATAAAGCCGCGGTCTAAAGCGCTTAACCGGCCGCTAGAAAACCCCGGCGCTATGGTCGCTGAATAGGCACCATAGCCATACAGCCACAGCGGTTGGCTAGCGTCTTGCTGCAGGCCTTTTTTGTACACCAAGGAGATTGGCACTTTAGCGCCATCTCGTGCGGTCGCCATCAACCGTTGGGTTTGGTACTGAGACTTGTCGTAACCCGATGGGATTTTTTGCACTTTGCGCGTCACCAGTTGCTTACCCACTGGGTCGTAGTCGTACACCGTGCTCGGGGTAATCATCGACTCGTAGGCTAGACGCACAAAAGATTGACTAAACTCTGCATTGACACCGAGACCCGCGGTGAATAGCGCCTCTGGAAAAGCTACTTCGTGGCTGGTACCGTCGTAACCCCGTATATGAATTTGCTCTAAACCAGCATCTCGTGACTTGATCACTAAAAAGTCATCAAACGTTTGCAGGCTCAGCAAGTAGGATTGATCCGAACCTTCGATCAAGGTTTGCCAATTTTTCTGACTTGCATCTTTGTCGTCGACTTTAACCAAGCGAAAGTTTTTATGGGTATCGTTGGCCAAAATGTAGAACTCGCCGTGGGCGTGGTCAATTTGTTGCGCAAAGCCATCGTTCCGGCTGACTATCTGCAGGGGTTCACCGCTGAAATCTGTCGGCACGACGTAACTTTCCTGCACTTCACCCTGTGCCGATACAATCACCAGAAATTCTTCGCTGCTGGTCTTAAAAAACCGAATAAAGAAGCCATCGTCCTGTTCGTGATAAATCGTTTGATCGTCACTTTGATCGCTGCCTAAGGTATGTATTTGTAGATTTTTCGATTGCCAGCGCTCGGGCTCCAACAAGGCGTATATTAGCTTAGTACCGTCGGAACTAAACTCTAGCGCGCCTTCAACATCATTTAAGACATCATCAAGGTCTTTACCCGTTTGTAGGTCTACCATTGTTACCTGATACCGCTCGTCGCCCGCTGTATCATAGGAATAGGCTAGAAACCGATTGTCTGGACTAATGACCCAGTCACCAATGACAAAATAGTCGTTACCCATCGCCAGCGCTGTTTCATCCAGAAAAACCGCCTCTTCTCCGGTCTTTAGATTTTTGCGACTGCGGGTTCGATACTCCTCTCCCTGCCGATAAAACCAACGATACTCATAGCCATTGGAAATATAGGGTACCGACGTTTCCTGTTCGTCTGTGCGGCCTTTGAATTCTTGAAAAACCGTCTCAACCAAATCAGCATTGGGCTTCAAAAAGCGTCGGTAGTAGGCGTTCTCTTCTTCGAGATAGGCAATAATAGGCTGGTCGTCGACCGTTGGATAACCTTGATCTTTTAACCAATGATAAGGATCGCTCAAGGTCCGGCCATGATGCGATTGTTGAAACGGTATCTGCTTGGCGACCGGCGCGGCCACCTGCAATTGTGTCAATCGAGAGAATTCTGCTTCGGACATAGAGGGATCGCCATTTTGAGAGCAGCCAGCCAGCGTCAAAGCTGCGCTTACCGCGGTTAAAATAAAGATTGCATGAATTAAATACATCGGTCTAACCTCTGTCTGTTTTTAAAAGTATAGACCATCCGCACGCAATCAAATCGACGGATAGTCGAAACAACTCTTAACTCAATACTCAACTGCTGCTCACAACTCGGGGTTGTCTATTGGCAACTGAACTCAAACATCCATTCATGACACCGGTTTTAGCGGCGGCACGCAACGTATGGTTTGGAGGTTTAACCGGATAAACAGTATGCCGCAACACGTCCTCGATGAGCACAAAAAATCTATTCACTAAGATATCACTACTTTTCAACTGACCGTAAAAGCCCGACGCGGCGGAATCCATCCCCGACGTTCTAAACTTAGCGACTCCGCCGAGTTGCCACATCCTTTACATCGATGCGTTACCGAGCGCCAAAGATTGCAGCGCCTGCAAACTGATGACCTGTCCGTTTAGCTCAATCTCATTACCCATGTTTAATGTCAGTTGGTAGTGATCCGCGGTGACTTCTATCAGGGGGTTGTGAGCAATCATCGCAGCCGCAATTGGCTGTAAGTCGACAAACGACTTGGCTAAAGACGCGTGAATATGACATTCCAGTTTTTTCAATGCCGCTTCGGGATCGGCCAAAAATAGGGGCATTTGCGCAAGGGTCAGTGGCTCGAGCAACGATGAACTCAACGCTACATTATTGTCCATACCGTCAAGTTTGGCTTGCGCCGCGATTTTTATTTCGAGGCTAGGTTTGAGCATACTTTCAATAATCGGCAGCATTTGCAACATCGTATTTTGATCGCTGTTCGCCACATCAGCGGACTCTAGAGTCGCCAACCATTCTCGTTGCAGTTGCATCGAAAGCGCTTGATACTCAATCAATGCTGCGGTGTTCAAGCCATTAAGCTCTGTGGTTAAAATAAAATCCTCAACGTCAGCCACAGTGGTATCACTGATTTCCAACGAGGCTATTTTGACGATGCTATAGCTGTCGACGTTATCACCATTTTCGACACTTTCTGAAACTACCGAAAAATCGACCAACGCAATTTCATTGTCGGCATTTTTTAAACTGAATTTATCCAAGCTCATAGCAAAATCGCCGACCATAAACACGTCGGCAATCGCTTCTAAATCACCTGTAAAGTTGAATTCCCCTAGGCTAAAGCGGCGGTTTTCATTTTCAACCTCAAAGGGGTCGATCTGCCCGTTAAATGCCAAAGCACTCATGGCTTGATTGATTTCAATAGTCACGATAGCCCTTGGCGTCGACACCGATTGCCCATCAACGTCCAAGTTGGCAATCGCGTCAAATTCGAGCGATTGAGTTATTTTCCCGGATGCCGACAGCGAACCATGCATAGATAACGGATCTACACCGGCCAATTGTTGCTCGACAAATTCTGTGTAAGCGCCGGCGCGCTCCAATTGACATGTAAAATCAACGCCCCACACGCCGTGCTGGCTGTCGCAAGAATATTCAATAGCATCGTTACTTTGCAGTATTTTTGCCAACAATAACGGTGGCGTATAGGCATATTGAGCGTGGGTACTGCCAAACTCGCGACGGTATGACACCACGTCAAGATCGCCGTATAACTGCGGCTCTCGATTAATCACATCGACCCATTTTAAGGTCTGCGTTTTGGCTATTTTACCGCTCAGGTAGGGCGCGCCGAGCATCAGCGCTATGGTTGAGACAATGCCAATAAAAATTAATTTTTTCATCTCGAACTCCTTGTCATTTAGGCTCTGCTAAAGCGTGACGATCACGCACTGCAGTATAGACTGAATTAAGCGACTGACTGAGGAGCAGCATACATTACGCTTTATCTCGCTCAGATCGAACGAGAAAGGCGATAGCGATAGTTTGGATTAGTGATCGATGCGAGACCAATTGATCCACCGAAAATCCAGTATTAACGTGAAGATTCCACGAAATGTAATGGCCGCCAAGGGCTACCCGTCAGGGAGTAGACGCATGCTTTACAGCGCGACAAAAAGCGCCCGACTAGCTGCGGCGCAGCACTAAGGCTTGTCGTCTGCCGTCAGTCGACGCAGGTATTCTAACTGCTGCTCCATCACCAACAGCGACTGCTGGGCTAGCCCTTCCTGAGTGGAGAAATGCACGCCGCGCTCGATCTTATCATTCAGACGTCCGAGCTTCATGTTGATAGACTTTTCGGCATGAGTGATCGTCAGAGTCAACAGCAACGAGACAAACATCGCCGACATCAAGGCATAGAGACTCGCCGACATCGCACCAAATAGGCGCTTTAACGACTGTTCATTGGCAACGTTTTCGACCGCTGCATTAGCGCTGGAAATCACGTCGACCACCGCACCCAGCGCAGCTATCAGACCAAGAAAAGTAAAAAACAAACCCACACCGACGAACACACTGGGCCAAGTTTTTTTGTCCTCAACACCGAGTTCCAAACGATCCAGATTGAAAAATACGTGCGGCCGCACGGTATTTCTAAAAATCGGATTGGTCGATTTATCAATCGGCAATACCAGCGTTTCACAGAACTCAGTCCACGCTCGCGTCATCGTCGGGAGCTTCAACATCTGCTCCTCAAAATCTGGATACTTACCCGCGAATTCGCGTTCCGACTCCGGAAACAAGCGACCCATTTGAGTAATAACCTGAGTATCTCGATAATTAATATAGATCACCTGCGCCGCGCACAGCATACCGATAACGAAGATGATCAGCGCCAGAGCTGGAGCAATGTGCTCTGTGGCGACGAAGGCCAAGATCGGGTCGATCAACTCCTGTGCCAACAGGCCGATAGATTGCATGGCCGACACATCCGTGCCGGGTTCGACTTCGTGAGCAGTGATCTCGACTGCGAACAACAGGCTACCCAGTGCCATGGCGCCCGAACTAAAACGTCGAGTGGCGCTCTTTAAGGTTTCAAACAACATAGGCTAGTTCCTATTATAGGCTCTTTTAAAAGCATCAATTCGCTTTTAAGTATACACAGATCCGACCATAGCCCATAGTCCATAGCCCATTGATCATGCACAAAAATCACCCGATTGACAGAATCACATAAGCGCGTGGCGATCACGCAAAAACCCCGTTAAAGGATGTGCCAAGCGAGCCCAAAATCGAGCTCGCACTGCGCGTCAAAGCGCTTACATGGCAACGGTCAAGCGTCGGGAATACGCATTCGATAGAGCATTTTTTAACGGTGTGACAT
>CESJ01011482.1_pt1 | contig 10185 bp, 15 predicted proteins | sample 356311 | NCBI WGS metagenome assembly CESJ01 (sample SAMEA2621487, study PRJEB7988) | marine metagenome | biome: marine biome (ENVO:00000447); feature: surface water layer (ENVO:00002042); material: "saline water (ENVO:00002010), including plankton (ENVO:xxxxxxxx)" | depth 5 m
CTATCAAAGTATGGAAAACCTTCAAAGGTTGAAAATCTAGAAGAACAAGAAATATGGAGATATGAATACAGTAGTCAGTTCAAGAGCAATAGAACTGTCATTTTTGATAATTCCGGAAAAATCATTATGAATAAGAAATACTATAAGACTTTTCACATGATTACAGGATACAATAAACATGGGTATATTGCTGCTGGCGTTATACTTGTTTTGGCTTTAATTGCTGGACCTTTTCCTGCACTACTTTAAAAAGCTATAATTAAGCTAATTACTATGAGTTTAAAAGAATTAATTAACTTTATAGTAATGAGTGAACAACAACTTAACAATCCTTTACATGGAATAAAATTAGCTACCATTTTAGAACAATTGTTTCTAGAATATGGTTGGGAAGAATTAGGAGATACTTTAAATATCAATGCATTTAAAAACAATCCAACTTATAAATCAAGTTTAAAATTTTTAAGAACCAACCCTTGGGCGAGAAAAAAAGTAGAGAATTTTTATTTAAAAAACATGGTTTAGTAGCATTTAAAAAAATGTTGAGTGGAGAATAACTATTAAATTATAAATATTAGTTAATACGTTCTTTCCAAAAAACTTGAACACAAATTATTACAACACATAAACCAACTTGCACCCATATTTTAGATGTCATTGGTTGGTTAAATAAATATTGTGTTAAAACAGCATATACAATTATACCTACCGAGAATTCTAAAAATTTATTTGCCCATAACGAGTTGCCGAATCCCTCAACACCAAGTTGTGTTGATTTAAGAAACAACCAAGTGATTGGTAGAGCGGCTACATACCATCCCCACCATTCAGGTCCCAACTTTGGATATTTAAACTGTAAATTGTGTTGTAACCAAGCGCCACCTTGTGCAAGGAAAAATAAAAAGGATGCCATTAATACATACATCCATTTAATGTTGTTCGATATTTCCATTACAATGTTGTTTTTTGAAGTTTACTTCTATAATTTTTTGTTTGCTTTTTCAGCATCTTCTTTTATGTCTTTGTCAAAAGAATCATTAGCATATTTTATCATATACAAATAACCTGTTAGATAAAGTGCGCAAACGACAGAGCCCATGATGAACATTCCAACATTTTCCATTACTTATTTTTTAGATTTCGATAATCACCTCTTCTTTGTCTTAATGCTATTGAGGCAGATAATATTGAAGGAACCCAAATTCCTACAAATATACCTTCCAATTTATCACCTGTAAACCATAATGTAACTGAATAAACAAAAGAAAAAAATGCTAATACAATGGGATAATATATCCCCCAAAATTCCATAAATTTTTTCATAATAATAATTTTTTTTAAAATATAAATGACACAATATTTATGCCAATATCAATATAGTATAAAAAAGGAAGAAATATTAAATTAATATTTAATATTTATGAGTACAGCATTCATCATCTTTACAGGAACAATATTTTAAATTGTAAAGATGTAAAGCAGATAGAGTAATTGCAGCTAAGTAAGTGAACAACTCAGGAATATGAAAGATTTCAAAATTTTCATTTAAAATAAAAAAACCTAGAAAAATCCAAGTAGAAATTAAAAATATTTTCACATAAGAATTAGAGGAATTTTGTACTGAGCGAGATATTGCAGCTAAAGAAACAAAAAGGAATAGATAATTTATAAATATCCAAAAAAACGGAACTTCCAGGGTTAATGTTGAAACTTGTGCTTGAGTTACAAAAAGTAGTGGAGTTGCTAAACAATGCAACATACATGCAACATTAGTAAGTATACCTAGATGATCAGAACTAATTGTTTTTATTTTCATAATTAAAAAAATCAAAAATAATTTTTTTTTTAAATTATGTGTTTTATATAATGAAATTTTTAATTGAAAAACAACTATTCTCAATAAATTAATAATGATTTATATTTAGTCTATGAAAGAATTCACTTTAGTTGACTATTCCGCTTTTGGAGTATGGATTTTAATAAGTATAATATTATCTTATATACTTGTAAGAAGATTAAATCTTTTTGGTGGAGGATATAAAAATCAAAGGATACTAACGATTGGTTTAATTGCAGGTCATATTTTATACTTAGTATGGAAAAAGCTTTGGCTAATTATAGTAGGCTAAATATTAATTTTAAATTAGAGTTATTAATGTAAATTTAAATAATGAATCAAATATTTCTGATTTCTGGAATGACATGTCTAAGCTGTAAAGCATCTGTTGAGAATACTTTAAACAATTTTAAAGATATAAATGAGGCATTAATTGATTTTGAAAAAAAAGAATTAGTTGTAAATTCTAAAAAACTAATAACAGTATCAACTTTTCAGAAAATTCTGCCAGCAAAGTACATGATTTCTGTTAAGGATATTAAAGAAAACTCTAAGTCCGAAGAGTTCTTAGAACTGGACAAAAAAACTAAAATTCAACAACTTAAACCATTACTGCTAATTTTATTTTATATAACATCAGCAAGTGTAATTCTACATTTTAAAAACTGGAACTGGAATGAGTTTATGCTTGATTTTATGGGTTTGTTTTTTATTGTTTTTAGTTTTTTTAAAATGCTTGACTTAAATGGATTTACTCAATCTTTTAAAATGTATGATCCATTGGCAAAAAGTATTTCTTTTTATGGCTTTATTTATCCGTTTATTGAAACATGTCTGGGCTTAATGTTTTTAATGCGATTTGAAATTAAAATCGCGTTAATAGTCACTTTAGTTTTATTAAGCGTTACCACTATTGGGGTGACAAAAATATTATTAGATAAAAAGTCCATTCAATGCGCATGTTTAGGAACAGCTTTAAAGTTGCCCATGACAGAAGCTACTTTTATTGAAAACTCAATTATGATTATTATGGCAATTATGATGATTAATCTTTAAAAAATAATTTTTTAATTCTTTTCCACTTATATTTGTATTTAAACCTAAAAAAACAAATGAAAAAATTATTATTTTTAGCTACAATCTTTTTAATGGTTAGTTGCTCTCAACAGCCAAGTGAGGAATGTCAAGCTCTAGAAACTGCAAATGCTCAAGTTCAAAAAGACATCAATACTTATAAATCTGTGTGGAACAAGGTTTTCGCAGAAAGAGATATAAATCTTATTAATTCTGATAGTTTTGACGAAAATGTAACAGTGGTAACTGCAACAGGAGATTTAACTGGAATAGATTTATTCAAGGATTATTACAATAACTATTTGACAGGTTTTTCTGATGCGGAATTTTCTTTTGTAGATATTTTTGCACAAGGCGACAAATTAGTAAAACACTGGAATTTTAAAGGTACTCATGATGGAGAAATGTTTGGGATTCCTGCTACTGGAAATAAAGTGGATATTAGCGGAACTACTCTTGTAATAATGAAAGACGGAAAAATATTAAAAGAACAAGATTTTTTTGATAATCATTCATTTTTATCTCAGCTAGGATTATTATAACACATAAGGTAATTCTTATATCAACTTAAAGAAACTTATTCCTCAAATTTATGGAGACATTAGGTTATTTTATGGCCTTATTTATTGGAATCTCTTTAGGTTTGTTTGGAGGAGGTGGATCTATTTTAGCTGTGCCTGTTTTGGCATATTTATTTTCTCTTGATGAAAAAGTAGCTACTGCGTATTCACTTTTTATTGTTGGTTTTGGAGCCTTAGTTGGTGGGTTAAAACAAAATAGAAATAATAATGTTGATTGGAGAACTGCTGTAGTTTTTGGAATCCCTGCATTAATTGGTGTTTGGGTTGTTAGACTTTATGTAATCCCTGAACTTCCTGATATTCTTTTTAATGTAGGAGATTTTTCTATTTCTAGAAGGATGGGAATGTTTGGAGTATTTTTAGTTTTGATGTTTGCTGCAGCATATTCAATGTTGAATAATAATGTAACAAAAGGCGGAACAGGAAATATTATTTATAATTATCCATTAATATTAATTGAAGGACTCGTGATTGGAGCGGTAACTGGTCTAGTTGGGGCTGGAGGAGGATTTATAATTATACCAGCACTAGTTGTTCTAACCAATTTAGAAATTAAAAAAGCTATAGGAACCTCTCTTATTATTATAGCCTTTAAATCCATCTTGGGATTTTTTTTAGGAGATGCCTTAATAATGTCAATTGACTGGAATTTTTTAGTTGTTTTTACAACTTTTACAATTGTAGGAATCTTTTTAGGAATTTATTTTGCAAAATTTATTGACGGAAATAAACTAAAAAAAGGTTTCGGCTATTTTGTTCTAGTAATGGCAGTATTCATTTTAATAACAGAGTTTATAATAAAATAAAAACCCCCTAGATTATAGGGGGTTTTTATTGTTTAAAGCTAAATTGTTTTTAAATTCTTGACAATGTTGAAGAGGCAGTAAAAACATCTCCTTCAGGACCAGTAACGGTATAATTGTACATGATTTTATCTGCATCATCTGGGTTTAAATTAATTTCCCACGATGTAACGTAAGTATCTTTTGCAAGAGTTAATCCACTCATTTCAGAATCAGTTGTAAAACTTAAAACACCTTTATCATTTCCAGTTAATTTGGAAATTGGTTTGTTCTGAAGTGCACAATAATGAGTTAATAATAGTTCATCGTTTTGAAAATTAAATATAGACAGCATTTCAGTTTCTCCAGTGAGACTTTCTTCAAGTAAAGCACTTCCATTTGAAGTCACAGTGTAGTCTAAAGTAAATTCATCAGAACTTCCGTCTGTTCTTTCAAGCGTACCGGCCCATTTACCTTCAAGCTTTTTTAATTCCTCGAAATCGTTTAGATCACTTGCATCAATAGATTCTAACTCTGTACTCTCAACAACTTCAACAGATTTAGCATTACTGTTACAGCTTACAGTTGCCATTGCGATTAATAGTAATAATAATTTTTTCATATCAAATAATTTGTTTTTACTAAATATATTAAAAACTTAATTTAGATTAAGTATAATTTTTTTCTTTTTCGATAGCGTTATAAATCATTAAAATAAGTAGACCAAATACTATTCCTGATATTATTAAAAGAATACTAGTTAAGCCAGATACTGAAAATGAAAGTCTCAGTAAAATTGTAGAAATAATAAACCCAGTATTTCTAATTAGTTGGCTATAGCGTTCAGTGTACTGAAATGAAAGTAAAAGGATAAAAACATCAGCTAAAATTAATATCGTAAAGAACTCGTTAAAGAAAAGATTATTTAAATTTTCATCAAATGTTTCTTCAACAAATACTCCACTAAACCAATTTATAAAGCTCACAATACATATTGTAAATAGAATCGGTAAAAGCACTATACTAACTAATTTTTTTGATGCAATAAAACGGTCTAGTTTTCCTGAAACAGTTTTTACTGGAAGTTTTTCTTTTGTGATTTTAAATAAATAAATTAAAAAGAAAATTATTAATACACCAACAAGATCAAAAATCAGTTGCAAGTTATTTGAATTTTCTATCCAGTTTGTGTTTAAGTCCACCAAAGGAATGTCTTTAAATATTTTCCTTATCACTATTAAAGACATTATTTGATATTGTTTTTCAACTGCAGTTGTAAATGATCTTGGAATATAATAAATAAGTAAAAAAGCTTCGTAGATTAATATGAAAGAAAATGGGGTATATAAAGCTGAAATAGGATTTGAAAATAAGTTTGTTCCAGCTATAGATAATTCTATAATGTTATAGTTGTTAAGTAGAATTATAATTAAATGAATTACAAAACCTATTGAGGCTAAGTATAAAATATACTTTTCAAATTTCCTTATCACTTTCTCAGAAAAAATTATTGAAAATAAATTTTCTGTTTTTTGTTGAACGCTCATAACTATATGATTGATAATTCTCTAAAATTAAGCCTTTTATTTTAATTAAATTTTTGACTTTAATTCTTTAAAATTATGGCAAGTTATTGTCGTTTTGAAATTATTTCTATATTAAATGTTTTGTATTAAATTAGTAGATAATCAAAAAATCATAACTAGTGTCAAAAAAATCGTTATTTATTGCTTTTGTTGTTTCATTAGGAGGTTTTTTATTTGGATTCGATGCTGGTATAATATCGGGTGTTATGTCGTATGTTGGACCAGAATTCAATTTAAATGATACTCAAATTGGATGGGTTGTAAGTTCTCCCTCTTTTGCAGCTATGATTGCAATGTTGATTTCAGGAAAATTAAGTGATAAAATTGGAAGAAAGAAAATACTAATTTTTGTAGCATTTTTGTATGCCTTTTCAGCGATAGCTTCTGCTAATTCGTATAGTTACGAAACTCTGTATATTTCTAGAATGATAGGGGGGCTTGCATTTGGAGCTGCCTTAATTTTGGCTCCAACTTATATTGCGGAAATTTCAAGTTCTGAAAATAGAGGAAAACTTGTTTCTATTCAACAACTTAATATTGTATTAGGCTTTTTCGCAGCTTTTTTGAGTAATTATTATTTTAATGAGATAAACTCATCAAGTGAATTTTTTAATGATGAAAATGTTTGGAGATGGATGCTTGGAGCAGAGTTTTTTCCAGCTATAATATATTTTATTTTAATGTTTTTTGTTCCAATTAGCCCAAGGTGGTTGTTTAATAATAATAAACCTGAATTAGCAAAAGAAGTTTTAATTAGCATTCATGGCTCTGAAAATGCTGAAATCGAAACTAAGGCAATTTTAAACAATATTGAATCAAATATTGTTAATGTTAAAACTAAGTATAGTGATTTGTTTAAACCGGCACTTCGCTATATAATAGGAGTTGGGTTATTACTTGGTATTCTGCAACAAGTCACAGGGATTAATGCAATATACTTTTATGCAACATCAATATTTAAACAAACTGGAATTGGAACTGATGCGGCTTTTTCGTCTGGTGTATTACTAAGTTTTACAACAGTAATATTCACGTTAATAGCTATTTATCTTGTTGATAGAATGGGAAGAAGGCCGTTGCTGTTAATTGGAATGACGGGAATTGCAATTAGTCTTTTAACTTGTGCTTATGGATTTAATCAGGCTAAGTACAAGCTAACAAATGAAGGGATTTCATCATTAAAAGAAATAGATTCAAGTAAACTTTTAATATTTCAAGATGTTGAATATAACAGTGACGTCAAATTTAAAAATGATATTAAATCTGCCATAGGGAATCAAGTTTATGCCAAAAATGAAGGTCCAATTTTAGAAGCTGCTATTGAAATGAATTCGACTTTAGTTCTTTTAGGTATTCTTGGTTTTATTGCTTGTTTTGCATTTTCATTAGGACCAATTATGTGGGTGATGCTTTCCGAATTATTTCCAAATAAGATTAGAGGTTTAGCAATAGGTTTTATAGGATTTGTAAATTCTTTTGCTAGTTGGATTATACAGCAAATTTTTCCTTGGGAATTATCCAATTTGGGAAGTGCATTAACATTTTTAATTTACGGTATAATAGCTCTTATTGGGGCTTTATTGTTCTTAAAAATATTACCTGAAACAAAAGGTAAATCGTTAGAAGAAATTGAATTGGAATTTGTAAAATAATAATATGAAAAAAATAATAATTATAGCTTTAATTATATGTATTGCTGGATACGCACTAATAGTTTCTACTGCGAATAATCCAGTTAATCAAATAGGTGATGCTAATGAATTATGGGAAGTAGATTTTATAGATAATTTTGAATCTTATAACGCGGATAATTGGCAAGATCAAAGGATATGGGTTAACAACGAAAAGCAGTGTTATGTTCCTAACGGGGAACATAATACAAGAGAAGTAAGCGAAGGGACTCTTAAAATAAGAGTAGTTAATCTTAATGAAAAATTAGAGTGTGATAATTTAGACAAATTTGGCAAACAACAGCCGAAAACTCAATATGTTGCTGGCAGAATAGCTTCAAAAAATAGAAAAGAATTTGTGAAAGGTAAGTGGACGGCTAGACTTCGGATTCGTGGTGAAAGTCAGCTTAGTATGTTTCCAGCTTGGTGGATTTTAGGAGCTCAAAACAATGAGTCACCTGTTCAAGAAGAAAATGAAAATGTATGTTGGCCCGTAACAGGTTCAGGTGAAATAGATATCTTCGAACATCATGGGGATTATGAAAAAGATCATTACACTACAGGAGCGATTAAAAATCTAGGAGATTGTGATAAAGGTGATTGGTGGAGTTTAAGATCAGGGGTGACAACAACTTTAAATGAATTTAATGATTATTCAGTTGAGTGGGAAGAAAGTGATTTGGTTTATAGACTCAATGAAAAAGAAGTTTATAGAAATATAGATCAAGGAGATAAATACCCAGAAGCTATGTTTGCAATTTTAAATTTCGCTAAAATAACTGATTCTCCAATGAAAGAGGATTGGGTTATGGAAGTAGACTGGGTAAAACATGAGTATAAAAATTATTAGAATTATGTCTAAAAACTTCAACCAATTGAAATCTAGACTTATAACAAGTCTCTTATTTATAATAGTTTTTGTTATTTTTTTTCAAATCGAGAAATTCAAAGATTTTCTCCTTGTTAATCTTGTTACACAACTTTTAGTTTTTTTGTTTGCGGCTTGTATACCTGCTTATTTAACTAAAAGAATGTCATACGTGGATATAGCTTGGCCTTTTGGCCTCATTTCAATAGGTATAATTACATTGTTTTTTGGAGAAGGATATGTTCCAAGAAAAATTATCATTTCATCACTGTATTTAATAGCAGGACTTAGAATGGGACTTGGAGCATTATTATTATTAAAAAAAGGCTATTTAAACAAAGAACTCCCAAGATATCAGTTCCAAAGAATAAGATGGAATAAAAAAGGGTTTACGAATCACAGTATTTCAATACAATATGAAATTCTTTTGCAATGTTTTGCTAACATAACTTTTCTAGTAATTCCAGCAATTTTAATTTCAAACAACACACTTGAGTATTTCACAATTTTTGAAATTATTGGATTTGTTTTGTGGATAGTTTTTTTTGCATTGGAGCATATAGCAGACATTCAAAAACAAGCGTTTTTGATTAACTCAAAAAAAAACAAATTGAAAAACCAGGTTTGTGATGTAGGTTTATGGAGCTATACAAGACATCCAAATTATTTTTCAGAGTGGATGATTTGGAACGCTCTTATTCTGGCTAGTTTTTCATCACTTATTTACACTGAGAAAATTTATATTTTTATTGGACTTTTAACTTCTCTACTTTACGTTTCTTTTTTGATGTATCAAACTTTAGTTTTTTTAACAGGTGCTGTTCCTTCAGAATATTATTCTTTAATAAAAAGGCCAGATTATAAAAAATATCAAAAAACTACAAACATGTTTTTTCCTAATCTATTTAAATGAGTTTAAAAACAATTTTATTGATTGTGTTATTTATTTGGGGAATACCAAGTTCTTTTATTAGAAGTAAGTTTAGAAAAATTGTATATCAAACTAATGATTGGACGATTAATATAAAACCATTTTTTATTAAAGAAATAATTGCTCTTTTTTCAAATATGTTTCCTGAAAATTCTAATTATATTAAAACTAGAAATTACTATAGAATTTACTTATTAATCTATTTAGTAATATTTATAATTTATTATAATTCATGAATTTCAAGAAACTAAACAACATAAATTATTTTCTAATTTTAATTATATCTCTTTTTTATTCCACTTTTTACTTGAATTTGGATTATACAATAGTTGGTGTTATTAAAGAGTTGGTTTTATTGCCAAGTATTTTAGGTCAATTAGGAATCTCAATTTATTTTGTGGTTAAAATATTTAGGAGCAAATTGAAATTAGTTTCCAATTAATATTAATTTGGCTTTTTTCACTATTACTAATTCTTTCTTTTATTAGTTAAATAATTATAAACCATAATACTTTTTACAGATGTTTATGTGGTGAAGAGAATGGCCAATTATAATAAACCCTAATGCATTTACAGAAATTGTTTTATCCACAACCTTACCACTTAATATTTTTTCTTGATCTTTAAATGAACTGTAAAGATAGTTTGTGGACTTTCTTAGAAAACGGAATTCATTAATCATTGATAAAGGATCTCTGTCTGTGGCATTACCGTTTTTGGCATATTCATTTTCATCAAAACTACTCAATGGACTAGGTTCTTTTCGGGCGATTGATAATGCCCTAAAAGCTAGAATTCTTTCGGTATCTATAACATGTTGGAATAATTGTTTTATTGTCCATTTACCATCTGCATA
>CESJ01021050.1_pt1 | contig 10176 bp, 9 predicted proteins | sample 356311 | NCBI WGS metagenome assembly CESJ01 (sample SAMEA2621487, study PRJEB7988) | marine metagenome | biome: marine biome (ENVO:00000447); feature: surface water layer (ENVO:00002042); material: "saline water (ENVO:00002010), including plankton (ENVO:xxxxxxxx)" | depth 5 m
TATTAAATTTATATTTTTAAGTAGTAAATATAAATTTAATAATCAGTATTAAATTTATATTTTTAAGTAGTAAATTTTAAATGTTTTCTCGCGTTGTTGGTTTTATATTTTGTACGATTTCCTAAAAATTTAAAATACTTTTTTGAGAGATTATATTCTTTTGGCTTTTTATTCTTTAAAACTTTTAATCTAACATACATAATCATTCCTACTTGCCATATTCTTTTATGAGGATATTTATCTGTTTTATATAATCTCTCTAACTTATTTATTGTATTTTTAACATCATCTAATGTTTTATATTTTATTGCTATTGTATCATTTGGATTTTTATCAATATATACATCAAATGATTTTTTTGGGTCTAAAGGATTATATAAAAATTGTTGTTTCTTTTTTTTACCACCTTTATATGTTTTTTTACAATTTTTGTAAGGCGCACACGATGCTTTCATTGTAAAACCTTTCGGTTTTGAAGTTAAACATTTTTTACGAGAGAATCTTCTTGGTAAATTAAAAACTTTATTATCTTCTTTTCTTACACATTTCTTACTTGAACTATTACTTTTACAACAACCTATCATTTAAATATGTTTATTTTTTTTTTTCTACTTCCTTTCATTTTTTTTTGATTATCTCTATTTTTCTTTTTTGTTAAATTCTTTTTATTTTTCTTATTAGTTTCATCTACTACTGTTATTAATTTTATAAATATTTTTTCATCTAATATGTCTGTACCGTCTAATTTTTTATTTAGTAATTGATATGTTTCATTTAATTTGTTTACCTCGTTTATATTAAATCCTGGTAAAAGTGCTAAATTTTTATAATTTTTATTATCAATATTTAATTCACTTAATAATTTAAACATATTATTATATTATGTAAATACTATTTATATATAATCTATTCTTTATTATATATTCTTTTTATAGATGACACATTTGTAAATTTTCTTCTACTTTTTATAAAATCTAAAAGTTTAGTTCCATCTTTTTCATCTGTAAAATATTCATTAAAACAATCTAATAAAAATTTAAAACTTATTACATTAGCATGTTGGGTTTCTATTAAACTTAATTTACCATCACTTATTTTAATTATTGGTGAATCTATATTTTTTTCTGAAAAATTCGTTATGATATTGCCAGTTAAATCAGTTTTTTTATCTCTTATCTCTTTTACTTGTGCGTTTAATTTCTTATGTAGATTGTCTAAGACCACCCAATTCTTTATATTTTCTTCTAAACTCATTAATTTATAATAATTAATAATAATTATTTAAATATTTATAATAAATAATTATTTATTTATCTTCTTCTGCGTGTAAGTTTTTTGCTTGATTTTTTGCTTGATTTGCGGGATTTTTTGTTTTTTAAATATTTATGTAATAAAAATAAACCCGCTGGTACGCTCGCATCTGCTAAAAATGTACCTCCTCTTTTTGATTGCCTGCTTTTTGATTGTTTTCTTTTTGATTGTCCTCTACGACGACGACGACGACCGCCAATTAATTGATTAGATACGTTCATTTGATCCAAAGTCATTCTATATAATATACTTAGAAAAAAATTATAAATTTTTCATTTTATTATTATAACGAATTAATAAAATTAAAACTCCTAAATGTAATAAAAAACTAACTAGTATAAAAAATACAAAAAAAAACAAATAAATAGATATTTCTTTAAAAATATAATCAAGAATTGGTTTTAAAAAATTCTTAAATTCATTTTTAAATTCTTTTGAATTCAACGTTTTCAAACATTGCTCATATACAAAATTGTTTTTCATTATCCTTAAATTAATATGTATTATTTATTTAATTATTTTTTGCGTGTTATTTTATTTTCATTTTTATATCTTATTTATTAAATGAATAATAGCGTATTTGATTTAAATCAACGATTTAATTTTGATATTTTAAATTTAGGTAATCCTACACTTGCAAATAATAATAATTATGTTAGTAAACTTAGTCATGGAATAACTAATAAAAATTTATATATACAATTACCTAAATGTACTACTAAAAACGGTATCATTAAAAATTCTTCTAAAACATACACTGAACTTAATTTCTGTATGTCTCAGAAAAGTGTTATTGATTTCTTTGAAAATTTAGAAAAAGTTTGTACTGAAAAAATTTACAATAATAAAGAATTATGGTTATATGAGTCTTCTGATATGGTAAAAAATGATATTGATGAATTAATGCTATCTACTATGAAACCATACAAACACGGGAAAAATTTCTTAGTTAAAGCATACATTAAATTAGATAAATTACATATTTATGATGAAAATGAAAACAAAATAGAAATTGAAGATTTTGATAATACAAATGAATTTATTCCATTAGTTAATATTAATAATATTAAATTCTCTACTAAAAATTTCAGTATTGAAATTTTTTTAACTCAAATGATGCTCATTTTACCTTCTGATGAATTTGAAAAACAAGTATTAATCAAAACTGATATTAATAAAGGTTTAGATATATCTAGCAAACCTAATAACGAATCACATAATGAATCGCCTCTACCAATTAGTGATATTTACCCCGTAATAACTTCTGATTTAAATTTAGAAGAACAACCCGATACTCGTGCAGATAATAATCAACAATTAGAAAAACAAACTATAAATAACGACAATAACATATCATTATTTACTGAAACTACTAATACAGATAATATTCCCGAAATTAATAATTCTAAAAATATTACACCTAATTTAGAAGAAACAATATCTAATATTTCAAATCAAGAATCTAATTTAAGCAAAGTTATATCTACTTCTGCTTTAGTAAAAGAAACGGAACAATCCAATAATAATGAATTCAAATATTTAATGAGCGATAATTTAGAAACTGTTAATGTTTTTGATATTCCTGAATCAGAAACTATAGAAAACACTATTGAATTAAAATCACATCAACTAATCTATTTAGAGATTTATAAAAAAGCTAAAAAAAAAGCAAAACAAATTAGAAAAAATGCAATTGCAGCATTCTTAGAAGCAAAACAAATTAAATATAAATATAATTTGGATGATCTTGATTATGATAGTAGTGATGACGATGAAGAAGACCAGGATTTCTTGAATTTAGATACTTGATTATAGTTTAATTGTAATTCTAGAATTAATATAATAATTATGAAATTATTTTATTATTTATTTTATATAAATGGTTGCTTTCAAGAAATTCTTTAAAGATTTGAAAAACGAACATGTTTTAGGAATTATGGGCTTTGTAATTTTAGTATTTGCTCTATATCAATATTCTAATAATAAAAATGTTTTTCAATTAGGAATGACACCTATGTCTGGTCCCGCACCATTAAAAGGTGGTAATAATAAACCCTCTTCTAAAGTCATTGGTGCATCCGGTCAAACTGCATATGCACCATTTAATGGTGTCGCCCAACAAGCATCTAACTCCGCCACCACCGCTGCGGGTATGAATAAACCCGTCGCTAATCCATCTGACTTATTACCCAGTGATTCCAATAGCGCGTGGTCTTCGATGAATCCTGTTGGTGATATGAAAAATATTAGTTTATTAAATCCTCAACAAGTAGTTGGAGTCAATACACAAGGTTCTTCTTTAAGAAATGCTAACTTACAACTTAGATCTGAACCTCCTAATCCAAGATCCAATACTAATTGTCCATGGAACATATCTACCATAGATGATGATAAATTTAGAAAACAATTAGAAATTGGAACAGGTGCTTAAATCATTTAATGATTTAATAACAAAATATTATAATTTATTATTATAACATTTTATATTATATGGATAACAATATTTTTAATACTATTTTACTAATATTTATTTTAATTATTGCCTACAAAATTTATATTACTTCTGATTCATTTCAACTTAGATGTGTTATATCCGAGGTTAATGGCAATAAATATTGCGTTCGCGATAGAGCCAAACTTGAAATGGCCGCCGATAAATTAGCCAATGTTAATAATAAATTAAACAAACTTGTTAAACATTTAGGAGAAAAATATCCTGAAAAAGATAATGTTAAACGTTTAATTAAAGGATACAATCCACAAAAAATATACGAAACGTTACCTACTAGCGAATTTACTGCTTATAGTGAAAATAAAGGAGAAAAAATCGCATTTTGTTTAGATACTGAAAAAAATAGTAAAGGTCGTATTATTGATGATAATACATTAATGTATGTTGCTATACATGAAGTTAGTCATATCGCTACTAAATCAATCGGTCATGGTGATGAATTTTGGAATAATTTTAAATTCATGTTAACAGAAGCCAAAGAAATTGATGTTTATAATCCAGTTGACTACAAAAAAACTCCTGCTAGATATTGTGGTATGAATATTACTGATAATCCATACTATGATTATTGATTACTACTATACAGTATATCATATATATTAAAATCTTCTTTATCCGATACATGAGTTGATTTACTTATAAAACTATATTTTATTTTATCTATTTCTGGAAAAAATGTATCACATTCATAATCATTATCTAATAATGTTATATATATATTTTTCACATTAAATATATTTGTTTTATTTAAAAATAAATCATATATATTCTCTCCTCCTATCACCCATATATCATCATAATCTTTATTTTCTAAAAATTCCCTCAATACTATTTCATTTTTAAAAGACTTCGTTATATTATTATTTTCATCTTTATCATCTATTATTAATGAACTACTTAATACTAGATTATCTCTATTTTTTAACGACTTATTATTTAAACTTAACCAAGTATTTTTTCCCATAATAATTGCATTATTTTTATTTCCAATTGTTAAATTCTTAAATTTTTTTAAATCACTCGTTATCTTCCACGGTAAAGAATTATTTTTACCAATACCATTATTATCACTATAAACTACTATAATATTTACGAACATTATTATATAAAATTATATGCTTGTATTTATATAGATGTCAAATATATTTAAAGTTTATATTAATAACAATAATAATTTAACTAATTTATACTTATTCATTAAAAATAAATATTTATCTAATGTTTTACAAGAATCAATTGAAATACTACAATCCAAATACCAAAATTCCAAAGAATTTATTACTTCCGATTTATTTAATACTACATTTAAACACGATTTTAGCGATTTAGATATTAAATTTATACACGATTATAATATTTCTATTTATTTTATTGATGAAAATATTTATTATGATGATACATTAGAAACTATTAAATTTAAATTTTTAAAATACTACAATAATTCTATTACTGAATCTAAACAAATATCTTATGAAGAAATTTATATGTATGGATTAATCAATAAAAAATATAATTCTGCTGAATTATATAATACATTATCCGATAATAATACCAATAAAATTACCAATGAAAATCTTAAACAATATTTATTAAATGTTAATGAACAAATTGAAATTTATAATAAATTATTAGAATTTAATGAAAATACAGAACAGGATTATTTTAACTATGATGATATTAATTCTATTACATTAGACGAAATTAATGTCCTTACTCCTATCGGCCAAAATATTAACAATAAATTACCCCATTTATATACTACTAACCCCTTCGAAGTTAAAAAATATTCTACTTATATTCGATCTATTATTAATACTTCATTAAACACTAATAATAACAACTTACTATTTGAATACAATATCGTTAATCATACTTTATTTATTTGTTTATTTGAAGATGTCTTAAATTATTCCCAACTTATACCTTTAGAAGAAGATATTACTATTAAATTATACTTCCCTCTTATTGCTTCTAATCAACTTAATACCCAAGAACTTTTTAATAAAAATAAACAATCTTTATTAGTTAAAACTAATAACCACATATCAATTGATTTATTTAATAATAAAAATACTTTTATTGATACTTTATATAACATCCATTATAATGATCTAAAATATCCTAAACTTAATTACATTGTTAATGGGATTAAAACTATTAATTTTAATATACATACCAAAATTAATCTATCATTATCATTAGAATCTCTTTTTAAAATTATTAATAGTAATATTGATATACCAATTATTAAATATAATCCTGGGAAAAAACACGAAAATATTTATAGATTGTTTTGCAACAGAATTAATAAAGATAATAATAAAAAAATACCTTTTCTATCAAAAGATACAATTATTAAATATTCTAAAATTATGGGAAAAAATAATACTATTTCTATGATTATTTTTAACAATGATAAATTCTTTAAAGATAATGTAAAATTATTTATACTTGAATTAGATATTTATGGGATTATTAATATTAAAATTGAACTTTTTAATCATCTTGACATGCCACAATTAGATTCTATTATTCAGAAAAATGTTAATCCTATCATTGATATTATTAAAAAAAATATAAATAATGATACTAATAATATTTCACATTTTAATTTATTAATAGATAATAATATTGAACTTATTAATCTTAATTACACTATTCAAATTGAATCCACACAAAGTATTAAACTTTTAAATAATATTAAAAATTGTTTATACTTCTTTTTTAACATAATTAGTGATAAAACCAAAGAAAAAAAATTTCGCTACAAAAGGGTATCTAATTATAATGAAATGAACGATAAAGACGCTTTCATTATCGAACTTATTAAACTTAAAGAATCTCCTATTAAAATTATACAACAATTACAAGAAAATTTTAAATTATCATCCACTGAAGAAGCTTCTGCTATTTTTGAAAACGCAATACAATCTCTCAATCTCGTACAAAATATTTTTAATTATAGAAAATTAAAAATTAAAAATTCACCTGGCTTCCTTTTTAATATCGATAATAATATTAATAATATGATTAATATATCAATTGATAATATTGATAATATTAGATACATTTATTTTATTAAAATTTATATTGATTCTATTTTTAAAATGTCATTTAATGATATTAAAGATATTGATTTATCTATTTGTAAATCTAGTAAAATAAAAGAAGAACAATATATTGAAGATATTAAACCTGATGAAATTGTTATTGATTTAACTCAAAAAAATATAAGTAACGTTTTTAATACACAATTAGAAATTGACCTTGACGACGCGATTGATGCTGCTAGTTCTATAGACGAAGAAGATGATAATAATAATTTATTAGATATATTATTAGCCGGCGACGACGATGATGACGACGACGATGACGATCACGATGACGATGACGATGATAATGATGAAAAAAATATTCTTAATGTTGATAATGATGCTTTAACAGATGAAAAATTAGAAGAAATTATACCTGAAGAAATTAAAATTAATACAGAAGATGAAGAAGAAGAAGAAGAAGAAAAACAAGAAGAAGTAGAAAAAGTAGAAAAAGAAGAAGAAGAAGAAGAAGAAGAAGAAGAATTTGATGACGAAGCATTAGATTATAAAAAAGAATTACAAGAACAAGATGATAAAAAAGAAGATAAATTAAAAAAATTTAAAGAATCAACTAGAGGAAATCCCGTATTAAATAGATTAGAAAAATTACAACCTGGATTATTTAAAGTTAAAACATATAAACCTAATCTTGCAAAAGAAGATACTAAAAAAAATTATGTTAGTTATTCTAGAATATGTCAATCTACTAGACAACCTGTAATTTTAACCGAAGAAGAAAAAGAAAAAGTTTTAGTTGATAATCCAGAATATACGCCTAATGATATATTAGAATACTCTACTGATCCTAATAAAAAACATTTTTATATATGTCCCAAATTTTGGAATCTAGAAAATTCTACTACTCTAACGAAAGAACAAGTTGAAACAGGTAATCATGGAACAATTTATTCTAAAGATTCTAAAGGTACAGGTAATATTTATAAATTTGAAAATAAAAATAGAGAACCTGCGTTTTTAAAAGATACTGTAAAAGACGAACAAGGTAATGAATTTTGTCTACCTTGTTGTTTTAGTAAACTAAAAACTCAAAAAAAAACCACTACTGACGATGAGAAAAATAAACGTGTTTGCAATATTAATAGTCAAATTGTAAAACAAGGAGATATTAAATATATTATTAGAGCTGATAAATTTCCATTAGAACAATACAAAGTCGGACATCTTCCTCTTAATATTAAAAAGTTTTTACAATTTGATTCTGATGATTGTATTAATCTTGATAACAATAATTTGAAGTATAAATACACTTGTTTACTTAGATACGGGGTTCAAAATGATAAAAATAATTCATTTATAGCATGTATTGCAGACGCTTATTCTAAAGAAATATTAAACTCTACTAAGTCTATTGGTATCGACGAAATGAAAAATATTATTAGTAAATCTTTAAATATTGATAATTTTATTACCTACAATAATGGTAATTTGGTACAAATATTTTTAAAGAAAAATATTACTGAAGAATTTTTAGACAAAATGGATATTGAAAAGTTTGAAAGTAATAGCAAGTTTTATGAAAAATTAGATAAATCTAACTATCACCATATTAATTTATATAAAAAAATCTTAATTTCTTTTGAAAATTTAAAATTATATTTAAAAGGCAAAAATTATATTATTGATTATACATATTTATGGGATATTATTTGTAAACCTAATCCACTATTATTTCCTAATGGAATTAATTTAATTATACTTGATATTACTAGCTATGATTTAACTGATAATGTTAAAGTTATTTGCCCCAAACAAAATTATTCTAATGAATTTGTTAATGATACTAAAAAAAGTCTTATTTTATTAATGAAAGAACAATATTTTGAACCAATTTATTCAATTAGAACAGAAGTTACTGATATAATTACTCCATTATTTTCTTTTACATTTAATTCAGACGAAACCAGATTAAATGAATTTAAAAAAATTCTTAATTTTATTAAAGAAGATATTAATAATAATTGTGGAGAAACTGTTAGCAATAATATTAAATTTAATAAAAATATTTCATTAGATAACACTATTAGTATATTAACTAAATTAGGCTATGAAATTAATTTTCAAGTTATGGATTACGAAAATAAAGTTATTGCTGTAATTATAAGTAATCAAATAGAATTTGATGGGTATAGATATATTCCTTGTAATCCTTCAAATATGTATGAACATTATGAAATACCACTTATTTTTATTGATGAATTAAATGAAGAACATTTTTCAGATTATAATTCTACTAAAGAATTTTTACAAAAAATATATGATGCTACTAATCATATTATACAATGTAAACCAGTAAACAAAATAATTGACGATGAATTAACAATTGGTATTTTAACCAATGCTAATCAATTTGTTATGTTAAATAAACCCGAAGCATATATTAATGATGAATTAGAAGAACTTTCTGATAAAAATTATTTATTAACAGATATTGTTATACAAAATAAATTTAATATCGACAAAGAAAGACAAGAATTAATTAGCAATATAAAATTAGAATCTGGATTCTATAATACTTTTAGAAATACTATTTTAAAACTTCTCTCTGAATATAAAAATTATAAATTCAATATTAAAATACAAGACATTATTAAAAATAATGTTCTTATTTATTTTGATAAATTAAAACTTATTAGAGATGAGTTAGAATCACTTGGCGATAACTATATTATTTTTGCTGAATATGATAAAAATATATTAGATAATATCAAAAATTTTTCTTTATGCAGTAATAATAACAGTTGCGATACCGATTTTTGTATGCTTAATACTGATACTAATATATGTAATCTTATTGTACCTAAAAATAATTTAATTACAAATGATGATAATTTTAATATATATTTTACTAAACTTTCTGATGAATTTGTACGTTATAATAAAACTAAACGTATATTATTTAATTCATCTAACTTTATTTCATTTAATAATATCAGATATAATATTAATGATGACGAAGTAGTATTAATGGAATCTACTTTGGCAGAAGAAATAAAATTTACTAATTTACAATTTAAAGACCCCTATACTAATTATACTACTTTTGATACTTACAAAATAAAATTTAATAATAAAATAAATAGTAAAATAGATACTTCTCATTTAAATGTTGAATATGCTGATATTGATCTAAATAAAATACAACCTAATGAAAAAATACGAATTAAATTACCAAAAGATAAGGTTGATAAAATAAAACTATTAGAAAAAAAATATAAACAACAAAAATTAAAAAACTTA
>CESJ01020024.1_pt1 | contig 10169 bp, 7 predicted proteins | sample 356311 | NCBI WGS metagenome assembly CESJ01 (sample SAMEA2621487, study PRJEB7988) | marine metagenome | biome: marine biome (ENVO:00000447); feature: surface water layer (ENVO:00002042); material: "saline water (ENVO:00002010), including plankton (ENVO:xxxxxxxx)" | depth 5 m
CACCGTGTATATCCAAACCTTCTCGAGCAAACATCAAGCCAAATCTGGCAAGGTCTCTCACACTCAAACAACCTCCACCAGAAAAAGCAGGATAACCATCCGGGCTAAGGCTGATGTGAAAAGCGCCCTCATATCCGATAGCATCAGCAATTTCTTCAATGTGTTCAGCTAAACTTTTGGGTGAGTACTTTGCCAAAATTCGCGTGAGAACATCAGTGTTGGCCGATTTGTACTGTACTACATTTACGTTTTCTTGATCACAGTAACCTGTAATGCTGTTGGTGAAATCAACTAGCGTGCTCTCTTTCACCATATTATTTGATGGAAGACGCCACCCGAGAGCAATTTCTTCAGTGTAACAGTCTGAGTGAGGGTCAGAATAGTCCTCAGAAAAATTATTTTTTACCGTCATATCCAAAAGCGCTTGCAAAGGCGCTTCCGCGTAACCACTTCCAATATCAGGCAAATAATCTCTAACTTTTGCGTCTAACGACAAGACCCCTTGGCTGACTAACTGACCAATAATGAGATGAATATGAAGTTTAGAGATGGATTGGATCGAATGGGGTTGTGATGTTGAGAAGTCATCCGCAGCTGCCTCCATCAAGACTTTGTCATCTCGAACAATGCATACCGCAGAAAAAGCAGGGCTATGAATCAGCTTTTTCAATTTGGGGTGGTTTTGAATAGAGATGTTTGGCTCAGACGCCAAAACCAAAACATTTCTCGATCTGACCATCAATGCGCGGCGAAAGAGCCTGTAGGCATTGTGAAATCCATGGCGTCGATGGTTAGCTTGGTTCCAGCGTTGCTTATTGTTTTTTCCAACAGTCAGATCTGGGTTGGATACTGTTTGGTGCTTTTTCATAGTTCCACTTTTCGAGACTTCTGTGAGATTTACACGTTTTCACCTATGTGAAGCATAGACGGGTTAATTCCGTGAATTACTACCTTTAGATTTCTAAAATTGGTCGCCGCTCAGCGCAATCAAGCCAAGGCCGCTCCTTTTCAAAGGCCCTTGCGATCCGAAAAACAGTCGGATCATCGTGTGGTCGACCAATTATCTGAATGCCAGTTGGCACGCCACTGGTGGCTCTGCCAGATGGCACTGCCATTACCGGGCAACGATTATACATATTCCATAAAACAGCCATTGTAGTTTCTGTGTCAGTAAACTCCCTCCCGTTGACAGTGACAGTGTCTTTTTGCCATCCCGTTGCCGGAATGTCTGTAAAGGTTGTAGTTGGGGTAATAAAAGCATCATATTTGTGAAATATTGGGCCTATGTGGTCGCGCCAAACGTCACCTGCAGTCGCGAGTGATTTGTAGTAAGTGTCAGCGGAATAGCTATTAGCGGTTTCAAGTAACTGAGGCACATAATCGCTGACAAGATCAGCGTGTTTGTTAACCACTTCACTAAGAAAGTCCGAAAACAAGACTTCTTGTGCGCCTAAAGCAAGTTCAATAAGATCTTTGGCCCAACTTACTGGAACTTCCTCAACTAAAGCCCCAGCGCGCCTCAGCGCTTCAATGGCTCCAATGGTTTCTCTCACTACATCTTCGGAGACTTCGTAACACCCTAGGTCTAGCGAAAACGCTATTTTCACACCTAACAGATCACAATCATCTAAGGTAATTTGTTTGATTTTATTCAAGGAATTATGATCTCGATAGTCTGGCCCTGACATAACATTGGCCATTAGCGCGCAATCGGTCACAGTTCGCGTCATCGGTCCTGGCTTACTATACCCATCGAACGAACTCATCCCAATCTTAGGGATGCGCCCATAAGGTGGCTGGTAACCAACAATGCCGCATTGGCTTGCAGGTTGACGAATTGATCCAGTGCTGTCGCTGCCTGTTGCCAGTGTGGTCGCACCTGCACTCAAAGCGGCTGCAGAACCGCCAGATGAACCGCCCGGAGAAATTCCTATTTTCCACGGATTATGGGTGATACCCCACATTCTAGATTGAGTTGTAAACAACCAAGCAAATTCAGGAATTGTTGTTCTGGCAAAAATATTGGCCCCCGCATCTATAAGCCTTTGAACATGGGCAGACGTTTGTTGCGACACACTCTGACTGTAGACAAGCGAACCTCTAGTGGTTCGTTTTCCAGAAATTTCGCAGAGATCCTTTACAGCCAATGGAATACCTTCGAGCGGCCTAATATTAGTATTTTTTTGTAAATATAAAGCTTCGGCTTTTTTTGCTCTTTGTCGCGCTTCATCGAAGTAGCAATCTGCAAAGGGATTGATTGTCTCAGAAATCGATTCCGCTCGATCAATAATTGCATCTAGTAGTTCAACAGGAGAAAGTGAAAGTGCGCGAAATTGCTTAATAGCCTCCGACGCCGACATATAACAAAGATCATCACTACTCATCTGTTTCTCCCATCCTAATCTTTAATAAGTTGTCTTTTGTTAAGCATCAATTCCAGAGATGGTCGGTCTTTACCCACCTGCATCCATGGGCGCGCAATTTCAAATGCAGCGCCAATACGGAAAACGGTAATATCATCACAGGGACGTCCCACTATTTGAAGGCCACAGGGCAGGCCATCATTTGTTGTCCCACTCGGCACCGCTAGAACAGGACATCTGCTATATAAATTAAATAGTGCTGTCATTGTCATTTCTGTATCAGTTAACTGACGATCGTTGACCGATATTTTATGTGTTTGCCAATTTTCTGCTGGAACCATTGGAGACGTCACAGTTGGACAGATGAGAGCGTCATACTTCTGAAAAACTGGGCCAAGATGATTTTGCCAAATTTCACCAGCAAGCAATATAGATCGTTGATAATCCTCGACTCCATACTTGAGAGCAGTCTCAAGTAACTCTGGAACATAGTCACTAACCACATCTGAATGATTTTCTACGGCATCCTTTAAGAAACCATGCGCTAGAAACTCTTGTGCACCATGGGACAACTTGATAATTTCACTCAGGCCATCCAAAGGCACCTCTTCGAGTTTAGCACCCGCATTTGAGAGAGATTGGATGGAGGCTAAAAATTCACGCTCAACATCATTAGCTAATTCATAATGTCCAAGATCAGTAGAAAAAGCTATTTTCATACCATTTATGCTCTGCAGACGATCGGGTATGTTTAATTTTTCAGGTAATGTTGTGTGGTCAAGAGGGTGTGGACCTGACATCACATTCGACATCAAAGCGGTGTCCGAAACTGTTCTCGCCATTGGACCGATCTGAACGTATGGATCAAATGAATTAGACGGCGATAGTGGCATACGACCATAAGGCGGTTTGTAACCAACAACGCCGCATTGGCTTGCAGGTTGGCGAATAGAGCCTGCACTGTCGGTTCCCGTGGCGATTGTTGCTGCTCCAGCGGCGAGTGCAGCAGCTGAACCACCTGAAGAGCCGCCGGGTGTTATATCGAGCCGCCAAGGGTTTCGAGTAATACCCCACATTCGAGAGTGGCAAGAAAACAACCAACAAAATTCTGGACAAGTTGTGCGGGCAAAAAGGTTGGCACCATTTTTTAATAAACGTTCAATTGAAGGATTGCTGGACTGATCAATGCGCTCTTTATTAATTAGCGATCCGTTTGTAGATCTTCGACCCTTTATGGTCGTGCTGTCTTTCACAGCTAAAGGTAATCCCTCAAGTCGTCCCAAAAGATCATTTGGATTCTGGTATTTTGTTTCAGCAACTTTTGCAGCGTCCAAAGCCTCATCAAAATAGCGGTCAGCAAAGGGATTTATTGTTTCCTGAATTGCCTCAGCACGATGAATTATGGCTTTGGTCAGTTCAACTGGCGACAACGAGCGCGATTGAAAGTTCGCCAAAGCCTCAGTTGCTGACATGTAGCAAAGTTCATCATCATTCATAGAGCTGCTTTCTATTTTATGATCCGGGAAGAGGGTGAATATTTGAGTCAAGAAGACGCTTCGTATAATCATGGTGAGGATTAGAAAAAATATCTTCCGTTGAACCCTGTTCAACGATTTTACCCCTCAACATGATTACCATCCTGTCGCTAATGTGCCGTACGACGTTGAGATTGTGCGTAACTATTAGTATTGGCAGTTTAAGGTTGTCTTGGAGCTCAGATAAAAGATTTAAAATTTCACCCTGTATCGATACATCCAGTCCCGCTGTTGGTTCATCAGCAATTATCATTTTAGGCTGCTGGGCCAATGCCCTTGCAACACACACTCGGCGAGCCTGTCCACCGGAAAGTTCGTGCGGGTACCGATAAGCAAACGCAGCTGGAAGGCCAACAAGTGATAACAACCTCTCAACCTCATCCGGCTTTGACTTGATGCTTGCAGCCCCATGTCGCAGCGACTCTTTGACAATGCCTTCCACTGTCATTCTTGGGCTCAGGCTGCCAATAGGATCTTGAAACACTAGGGCGATGTCACGCCGGATAGATGCCAAATCTTTTAAATCCCTGGTCAATGTTGATTTTCCCAAGAAGGTGATGGCCCCTGATTGGCAGGAAACAAGTTGTATTATAGATCTTATTAAGGTTGTCTTGCCTGATCCGCTCTCGCCGACAATTGCTAATGTTTCACCTTTGAATAGGTTGAGAGAGACACCGTTGACTGCCGTGATCTCTGCAGGTTTGCTTCTCATAAGGAGGTTTTTTAGTGCAAAAGGTTTGCGGAATTTCACAATCAAATTTTCTATCTGTAAAATTGGCCCTTGATCAATTGCAATACGCCGGCGCGCTGAATCTTTATCTTCTATCTTTTTTTCATATGGTGAACTCATTGTTGGCAAGCGCCGGCACTTCTCCTCAATATGGGCTGGGTCGCAAAGTAAAAGGTTTTTCGTGTAGTTGCTTTGTGGGTTAAGAAAAACCTCTCTGACTTTCCCAGCCTCTTGAACAATGCCCTCATGCATGACCACAACATCATCACAGAGTGAAGTAACCACACCCAAGTGATGGGTCACAAAAATCATTGCGCAGCCAATTTCTTTTTGCAGTTCCCTAAGCAAGGCAATAATTTCAACTTCTAAGGTTGCATCTAGCGCTGTAGTTGGTTCGTCGGCTATTAGAATTTTGGGCCGCATCATGATTGCCATGGCGATGGAAACGCGTTGTTTCTGGCCACCTGATAGCTCGTGTGGATACATGGATAGGCGTTCTTCGGGATCTGGCATATGCACGGATTGGAGCGCCTCAATTGCCCTTTTCCTTTTTTCAGAAAACCCTATTCTCTCACGAAACTGAATATCCATCAGGTGTTCACCAATCGTCAGTACTGGGTTGAGTGCACTTAGAGTATCCTGCGAGACCATTGAGATTAAGTGCCCACGAATACCTCTGAAGCCGTCATCTGTTATTTTTGTAAGGTCTTGACCATCGAATAAAATATTTCCATTGGTAATTTGCCCTGAATTTGGCAGCAATCCGATTAAGGCAGAGACTAGCGTAGATTTACCGCTGCCGCTCTCACCTACTATTCCAACGATACGCCCGTGACCAACGCTCAGGTCAACAGACTTTATTGCTGGCAGCGCCCCGTATTCGATTGTTAGTCCACGAACTTCAAGTGCATTTCCAAGTGAACCTTCCATCAACGGCCCCTGCCAATTTTGGGATCTAAAATATCGCGAAGTTGTTCACCTAAAAAGGTAAACCCGATTGTTACCAATATGAGAGGGGCCCCCGCACTAAATAAAATCCAGGAAGAGTTTCTTATATAAGTGTATCCATCATTTAATATGCTTCCCCAACTTGGGGTGGGAGGCCTTACCCCCAGTCCAAGAAAACTGAGGCCAGCCTCAAGTGCAATAACAAATGGAACATCCATACTGGCAACGATAAGTATCGGGCCAATAGTATTCGGCAGGACATGTTTCAATAAAATTCGTGGTGTGCCTATGCCTAAGGCTTGGGCTGATAGAATATATTCAGATTTTCGGAGAGTTTGAGTTTGGGTCCGCATCAAACGTCCATAAGTGGGGAATGATGTGGCCATAATAATGACCATGATTGTTGTCAGGCTTGGGCCAAAAAGTACAACAACTGCAAGAGCAAACATGATCACTGGGTATGACCGCATCGTATCAAATATTAGCATTATTATAAAATCCAGCCAAGCGGGACCGTATCCCGCAATCGCTCCAAGAATTGAACCCATCAAGACCGCTAAACCAATAGAAACAACAGCGACAATTAGGGCGATCTGCGTACCATGTATGAGCCGAGATAACGTGTCTCGGCCAAGCTGATCGGTACCAACCAGATGTTGCAGGCTTGGTCCCTGTAATTTGTTAAGTATATCAATCTTATTTGGGTCATAGGGTGCAAGCACGCCAGCAAATATAGCAACTAGTAAAAAGCTGATGACTATCAACAAACCGACCGCTCCCATCGGATCATGAAGAAGCTTACTGATTATATTTTTAATGCTGCTTGTTCGGAGGGCCTCTATTTGCCCTGAACTCTCTAACGACATTAATCTGCTTCCTTTCGCGCTCTTGGATCGAGGGCAGCATTTGCCAAGTCAGCTATTGTTGTTCCCGCAACTATGAAAATGGTGCTAAAAAGAACGGCACCCATGACAAGTGGATAGTTTCGGCTCAAAACAGACTCGTACAAGAGGCTGCCAATGCCTGGGCGCGCAAATATTATCTCTATAATTACTGCGCTTGAAAGAATTAATGCAACACTTACTCCGAGCATGGTTATTGAAGGCAGCACTGCAATACGAAGCGCATACCTACTCACAATTTTAGACTCGGGCAAACCAAAAGCACGAGCCATACGAACATGGTTCTGGTTTAAAACCTCGATCATTGATGCGCGTACAATTCTGGAAATATAACCAATCCAGGCTATGCTAATGGTGATGACTGGAAGTGTCAGATGCCAAAGATAGTCAAGCCAATCGTCACTGTCACCTGCTCCAATCACGGGAAACAGTCTCAGCTTAACAGAAAAAAATAACAGCATATAAAGAGCAACAACGATTGCCGGCATGGCGATGATTGAAACAGAAATAGTTCCAACCACGCGATCAAATTTTCCGTTGCGGTGTATTGCAGCATAGCATCCAACAGGTATGCCAATGGTCGAAAAGACAAGAGCTGATGTCACAAGAATTAGGGTGTGTGGAAATTGCTCAAAAATGATGTCTAAAACGGGACGATTTGAACGTAAATCAAATCCAAAATCTCCTGATAGGAGACCTCTAAAAAAGTAAAAAAGTTGTGTGGTTATGGGCTGGTCAAGATGTAGCTTTGCCCTCAAAGCTTCTTTTATTTCTAGGGTGGCTCTTGGACCAAGCATGACGTTCGCAGGGTCACCTGGTACTGCATGTATCATAATAAACATGGTGGCAACTGCGCATGCTATGATCAAAACTGCCAATAAAATTCTTTGAATTGTATATTTAATCATATGGCATCCCAGAATTATCCATGCACATGACACGGAAATTTGTTTAAGGGTAAGGTCGAGTTTATTGTTGGAATGGTTTCCATAATGCTCCGTTTTGAAAATTTTCGTTTTAGAAAATGGGGCAGATAAATTGTCCGCCCCATAAGTTTTTTCTACGACCTTCTAATTTGCTACCTGAAAGTCTGACAACTTAAACCCACCATTCGGATAAAGCCCCGGTTTGATGGTGTCTCGATACATAATCACGCTAGGTGGATGCATTATAAAAAGGAACCCGCCTGACTCATCCATCACTTTTTGCATCTGTTGGTACATAGAGGCTCGTTTATCCATATCAGTTTCCTTTAATGCTGCGAAGTGCAAATTATCGAATTCCTTGCTATCCAGCCATACCCAGTTCCAAATGCCTTTTTGGTCACCTATAAACCATTGCGTTGACCAAGATGGGTCAGGTGGGCTGGTATAACTGTTTAGAGTAAGTTGCAGATCTTCTTTTCTATCAGCAGCCACATTCCAAAAAGCACCTGAGTCTAGTTGATTGATTTGCAGATCAATTCCAATCTCTCCTAAATTGGCTTGAATGATTTGTGCTGCGGTAATGAATTCAGCTGTGTTTAGAACATCAAGTTCTATACTTAGACCACTTACACCAGCCTCTTCCAGCAGCGCTTTTGCACCCTGAACATCTCTCGGGCTGGGCAACGTGTCACTATAACCGACCAACCCAGGTGCCACCAATCCTCTTGATTGCTCAGGCACATCAAAATACGCACCCTGAAGAATTGCATCGATATCAATAGCCTTTTTGATCGCTTGTCTTACCCGGACATCAGCCAGCTTTTCGTTCGCGATATTTATTCCCAGAAAGGTATAGTCTGCCGTAGGCCGTACATCCAAAATACCCCCAGAAGGCAGAGACTTTCTAAAATTAGGTACAGAACCTATGGATATTTCTGTTATGTCCACTTCTCCAGCTTCAAAAGCAATCTCTGCAGATTTTGGTTCCTGAATTGGAAGAATTGTAATTTTATCAAATCCAGCCTTTGGACCGTTCCAACCATCGTGGGGGACCAAAACGGTTCTTTCTCGGGGTGTCCAGGACTCGATTTTGTAAGCACCGGCGGTGGCGCCTGGGTCTGTTGTAAACTTACCACCAGCTTTTTCTGTCGCCTCTTTCGAAACAATGGCGCCGCTTGAGTAAGGAAGTGTGCTCCACCAAATTGGCGCAAAGGGCTCTTTTAGGTGAATAATGCCATTATATTTATCTACAATTTCAACTTCCTTGAGCGGAAGCCAGTCGCCGATAATCGGTGACGCTAAATCCGGGTCAATGTAGCGCTCATATGAATACTTTACATCTTCTGTTGTTACTTCTCCGTAGCCACCTGTCCACATTAGGCCCGGTTTAAGGGTGAATTTTATCGTAAGTTCATCTACTTGCTCAATAGATTCAGCCGCTTGAAGTTCATACTCCCAGTCTGAGCCAGACTTAAATTCGATCAGTTTTGGAAACAATACATTAATCATCGTAATATCTGCGCCACTTTGCCAAAAAGCGGGATCAAGAGTGGTAAAGTCTTCTCCTAGCCTGATGTTTAATTCGGCACTTCTTGCAACATTTGTTGTTCCAGTTAAGAAAACGCAAGAAACAATGATCGCGGTTACTACCGTCTTTGATGATCGTTCAATTTTTTTGATTAATTTTAAACCAAACATTTAATAAGCCTCCCTGTTGATTTGCCCTTTTTAATAGTAGAATTTGTTTTCGGGCGTGTCTGTCTCAAGCCCCAAAAGGCTGATAAAATCATGCACTAGTCCTTTTTTGATTCAAATAGTGCACAACTAAAATAATTGACGCTAACCGACAACAAAGCTATACTTTTGAAGTCAATTGTTGAATGGGTACTAAAAAATGGATAGCGAAATTGGTAATGTCGGTAAAAATCTTCGTTTACTGATTGGGTATAGTCCTTCGATTACCCAAGTTTGCAATGAGATAAAGATATCCAGACAGCAATTCAGCAAGTATCTTTCAGGACGATCTTTCCCGAGACTTCGCAGTTTGCAGCGAATTTGTGATCATTTTGGTTTGGAGGATTGGGAACTTCTTTTGCCGCATTTAGAGTTTCGACATTTGATTGCAATAAGACCACCGGAAAACATCTCAAATTATAGATCTTATGCAAACGCGTTTGTTTCTGAAATTCGCGCCAAGTCACAGTCCACAAAAAACTTGGAACCATTTTTAGGTTATTATTACAATCACTTCATACTCAAAGCGAAGGAAAGCATGATCCAGCGAAGCCTAGTTCAACTGTTTGAGGTTGATGCCATCGTTGGAACAAGAACTATTGAACGAATGGTCAATGCTGATGGAACTTCGCATGTCACGAAATATGACGGGATTGCTTATTATTCCGGGCACAGGCTTTATATATCAGAGCGTGAAAGGTTCCTTAAACAAACAATTTGGCACACCACACTTTATGCTACCACAACCCGACGAGAGCAGTTTTTTTCTGGTTTAGGTGTAGGCAATACGACCGCCTCAGTTCAGGACATCTCTTGCTATCGTTCAATATTTCAATTTCTTGGGCGTACGGTAGACCCATATGATGCTTTGAAAGGATGTGGGTTGTTCAAACCAGATAGCCCTGAAATTCCAGCGTACATCCGCGAGCACATCGAAAATAAAATTGAAATTGGTGACAATGCCTTTGTTGCCGCCTAAAAAATAGAGAAGAGACGTTTCCACAACTGCAGAACCCACTTAATGGTGCGCC
>CESJ01073663.1_pt1 | contig 10161 bp, 9 predicted proteins | sample 356311 | NCBI WGS metagenome assembly CESJ01 (sample SAMEA2621487, study PRJEB7988) | marine metagenome | biome: marine biome (ENVO:00000447); feature: surface water layer (ENVO:00002042); material: "saline water (ENVO:00002010), including plankton (ENVO:xxxxxxxx)" | depth 5 m
GTGGTTGATACTGAAAAAGACTACAATAAATGGATTTCAAGCAAAGAAGCATTTTCGTCAATTATGCAATAAAAAGGTTTTAAAGAATATTAAAAATGGAAGGCAAAAAAGATAATAATCCTAGAATTAGAGTAAAAATGGAATCAGCAGAATTTAGTGATTTGCTTTCTGATAACAATCAAAGTACTGATTTTCGTCAAGAGCATCATCACAAAGAAACTTTTATTACTAAATATATTTTTAGTCAAGATCATAAAATGATCGCTAAGCAATATTTAATAACTGGAGTTTTATTTATGGGTTTTATTGGTATTGCTTTATCGTTATTGTTTAGACTGCAATTAGCTTGGCCAGAAGAATCTTTTGCAGTTTTTGATATTTTTTTAGGAAAATGGGCTCCTGAGGGAGTAATGGATCCTAACATATATTTAGCTTTAGTCACTATACATGGAACCATCATGGTCTTTTTTGTTTTGACAGCTGGATTAAGTGGAACTTTCAGTAATTTATTAATTCCACTTCAAATAGGGGCTAGAGATATGGCATCTGGATTTTTAAATATGGTTTCATTTTGGTTATTTTTTCTATCTAGTGTAATTATGTTATCCTCCTTGTTCGTAGAAGCAGGTCCAGCTGCCGCGGGTTGGACAATTTATCCTCCTCTAAGCGCTCTTCCGCAAGCTCAACCTGGATCTGGTATGGGAATGACTTTATGGCTAATTTCAATGGCTATTTTTGTTGCTTCTTCACTGCTAGGATCTTTGAATTATATAGTAACAGTTATTAATTTACGGACCAAAGGGATGTCTTTATTTAGAATGCCATTGACTATATGGGCATTTTTTGTAACCGCTATAATTGGGGTTATTTCTTTTCCTGTTTTATTATCAGCTGCTTTACTTTTAATAATGGATAGAAGTTTTGGCACTTCTTTTTTCCTCTCTGATATTTTTGTTCAAGGAGAGGTGTTACATTATCAAGGCGGATCACCTGTTCTATTTGAGCATTTGTTTTGGTTTTTAGGACATCCAGAAGTATATATAGTTTTATTACCAGCCTTAGGGATTACATCTGAAATTATAGCTACAAATTCTAGAAAGCCAATTTTTGGCTACAGAGCAATGGTAGCATCAATTTTGGCTATAGCATTTTTATCTACGGTAGTTTGGGGCCACCACATGTTTATTTCAGGCATGAATCCTTTTTTAGGTTCAGTATTTACATTTACAACTCTTTTAATTGCAATTCCATCTGCAGTAAAGGCGTTTAATTATATTACTACTCTATGGAAAGGAAACTTACAATTTAACCCAGGAATGCTCTTTTCAATTGGATTGGTTTCTACTTTTATAACAGGCGGTCTAACAGGAATTATCTTAGGAGACAGTACTCTTGATATTAACATTCATGACACTTACTTTGTAGTTGCACATTTCCATCTAGTTATGGGGGTTTCAGCCCTTTATGGTTTGTTCGCTGGAGTATATCATTGGTTTCCTAAATTATTTGGAAGAATGATGAATAAAAATTTAGGATATATACACTTTTGGGTCACTGCAATATCAGCATATGGTGTATTTTTCCCAATGCATTTTATAGGAATGGCTGGTCTTCCTAGAAGGTATTATACTAATACTGCCTTTCCGTATTTTGATGATTTAGCTGACATTAATGTGATAATTACACTTTTTGCTTTATTGGCAGGAGCAGCTCAATTGGTGTTTTTGTATAATTTTATCTCAAGCATGTTTTTTGGTAAAGTTCCTGATCAAAACCCTTGGAGATCTAACACATTAGAGTGGACAACACCTGTTAAGCATTTACACGGAAATTGGCCAGGAGATATTCCTCATGTTCACAGATGGGCATATGATTACAGTAAGCCAGGGCAAAAAGAAGATTTTGTTCTTCAGACTGTTCCAATTGGACCAGAAGAAGAAATTACAGAACATTAGCTTCAAAAGGTTTTAAATTTAAATAAGGATTTGCTTTTTGCTTATCTTTGATTTAATGAATGAAAATTTAGACCCAACTGATTCCAACTTTACAAACGAGGAGGTAGAGATAGATAAAGCTTTAAGACCATTAAGTTTTGATGATTTTGCTGGACAAGATAATATTTTAAATAATTTACGAATCTTTGTAGAGGCGTGTAATCAAAGATCCGATGCTTTAGACCACACATTATTTCATGGCCCCCCAGGATTAGGTAAAACAACTCTAGCTCATATTGTTGCTAATGAATTAGGTGTAAATCTTAAAGTAACCTCAGGTCCAGTTTTAGATAAACCAGGAGATTTAGCAGGTTTATTAACAAACCTTGAACCCAGAGATGTTCTTTTTATTGATGAAATTCACAGGTTAAGTCCAATTGTTGAAGAGTATTTATATTCTGCTATGGAAGATTATAAAATAGATATTATGATTGAATCTGGTCCAAATGCAAGGAGTGTTCAAATTAATTTAAATCCTTTTACTTTAATTGGAGCAACAACAAGATCAGGACTTTTAACGGCTCCGATGAGAGCTAGATTTGGAATTAATAGTAGGCTAGAATATTATAAAACAGAACTTTTATCGTCAATAGTTGAAAGAAGCTCAGATATTTTAGAAATTAAGATTGATAATCAGGCGGCAATTGAGATTGCTGGAAGAAGTAGGGGCACTCCAAGGATTTCTAACTCTTTGTTAAGAAGGGTAAGAGACTTTGCTCAAATTAAGGGTAATGGAGATATTGATTTAGAGATTACTAGGTTTGCTCTAAAGTCCCTTAACGTAGATAAACATGGCCTTGATGAAATGGATAATAAAATACTGACTACTCTAATTGACAAGTTCAAAGGAGGCCCAGTTGGAATAAGTACTTTATCGACTGCTGTATCCGAAAGCTCAGAAACATTAGAAGAGGTGTATGAACCATTTTTAATACAACAAGGATTTATAGTTAGAACTCCTAGGGGAAGAGAAGTAACTAAGTTTGCATATGATCATTTGGGTAAAAAAAAATCTAACTCCCAAGATGAATTATTCTAATAAATATTAAGTAAAATAAATTATGATTTATATAATTCGATTACACAGATTGTTTCATGACTTTTTAATTAGCCTGAAACTATCTTCATTTTATTCAGAAATTTTAAACTTATTGTTTTTAACATTTATTGTTTTTTTAATAGTCGGGATTCTTAACTTTTTTTCTAAAAAAATTATATCACGTTTCTTTAAAAGTTTATCTCAAAATACCAAAACTAATTTGGATGACTATTTGGTTGAAAATAAAACACCTGTTTATGTGTCTAAATTAGTTCCAGTATTTTTTATATACTGGATTATTCCATTTTGGTTTTTTGATTTCGAAATAATTATTGACTATGCTTTTTTAGTTTTAGAGATATATACTGTTTTGTTAGCTGTATGGGTAATAAGAAGTTTTTTGAGAGCTATTAAGTCTTTTTTAAAAACAGTAGATTCTTTTAAAGATAAGCCAATAGAAAGCTTTGTTCAGGTTGTTTTAATTTTTATTTGGTTTGTAGCAATTCTAAATATATTTTCAATCATAACAGGGAAGGAAATAACAACTTTTTTAACAGCTATGGGGGCTCTTTCTGCTGTTATTCTTTTGATATTTAAAGATACAATTCTAGGCTTTGTAGCAAGTATTCAATTAAGTACAAACGATCTAATCAGGATAGGAGACTGGATTACAATGAAGCAATATGGAGCTGATGGGGATGTAATAGAAATTAATTTGAACTCTGTAAAAATTCAAAATTTTGACAAGACAATCACAACTATTCCCACTTATAAACTTATTTCTGATTCTTTTAAAAACTGGAGAGGAATGAGCGAGTCTAGTGGAAGAAGGATTAAAAGGTCTCTCTTGATTAAAGGTTCGTCAATTAAGTTTATGAACAGTAAAGAGTTAACAGAGCTAAAAAAAATAAAATTAATTCAAAATTTTCTTGACATAAAAGAGAAAGAAATAGAAGACTATAATTCAAATTTAGATATGGATAAATCTGTTTTAGTAAATGGAAGGAATCTAACTAACCTAGGACTTTTTAGAAATTACATAGAAATATATTTAGATGGTGCATCTGTTATTAATAGCGAAATGACTGTTATGTGCAGACAATTATCTCCAAGTCCTCATGGAATTCCTTTAGAAATTTATGCTTTTAGTAAAAATAAAGAATGGAAGGATTACGAACATATTATGTCAGATATATTTGATCATTTATTAGCATCATTAAACACTTTTCAGCTAGAATTATTTGAATTTCCTTCTTCATTAAATAGTTCAAATGATTAAAAAGAATCTTTATATATTATTTATTTTTTGCAGTTTTCACGCTTTTTCTCAACATGAAAAATGCACTTCAATTTATTTGATAAGACACGCAGAAAAAGTTAGAGATAACCCTGAAAATAATAATCCGCATTTAAATTCCAAAGGACTTTTAAGAGCGGACAAATGGACAGATGTTTTAAGACATATAAAATTTGATAAAATTTTCTCTACAAATCTTAATAGGACTTTAGAAACAGCTAAGCCTCTTTCAAAAACTAATGATTTAAAAGTTATTATATATTCCCCCTCAAAAGATTATTATGAAAGATTTATTGAACAAAATAAAGGGAAGACAATTTTAATTGTTGGACACAGCAACACAACTCCTTTATTTGTTAATTCCTTAATTGAAAATGATTCCTATAAAGATATCAAGGATAATAACAATGGTAATCTATATTACGTCCATAAATGCGGAATTAATTCCTCGTTCCATGTTCTTTATTATATAAATTAAACATGAATTTTAACAAAAATCTAAAAGTTGAATTACATGTTCACTTAGATTGTTCATTAAGCTATGATGTAGTTAAAAAAATTAATCCTGAAATCTCAAAGAATCAATATAATAAAGATTTTATCGGCACTAAATGTAGTTGTTTAAAAGATTACATTAAATGTGCAGACAGAGCAGTAGAGTTAATGCAAACAAGGCAAGAATTAGAGTTAGTTACTATTGATCTTTTTGAACAATTAAAAAAAGATAATGTAATTTATGCTGAAATTAGGTTTGCTCCTTTACTTCATCTTGATAAAGGATTGACTTCATGTGAAGTAGTCAAAATTATTAGTCAAATCACTAAAAAACAATCTAAGAAAACAGGAATAGAAACAGGACTTATTCTATGTACATTAAGACATTTTAGTGAAAATCAAGCTATGGAAACCGTTGGTTTAGTTAATGATTTTAAAAACACTAATGTTGTTGGTTTTGATATTGCAGCGGACGAAGCAGGATATCCATTAGAAAATCATATAAAGGCATTTAAATACGCAAAAAACAATAACATCTTTTGCACTGCTCATGCTGGAGAAGCTTTAGGGCCTAATAGTGTTTTAGAAACTTTAGATAAACTAATGCCGCACAGAATAGGACATGGAGTAAGAAGTATTGAAGATCCTATTTTAATTGATAGAATTAAAAAACAAAACATTCATTTAGAAATTTGCTTAACTAGTAATATTGTGACTAAAGTCTATGATGACTATTCAAGTCACCCAATTAATAAACTTTATAAAGAAAAACTTTCAATCAGTGTAAATTCTGATGGAAGGACTATTTCAGACACTAATTTAAACAAAGAATATTCATTGCTCTCCAAGCACTTTGAATGGAACAATCATCATTTTTTAAATTGTAATATAAATGCAATTAAAGCTTCGTTTGCATCTGACAAATTGAAAAGTAAATTATTAAACATTTTGAACTGTTAGTCAAAAGCATTTAACTATGAAGTATAAGAATTTATTATATAAACTCCTCTCTTTATTCCATAGATTTGCTTTATAATTTCCGTTTTGACAACTATTTCATTTTTTAAGTATAAAAAAAACAAGTTTTGGGCTTTTACTCAAATGAGCCTTGCTTTTGATGTTTTAAAAAAAACTCCTGGTTTATCTTTTTTTAAACTTTTAGGTACTGGTTCTGGAAAAGGTTTTAGTTTGTATCCTGATTTTAGTACTTATTCAATACTTTGTGTGTGGGAAAAAGAATCATTTGCTACTGCTTTTATTGAAAAGAGTGGTCATTCAAAATTAATTTCTAAAAAAGCGTTTTCAAGAGAAGACTTTTTTTTAAAAACTATAAAAAGCCATGGTTTATGGGAAGGAATAAATCCTTTTCCAATTAGTAAAGAGGAGATAAATAAAAAAAATAAAATAGGAATAATTACAAGAGCAACATTGAATAAAAATAAGTTATTTGAGTTTTGGAAATCAGTTCCACAAGCCTCTTTAGCAATGCAAAATGCAAAAGGCGTAGAATGGTTTAAAGGAATTGGAGAATGGCCGTTTATTCAGCAAGCAACTTTTAGTGTATGGAACAATTTAGATTCTGTTAAAGAATTTGCTTACGGTAAGGGTGCACATTCAAAAATTGTAATAAAAACAAAAAAAAGGAATTGGTATAAGGAAGATCTTTTTGCTAGGTTTGAAGTTTTAAGTTCTAATTTAATAAGTTTTAAAGATTGAAAAAAGTCATAATTATTGGAGCTGGAATAGCTGGAATAGCATCAAGTATTAGGCTAAGATCTAAAGGATATGATATAGAAGTTTTTGAATCTAATTCGTATCCAGGTGGAAAAATTGCTAGTTTTAATTTAGGAGACTATAGGTTTGACGCTGGTCCTTCATTATTTACGATGCCTCATTTTGTAGATGAACTTTACGATTTATTTGGAGAAAACTCCAAAGACCATTTTTTATATAAAAAAAAAGAGATCTCATGCAACTATTTCTGGGAAGATGGGACAAGACTTTCCGCTTATTCTGACAAAAATAAATTTGCAGATGAAGTAGAAAAAAAATTAGGTGTTCCCACATCTAGATTATTGAAATATTTAAAAAAAGCTGAAAAGAAATATAATTTGACTAAAACAATATTTCTAGAAAAATCACTACATAAACTTAGTACATTTTTAAATCGCGACACATTAAAGGCTATTGTGAACTTAAATCTTTTTCAAATTGGGAAAAATCTGAACGAAGTGAATGAAAAAGAATTAATAGAGCCACACTTAATCCAGCTTTACAATAGGTTTGCCACTTATAATGGTTCTTCACCTTATAAAACACCTGGTATGATGACACTTATTCAGCATTTGGAACAAGAACACGGAACTTATTTAGTTGAAAAAGGAATGGTAGATATAACTAATTCTCTTGTTAAGCTTGCCAAAAGAAAAGGTGTTATTTTTAGATTCAATCAAAATGTTTCAAAAATTTTAGTTGAAAACAAAAAAGCTATTGGAATTCAAGTAAATGATCAAAAATATTACTCTAGTTATGTGGTTTCTAACATGGATGTAGTTCCCACCTATAATACTCTTCTACAAGATCAAAAAAAACCAGATGTTATTTTAAACCAAGAAAGGTCTAGTTCTGCAATTATTTTTTATTGGGGAATAAAAAATCAGTTTCCAGAGTTAGATTTGCATAATATTTTTTTCTCAGACAATTATAAAAAGGAGTTTGACTCAATTTTCAATAAAAAAGAGATTTATAATGATCCAACAGTTTATATCAATATTACATCTAAAGACATACCCTTAGATGCACCGAAAAATTGCGAAAATTGGTTTGTAATGATTAATTCACCTAATAATGAAAATCAAAATTGGGAAACTATTACTACCATTGTTAGAAAAAATGTCATAAAAAAAATCAATAATATTTTAAAAATTGATATCGAGCCTTTTATTGAAAATGAAAGAGTTTATACTCCCCAGGATATCGAATTAAAGACTCAGTCTTATTTAGGATCTTTATATGGAGCCTCAAGTAATAATAAAATGTCTGCTTTTTTAAGACACCCAAATTTTTCAAATAAAATTTTAAATTTATATTTTTGTGGCGGAAGTGTTCATCCCGGTGGGGGAATACCACTTTGTTTACTTTCAGCTAAAATTGTTTCTAATTTGATAAAATAATTGATGAATATTTTATTTACTAAAAATCCAACTGTTAATATTTCAATATGTATTGTATGGGTATTTCATATATGTGGACTTGTTGGGATTATATATGGAAACAAGGATTGGTTTATTGCTTTTACACCAATCAATCTGTTTATATCTTTTGTTTTGCTATTCGTTACTCAGAAAGAACTAGAGAATAAAAATATAATTTCGGGACTCTCTATATTTTTAATTGGGATGATCGTCGAAATTATTGGAGTTAATTACGGAATTATTTTTGGAGATTATGTATATCTAGAAAATCTTGGTTCTAAAATCTTAGGAGTTCCTATAATGATCGGAATACAATGGATTCTTTTGACTTTTATTACAGGATCATTTTCGTCTTTCGTCTTTGATAAAAGTAAAGTTAAAGCAATTTTATTTGGAGCTTTCTTAATGGTTGTTTTAGATATTTTAATTGAACCTGTTGCTCCTGAAATGGGATTTTGGGTTTTTTCGAATCAGGATGCTCCAATTCAAAATTATTTTGCTTGGTTTATAATTGGAATAGCCGTTCAAATACTTTTTCAGTATGGAATTGATAAAAAAGAAAATACTTTTTCTTTTCATTTATTAATTATTCAGTTCTTATTTTTCGGATTGATAAATATTTTAGCCCTGTAGTTCAACGGATAGAATAGAAGTTTCCTAAACTTTAGATCTAGGTTCGATTCCTAGCAGGGCTACGAAGGTGTAACGGTCAACTTATTGGATGCGTACGAAACTTTATAACATTTTAATTCTCCTCCTGAGGACCCGGCTGTGTTACAATCCGAGGGATATGAATTATTATGGGAACTACATTTAAATTTTTCTTCAGATGAATTATATGACCAAGCAGTTCTCACCCCTTGATGAGGACAACTATTTGTAAAAGCTCTGTACGTTGATGCATCAATTTTTAAAAGCAGCATTTTTTGAGCAGTAAAATTCATCCACCCACTAGAACTTAATGTAGAAAAGTTGCCATTATTTAAGTCTATAATTATATCACTCCCACTAATTACATATCCTTTGTCGGTATTGCCATCTCCTCCACTACCATCATTTCCATTGTCAATTGTATCATCTCCTCCAGAGGAACATGCCTCCAGCATAGAAACTCCCATAAATGCCAATGCAACTGAAGGGCAAACATTTGTTAAAAATTCTCTTCTTTTATTTTTCATATCAATAAAACTAATGTAAATTGGTTTTAGAATTGATCTAAATGGTTAGTTTTACATTTCATTTTCTTATAATTACATAAAAATAAATTATGAATTTGTCTACCTTAGATATTGTTGTTTTTGTTTCCTATTGTTTAATAATTCTTTTTATAGGACTCTATGTCTCAAGAGAAAAGGGTGGTAAAGCTAAAAGTGCAGAAGATTATTTTTTGGCAGGAAAATCACTTCCTTGGTGGGCGGTAGGAGCTTCTTTAATTGCAGCTAATATCTCTGCTGAACAATTTGTTGCTATGAATGGATCTGGATTTGCTGCCGGATTAGCCATAGCATCATACGAATGGATGGCTGCAATAACTCTTTTAATAGTAGGAAAGTATTTTTTACCAATATTTATAGAAAAAGGATTATATACCATCCCTGAGTTCATAGAAAAAAGATTTAGTACAAACTTAAAAACTATTCTAGCTATTTTTTGGATTGCTTTATTTGTATTTGTAAACCTGACAACTGTTCTGTTTTTGGGAGCTAAAGCATTAGATATTGTTATAGGTACTGGAGATGGGAGCTTGCTTTTTGGTAGTATCGTAGGGTTAGGTTTATTCGCAGCAGCATATTCTCTTTGGGGAGGACTCGCAGCCGTAGCTTGGACAGATGTTATACAGGTAGTTCTTTTGATTTTTGGAGGCTTGATGATGACTTATTTTGCACTGTCTAACGTTACAGAGTCTGGAAGTTTTATTGATGGTATGGTTTATGTTTATAATACTGTACCAGAAAGATTTACAATGATAGTCTCAAAAGGAGAAATTATAAATACTAATGGAGAAGATACTTGGAAAAATCTTCCTGGAATAGCTGTTTTAGTTGGTGGAATGTGGGTAGCAAATCTTTATTATTGGGGTTTTAACCAATATATTATTCAAAGAACTTTAGCGGCAAAAAACTTAAGAGAAGGGCAAAAAGG
>CESJ01083897.1_pt1 | contig 10151 bp, 8 predicted proteins | sample 356311 | NCBI WGS metagenome assembly CESJ01 (sample SAMEA2621487, study PRJEB7988) | marine metagenome | biome: marine biome (ENVO:00000447); feature: surface water layer (ENVO:00002042); material: "saline water (ENVO:00002010), including plankton (ENVO:xxxxxxxx)" | depth 5 m
AAAAGCAGGACTTAGCTTCATGATTTAAGTCAAATAATAATGTTATTTTTGTCTACGTTATTTATACGCCATGACCTTAAAAAAATCCATCCTTCTTATAGTTTTGATCTTATTGATTGATCAAATTTCTAAAGTTTATATCAAAACAACCTTTCAACTTCATGAAGAAGTAGGGGTGTTTTCTTGGTTTAGAATTTTATTTGTTGAAAATGATGGTATGGCCTGGGGGGCAAAAATTCCTGGAACCTACGGTAAATTAATACTCACATTGTTTAGGCTTGTTGCCATATGTGGTATTGGATATTGGCTTTGGGATAGTGCTAGAAAAAAAAGCGCGGGGATTCTTCTTTTTGCTGTTGCATTAATTTTTGCTGGCGCTCTAGGAAACATTATTGACTCTGTATTTTATGGTCTTATTTTTGACGCTAGTTATGCCAACGTAGCTACTGCCTTTTCAGATGCCCCATACGGCACACTTTTTCATGGGAAGGTGGTAGACATGCTATCTTTTCCGCTATACAATGGAGTGTTACCTAACTGGATACCTATCTGGGGTGGAGAACGCTTTACCTTTTTTGACCCCGTTTTTAATGTCGCAGATGTTGCCATTAGCACAGGGGTTGGGATGTTGGTAGTATTTAATAAAAAGACATTTCCAAAGTAGATAGCGCTCTTGCCTAAACAAACCTTTTATTGAACACCTTTTTAATAAAAGCAACACCCATATTCTTTTAAAGCATTAAAAAGTATAGGTATTTTTTGGGGTAACACAATAATCAAGTGCAATATCATGTGAGGCGCTAGGGATCTTGTTTTCTGGGGCAAAAAAGGACAACCCAACAAAGCGAGTATTTGGTCCGCACTGCTTTAAAAATCGATCATAAAATCCTTTTCCATATCCTACTCTATGTCCTTGTTTGTCAAAAGCAAGTAGGGGCACAAAAACTACATCTATGCTAGATGCCATAACTTCTATCCCTTGTTGAGGCTCTGGAATGCCAAATTTTGAAACTGCAATACGAGTATTTTCTTGCAACAAGATGTGCTGCATGGTGTGGGTGTCAAAATTAGATTTTGAGAGAATAACACTTTTATCTTTTCCTTGTAAAACACTTAGCAAATAACTAGTATCTACTTCTACCTTATTTTCTATGGGTAAAAATACATGGTAGTTGGTGAATTCCCAAATAGGCAGTTTCAACACCTGGTTTGCAATGGCAAGGCTTTGGTCTGCAACATTAGATGTATCCAAGGAAGCTCTAAGTGATTTGTAGTGTTGTCTAAGTGTTTCTTTGGTCATTATTTTATGTTTTCTTGTAGCGCCTGTTCAATGGTTTTGCTTTGTGTAGAAATATGAAAAATGGCATCTCCTTGATATACAATAGGCGATTGGTTTACATTTATAATATACCCTTTGTTGGGCGCCAAAACCTTGAAGCGCATTGTGCCATAAGGATCTGTGATGGTCGCTAAAAATTCTCCCTTCTCCACATATTTATTGCAAGGAATTTTAAGATGTAACAGCCCGCTTTTTTGCGCTCTAATCCATCTACTGGAATTAATAACTATAGTAGGAGCCTTTTTTTTAGGGACATCAATATCCGGGCTCAACATCCCTAGATGATTTAAAACGCGCATAACTCCCTCTACTGCTTGAGAGACAATATTCTTATTGCTACTTTGTGATTTTCCTCCTTCAAAAAGTAAAATGGGAGTTCCTATTTTATGACACGTAGCCCTGTATGATTTTGAAATATTTGAGGCGTATACGGTAAAAGGAGCGTTAAATATTGCAGCTAATTTTAATAGTTCAGGGTTTTGTTGTGTGATGCGTACTTGTGATGCATTAAATCGTTGGGCACCTCCCGTATGAAAATCGAGACAATAATCTGCAAAAGGCAGTATTTCTTTGGTGAAATAATAAGCTACTCTGCTGGCCAATGAACCCGTTTTAGTTCCAGGGAAAACCCTGTTAAGGTCTCTTCCATCTGGGAAGGCTCTATCTGCATTTAAAAACCCAAAGGTGTTTAAAATAGGAATACATATGGTAGTGCCTGAAAGAGGAATATTGATTTTTTTTGCAATGATTTGCCGTACAATTTCTACTCCATTAATTTCGTCTCCATGAATACCTGCTGTGATAACAACCGTTGGCCCAGGTATTTTAGCCCGCTGTATAACAACAGGAATTTCTACTTTGCTTGAGGTGTAGAGTTTCGCAAAGCTAAAATTGATGGTTTTATGTTGTCCTAAGGCTATTTTTTCACCAAGAATAACTAGGTCTGTGTTGTTATATGCCATAAAAACGAGAACGAATTATTTTTTTTGTTGTTCTATAAATGCTATGATTTTTCCTGATACGTCAATTCCTGTAGCAGTTTCGATGCCTTCTAGACCAGGGGTAGAATTTACCTCCAAGACCAAAGGACCTCTTTTTGAAGACAATATATCTACACCACAGAGCTGTAAATCTAATGCTTTTGCCGTGGCAACTGCCAATTGCTTTTCTGTATTTGACAATTCAATGGCACTAGCACTGCCTCCTTGATGGAGATTAGACCGAAACTCTCCATCTTTAGACTGCCGCTTTATCGAGGCAACTACTTGGCCATCAATAACAATGGCCCGTATATCTGTACCTTGGGCCTCTGCAATGAATTCCTGCATTACAAATTTAACATTTGCAGACTGCAAGGTCTGTGCCGTAGCTAATGCGTTTTTATAGTTTTCGCATAAAATAACACCTTGCCCGTGCGTGCCTTCAAGTATTTTAATAACGATAGGCTTGTTGCCAAAATCTTTCACAAAAGCTTCTAGATAAGGGTATGAGCCAAGTATGGTTTTAGGCATAGCAATGCCTTTTTGTGCTAGTATTTGAAAACAGGTCCACTTATCTCTGGAGTTAATAATACCTTGTGAGGATGCGATACTAAAAACACCCATAGATTCAAAATGTCTCACAATAGAGGAGCCCCTGTAAGTGTTTGATGCGCCAATTCTAGGAATAATAGCGTCAAGATCATCAATGATTTGATCGTGGTACTGTAAAACAGCTTTGTTGTTAACAATCATTAAATTACAGTAGGTAGGATCAATGATTTCTATATCATGATTTTGAATCTCTCCAGCCTTTAAAAGACTTTGTGTAGAGTACAGTTGTTCTGCTCGAGAAAGAATAGCAATGTTCATCTATGGTATCTTGGTTGTTGCAATGTACTAAAAAAACAGCTTTTATATTCTATAAAGCCATTGACTAGTATTAAATAATAAATGGGTTAATTTCGTTAGAGAATACCTATCAATATCACAAAATGCTTTTATCTTTACCCTATGGCACACCCACCAGTAGTTCTTCAAGTTTCTACCCTACCAGATACCCCTGGTGTGTACCAGTATTATGATAAAAACGGGCAGCTTTTATACATCGGGAAAGCAAAAAATTTAAAAAAACGGGTTGCCTCTTATTTCAATAAAACCCACGATAATGCCCGCACACGTATACTTGTCAAACAAATTGTTGACATTAAACACATTGTAGTTGCCACAGAGACAGATGCACTGTTGCTAGAAAACAACCTTATTAAAAAATACCAACCCAAGTATAATGTCCTTTTAAAGGACGACAAAACCTATCCTTGGATTTGCATCAAAAAAGAACGCTTTCCAAGAGTGTTTTCTACTCGCAGACTCATCAAAGATGGCAGTGAGTACTTTGGGCCCTACACCAATTTTAAAACCGTACACACCCTTTTGGATTTAATAAAGGGATTATACCCTTTGCGGAGTTGTAATTATGATTTGGCTCACGAAAAAATAAACAATGGAAAATACAAAGTTTGCTTGGAGTACCACCTAGAAAATTGCCTAGGTCCTTGTGAAAATTTACATTCTGAAATATCATATAACACAGCCATTGATGCCATTAGAAATCTTTTAAAAGGAAATTTTAAAGAGTCTTTGGGCGGGTTTAAGCAGCAGATGAATCAATACGCTGTCAATTTGCAATTTGAAGACGCCCAACGTATAAAAGAGAAAATACAAACCTTAGAAAACTACCAAAGCAAGTCTACTATCGTAAATCCAAACATAAATAATGTAGATGTTTTTAGCGTTATTAGCGATGAGAGTTATGGGTATGTCAATTTTTTGCAACTTTCTTTTGGTTCTATCATTAGAAGCCACACCCTAGAGATAAAGAAAAAATTAGACGAGACAGACCCCCAGCTATTAGAGCTTTGCGTTGTGGAGTTGCGCCAACGATTCAATTCTCAATCCAAAGAGGTGTATGTTCCCTTTGCAATTAACGTTGAGGCCGGGGTGAAGTTGCATGTTCCAAAATTAGGAGATAAAAAGAAGATTTTGGATCTATCAACCCGCAATGCCAAATATTTCAGAATGGAGCGTTTTAAACAGGCCAAAATTGTAGATCCGGCTAGACATGCAAACAGGATCATGGCGCAAATGCAAAAAGATTTACGCCTTGTTCAAGAGCCTCGCCATATAGAGTGTTTTGATAATAGTAATATTCAAGGAACCAATCCTGTAGCAGCTTGTGTGGTTTTTAAAGACGGTAAACCAAGTAAAAAGGACTACAGAAAGTTTGCTATTAAAACTGTCGTAGGCCCTGATGATTTTGCGTCTATGGAGGAGGTTGTGTTTAGGAGATACAAGCGGTTAGTGAAAGAAAACCAACCGTTGCCTCAGCTTATTATTATAGATGGTGGGAAGGGCCAACTATCTTCCTCCCTAAAAGCCTTAGACGATCTTGGCCTGCGAGGTAAAATAGCTATTATTGGAATTGCAAAAAGATTAGAGGAGTTGTTCTACCCCGATGATCCCATACCTTTGTATTTGGATAAAAAGTCTGAAACCCTAAAGATTATCCAACAACTAAGAAACGAAGCGCACCGTTTTGGAATTACATTTCATAGACAAAAAAGAAGTAAAGAGGCCTTAAATACAGCCCTAGAAACCATCGAGGGTATTGGAGAGAAAACAGTTGTAGACCTCTTGCGAGTTTTTAAAAGCACCAAACGTATTGGAGAGGCTTCTTTTGAAGATTTAACAAAAGTAATAGGCCCTAGTAGGGCCAAAAAAATTAGAGTGCATTTTAACAATGCGCAAACAAAAGAAAAAATCTAGCATACTATCATGAAGCACATTTTATGTACTTTTTTTATTTTTTTAACCACCTTAGGTTTTTCTCAAATTGAGGACTCTTTACCCCCAAACAAAAAGGATGTATCTGTTGGGCTAGTGCTAAGTGGAGGCGGTGCAAGAGGGCTAGCGCACATTGGAGTCTTAAAAGCCATAGAACAAGCTGGAGTTAAAATAGACTATATAGCAGGGACCTCTACAGGGGCAATTGTAGGGGCGCTTTATGCATCGGGGTATACGGCATCACAGCTAGATTTGATGTTTAAACAGGTAGATTTTTCCACACTAATTCAAGACCAAGTACCAAGAAGAGCTAAGACTTTTAATGAAAAAGATGAGAGTATAAAATATGCGTTAACACTTCCCTTTGATGGGTTTGAAATTTCATTTCCTACAGGGCTCTCTAATGGGCAAAACATATACAACCTATTCTCAAAACTGACCAGTCATGTAAACCACCTAACAGATTTTAGTAAGCTGCCTATTCCATTTTTATGTGTTGCTACTAATGCTGAAAATGGAGAGATGGTATTGCTAGAAAATGGATATCTACCAAGAGCTGTTTCTGCCAGTGGAGCACTTCCTACCTTATTTAATCCTGTGGTAATTAATGATATGATTTTAATAGATGGCGGGATTGTAAACAACTACCCTATAAAAGAACTTAAGGCCAAAGGAGTTGATGTTATCATTGGGGTTGACGTGCAGGATGGTATCAAGAAAAAGAAAGACCTCACCTCTGCTCTAGATATTGTTTTACAGGTTAATAACTACGCTTCTGTTAAACAAATGCAGACCAAAATAAAAGACACAGATGTGTTTATAAAACCCAATATAGAGGAGTTTTCGGTAGTATCTTTTGATGACGCAAATAGGATTGTTCAGGCAGGATTTGAGGCTGCCAATCAAGTAACCCAAAAGTTAGAGCGCATCGCCCAGCAGCAAACTCCCAGAGCCGCATTAAAACCCGTGCCCCACAGCAAAGAAGATTTGTATATAAAGCAAGTTGTTATAGAAGGGAACCAGCAATATACAGCTGCTTATATATTAGGGAAGTTAAAGCTAAAAACTCCAGCTATCGTTAGTTACTCTTCTTTTGTTGAGGGAGTAAACAACCTCTCTGCAACAGGTAACTTTGATGATATAGATTACAGGTTTGTAAAAGACCAATTCAATCACTACACGGTATCTTTTAAAGTGATAGAAAGCAAGTCTAAGATGGTGCTCCGCTTAGGGGCTCACTATGACCCATTATTTGATACAGGGGTGCTTTTAAATGTTACCAGAAAACAATTTTTAACCAATAATGATATTGCCTCTCTTGATGTTATAGTGGGAGATAACCTAAGATATAATTTTAATTATTATATAGATAAGGGTTTTTATTGGAGTCTTGGTTTTAACTCATCTTATGATTTTTTTGACAAAAATGTTTCCACAGATTTTGTTGCAAACGATCTAAATAATACCTCTGGATTTCCTGTAAATAAAATAGATTTCCAGTACAGTGACTTTACAAATCAACTCTATGGAGAGACTCTTTTTAATCGTGTTTTTTTATTGGGAGCTGGAGTAGAGCATAAGTTTTTAAGATACATTTCTGAAACTATTGGCACCGATGTAGACAATGTGCCTAGAACCATTTTTGACGCCACCAATTACTACAGCGCCTTTGGATATATAAAGTACGACACCTATGACAATATATTTTTCCCTAAAAAAGGAGTTGTGTTTCAGGCAGACACCCACTTGTATTTATTTTCTCAGGGGAGTAATAGCAATTTTGAACCCTTTACAATACTCAAAGCAAAGGTGGGATATGCTCAAACAATTTTCAAAAAACTAACCAGTGTATTTACTGCAGAAACTGGCTTTAAAATAGGGAGCTCTAGCACCACTTCCTTAGACTTTATGCTTGGTGGATATGGGTTTAAGCAGGTTAATAACATACTTCCTTTTTATGGGTATGAAGCCCTAAGCTTACGTGGTGACACGTATTTAAAATCAAGTATCACACTAGATTATGAAATAATAAAAAACCACCATCTTAGTCTTTTTACAAATATTGCCAATGTGGATGACGCACTTTTTCAAAAAGATGACTGGCTAAAGGCTATACCCTATACAGGTGTTGGGGTTGGCTACGGCTTGAACACTTTTCTAGGACCCTTGGAGCTTAAATACGCCTATTCTAAAGAGCGCGAAGTGGGAGAACTGTATGTACGCCTTGGGTTTAAATTTTAATAAGCCTTCTACAAAGGTTGCTTGCTCAATTTTTACGATATTTGTGTAACACCAAAAACCGATCTATGCCACGTTATCATTCCTTAGGTAAAATACCACCCAAAAGACACACTCAATTTCGTAAACCAGATGGCTCTTTATATAGCGAACAATTATTTGGCACCATTGGTTTTGATGGCATGTACACAAATAGTTACCATGTCCATAGGCCTACTATGGTAAAGGCTATAAAAAAACAATACAGCGTTGCTCCAACAATTGCCAAACAAAATAACATACAATCATACCGTTTTAGAGGATTTCAAGTGGCCCCACAAAACGATTATTTACAGAGTCGCAAAGCAGTGCTTACCAATAGTGATTGCACCATTATTTTGGCCGCTCCAAAAAATTCTCTAAAAGAATACTTCTATAAAAATACAGACTCAGATGAGCTGTTATTTGTACACAAAGGTTCGGGTACTTTGAGAACTCACCTGGGAAATCTAGATTTTAAATACGGAGATTACTTGATAATACCTAGAGGTATTATCTATCAAATAGATTTTGACACCCAAGACAACAGATTGTTTATTGTAGAGTCTAGAAGTCCAATATATACCCCAAAGAGATACCGTAATTGGTTTGGACAGCACCTAGAGCATTCTCCTTTTTGTGAGCGAGATATTAGAGTCCCTTACGAGCTAGAAACCAATGACCAGAAAGGTGATTTTTTAATCAAAGTAAAAAAGAACGACGAAATAATTGAAATGGTCTATGCCTCCCATCCTTTTGATGTTGTTGGTTATGATGGGTATAACTATCCTTATGCTTTTTCTATTCATGATTTTGAACCCATAACAGGTCGTATTCATCAACCGCCTCCGGTGCACCAAACCTTTGAGACAGATGCTTTTGTGGTTTGCTCTTTTTGCCCTCGCCTTTATGATTACCATCCACTGAGTATTCCAGCTCCTTACAATCATAGCAATATAGATAGTGATGAGGTATTGTATTATGTAGCTGGTGATTTTATGAGTAGAAATGATATAGACGCTGGACACATCTCCCTGCATCCAGCAGGTATTCCTCATGGGCCGCACCCAGGAGCGGCAGAGCGAAGTATTGGTAAAAAAGGAAGTGATGAACTAGCCGTTATGGTAGACACCTTTAAGCCGCTAATGGTTACCCAAGAGGCCATGGAAATTGCTGACGAAGATTATTTTAAAAGCTGGTTGTAATATTTCAGAATAAAAAAACGGAACAAATTTTGCACCTAAGGATGTATGGCTTTTAATAATGCCCAATGAAAAAGATAATAATCTTAATTTTAGTATGTTTTACATCACACCTTAGTGCTCAAAAAAAAGCCTATGGAGATGGAGAGTGGTTTAAATTTAGAATACATTACGGCCCTATTACTGCAGGATATGCTACTTTAAAAGTAGAAGACGCTGTTTTAAATAACAAAGACGTTTTCCATGTTCAAGGAGAGGGGCACACCACAGGGATTACAAAATTACTTTTTAATGTAGACGATTATTATGAGTCTTACATAGACAAGGTATTAGATATTCCATATCGTTTTGTAAGAAAGATTAATGAAGGGGGATACACTAAAGATTTGGTTATAGACTTTAATTATGACACTCAAAAAGCAATAGTCACCAACAACAAATACAATAGGGTTAATCAAGAACCAATTCCAGAGAAGGTGCAAGACATGGTTTCTTCTTTCTATTACCTGCGCAATCATTTAGACACAAAAAATATTAAACAAGGCGATGTGTTTGATATGAATATGTTTTTTGACAGAGGCAATTATAAATTCAGGCTTAAATTTTTGGGTAGAGAAACCTTAAAAACTACCTTTGGAAATGTGCCCACCATGATATTTAGGCCCTATGTTGAATCTGGACGTGTTTTTGAAGAGGAGGAAAGTTTAACGGTTTGGGTCACAGATGATGCTAATAAAATGCCCATTGTTATAAAAGCAGATTTAGTTATCGGTTCTTTAAAAGCAACACTAACAGAGTATAAGGGACTTGCACATCAGTTTAAAATCATTCCACAATAACACCAATCTATGGATCTTACATCAAAAACCAAAGAATTACTACAACAACTTGAAGATAAGTTTGGAGCTATTGGTCAAAATCTAGACACCCACCTAGAGGGTTTATTGCACTCTACTCCCATAACCTATTGGGATTACATACAAACAGATGCGCTACTTGAGCTTCAAACACAGCGCACTAACCTGCCAGATGAGATGGTATTTATAATGTATCATCAAGTAAATGAACTTTTGTTTAAGATGATTCTTTGGGAAATACAGCAGGTCTCAAAAAACACAGATCTCACCGCAGCTTTTTTTACTGAAAAACTGATGCGCATAAGCCGTTATTTTGATATGCTTACCTCTTCCTTTAATATCATGCGCGAAGGAATGGATAGAGCCCAGTATATGAAATTTAGGACAACGCTCACTCCTGCTAGTGGTTTTCAGAGCGCACAGTATAGAAAAATTGAATTTGCATCTACAGATTTAATAAATTTAATTGATGCCAGATTTAGAGACACCATAGACAGAAATACCTCTTATGAACACGCCTTAGAACATCTCTACTGGCAGGCTGCCGGCAAAGATTTTAAGACAGGTGAAAAATCATACTTATTATCATCGTTTGAGAAGAGATATCACTCAGAATTTATAGACTTTACTCAAGAGTATAATACCATAAATTTGTATGCAAAATTTAAAGGACTCT
>CESJ01017442.1_pt1 | contig 10110 bp, 9 predicted proteins | sample 356311 | NCBI WGS metagenome assembly CESJ01 (sample SAMEA2621487, study PRJEB7988) | marine metagenome | biome: marine biome (ENVO:00000447); feature: surface water layer (ENVO:00002042); material: "saline water (ENVO:00002010), including plankton (ENVO:xxxxxxxx)" | depth 5 m
TTAAAATAAATTTACTTTTTGGAAAATTTAAGTCAATATTTATAACTTTGAATAATAAATAATACTATGTTTTATTTAAATGACATCGGAAGATATTTTATAATGATAAGAATGTCATTTTTCAAACCATGTAAATGGCAAGTTTTAAAAAAATTAATTTTTAAAGAAATTAATGATTTAATAATTGAATCTATTCCGATTGTTTCAATACTTTCTTTTTTTATTGGAGCTGTAATATCGATTCAAACGGCTTTAAATCTTAGCAGCCCTTTTCTTTCAAAATCTTTAATTGGTTTTGCCACTAGACAATCTGTTATACTTGAATTTGCTCCAACTTTTATGTCTATAATAATGGCAGGTAAAGTAGGCTCTTACATTACTTCTAGTATTGGAACAATGAGAGTAACAGAGCAAATAGACGCTTTGGAAGTTATGGGTATTAATCCGCTAAATTATTTAGTTTTCCCTAAAATAATAGCTCTATTATTTTATCCTTTTGTTGTAACTATAGCAATGTTCACCGCTATTTTTGGGGGATTTTTAGCGATGACATTTGCAGGTGTTGCTAGTGAAGAATTTATAACTGGAATCCAAACAGATTTTAAACCCTATCATATGTTTTATTCTTATATGAAAACTATTTTATTCGCATTAATATTAGCAACCGTTCCAGCTTACCATGGATATTACATGAAAGGTGGAGCATTGGAAGTTGGTAAAGCAAGTACTTCTTCTTTTGTTTGGACATCAATAATAATTATCATTGTCAATTTCATTATAACTCAATTATTATTAAGCTAATGATAGAAATAAAAGGATTATTAAAGTCGTTTGATGAAAATATAATTTTAAATAATGTTTCAACAAAATTTGAAAAAGGAAAAACAAATTTAATAATAGGACAAAGTGGATCAGGGAAAACAGTTTTAATAAAATGTTTATTAGGTCTTCACACACCAGATTCTGGAGAAATAGTTTACGACGGTGTCTCTAATATTAATATGTCAGAAGCTGAAAAAACATTACTAAGACGAGAAATGGGGATGGTTTTTCAAGGAAGTGCACTTTTTGATTCCATGACAGTTTTAGAAAACGTAATGTTTCCATTGCAAATGCTTACCAAAAAACAAGATGATGAGATTATTCAAAGAGCCGAAGAAACAATTAAAAGAGTGGAATTAGAAAAATCAAAACAAAAACTACCATCGGAACTTTCTGGAGGAATGCAAAAAAGAGTAGCCATAGCAAGAGCTATTGTGATGAACCCTAAATATTTATTTTGTGACGAACCTAACTCTGGTTTAGATCCTAAAACCGCTATTGTTATAGACAATCTAATACAAGAAATAACCAAAGAATACAATATTACAACTGTAATAAATTCTCACGACATGAATTCGGTAATGGAAATAGGAGAAAAAATAGTGTTTCTTGAAAACGGAAAGAAAAATTGGGAAGGAACAAATAAAGAAATATTTAATACTAAAAATAAATCTATAACAGATTTTATTTATTCCTCAGAATTACTAAAAAAAGTAAAAAAATTCTTATAAATTTTCTCTTCTAGCAAAAAATCATTAAAAAGTTTAAATCTTGTCCATTTGTTTTTAATAAATGTCAATATATTGTTTAGAAACATTTTTTTATCATTTTACAGTAAAGTCTGTAAAAGTATCACTTCCATTACTGTTATACTTAAACATTATTTATAATTAAAATCTGTCATTAAATTAAATTTCCTATAAAATTAAATAAAATATTTAATTATTTTTTTTTTCTATTTGATCTAGCTTTTGTTTTAGTATTTTAATTTGATAATTCTTATCAACTAAGTCTAAGGAATCTCTGTATCTTAATTCTGATAAAAAACGTTTTTGTTCTTTAAAATCATTTTCTATTTCCTGTTGATTAAAAACAATCTTAGTTAATGACAGAGAGGAATATTTCTTTATTTTGGTGTTTAACAAACTTATAATCTCCCTAGATACTGGTTCTAATCCAAATGTATTTACAACTATTTTAGATTCTTTATCTTCCCAGGGCCAAGAATATTTTTGTTTGTTTTTGTTAGAATCATAAGTTACTACAGCCGTTCGTTTTAAATAATCTTTATTTTTTAAACCATCTAATTCAATCTTTAAAAAATCCATTGAAGAATTTTTGAATTTACTTTCATTCAACACTCCAAGAAATGTGTAAAGAGCTGGAATTATCATCAAGATTGCAAAAAACGTAATCAACCTAGCTATAAAAACTCTTCTTTTTGAATTAGCATAATTTATCATTGGAAAGCCTAAAATTTTAATAACTAAATAAGTTGCTAAAGTGATGTAAAGAGTATTTATCATAAATAAGTACATTGCTCCTAATGAAAAGCTAATATTTCCAGTTGCTAATCCAAAACCAACTGTACATAAGGGGGGCATTAGGGCGGTAGCAATTGCAACGCCGTAAACTACCGTTGATATTGTTCCTTTTTTAGTTCTAGCTATTATAAGTGCTAATCCACCAAAAAAAGCAATTAAAACATCTCTAACATCTGGTTTAGTTCTAGATAAAAGCTCTGAAGATTCTTCTCTTAGCGGAAAAAAAGCAAAAAACAAATAAGCTGTCAAGACACTTAGGATCACCATAACAACAAAATTTATTAATGATTTTTTAAGTGTTTCCAAATCGTTTGTTGCTATTGACATACCAAAACCTAGAATAGGACCCATCAGTGGAGATATTAACATGGCACCGATAACAACAGGAATTGAATTAGCATTTAGACCAACGGAGGCAACAAAAATTGAACAAATTAAAATCCAAGCTGTAGCTCCTTTAATTGAGATATCTTCTTTAATAGAATTTAAAGTGGATTCTTTATCTGTATTTTGGCTAAAATCTAAAGTTTCTTTTATAAAAAAATATATAGATTTAAATAAGTTGGTTCTATTTTTAGAATTTAATTTATTAGAAGATTTGCCAATATTATCTTCATCTGAAAAATTAAATTTAGATTCCATTACTTATCTTGCTTTAAGCCAGTTAAGTCAGAAGAACTTCTAATCTTTTCACCTAAACCATCTACCATCTCAATATTGTATATTTTACAGATTGTTGATTCAGGAACTTCGCCTGTTGATCTATCTCCTCCATTTGCAAACACATCTGGTTTTAACGCTTCAAGAGAGTTACAAACAGTCTTGTCCATATCAATAGACAAAAAAACTTCATCAACCATTTTTAAACATTTTACAATTTCAACTCTATCAGTTTCATCCATGAACGGTTTTCCTTTTTTTAATACACATTGTTTGTTATTATTGACAATAACAACTAGTTTATCTCCAAGGTTTTTCGCTAATTTTAAATACTCTAAATGTCCAATATGTATGGGGTCAAAATATCCACTAACTGCTACTCTTTTCATCTTTTATTTTTTTTACTTTTGTAACTGGCGAAAATAAATATTTTTTTTTCGATACAATTTCTTCACAAATATATCTTTTTCTTAATTTACCTATCTTCTTATATGTTTTTTTCGAATTGTATTGAAACAAATCTTCTTTTAAAATATCAAATAAGAAAATATTATCGTTTTCTTCTAAATCATATTTACTGAGTGTAATTACTAAATCAATATCTGAGTCAGTTGTTGCTAAGGGATTTCTTATATATTGAGCTAACTTTGAAAGTACATCATCTGGAAAAATTATATTATTTAAAAAAGGCAACATCATTAATTGAAATGTCTTTTTCCATTCAATTCCATGTGGTTTAACTCTTATTTTTGTGTTTTGATTTACTTTAAAATGAGCTAATTCGTGAATTAATGTAATTAAGAATCTGTATTTGTTATGTATGTGATTGAGAGTAATTTGATTAGAACCGTCTTTAAATCTCTTAAAATCTCCATGTTTAGTTTTTCTAGCTTTAACAACTTTAATTACTAAATTTTCCTGATCAATTAAATTTTCAACTAGACTAAAAGATGTTTTTGGAATAAAATCTAAAACTTCATTTTTTTTCATGGATTTGTAGTTGAAACTGGGATAGTTTTACCATTAAAAAAACTATTTCCTTCCAAAGAGAATTTATAAATAAAGTTTGCCATTTCAAAAGGATTAATATTTGCCTTATATCCAGGAAAAGCTTCTTTTAACATTTCAGTTTGAACAGCTCCTAAAGCCAAAGTATTGAAACTAATACTAGAATCCTTAAATTCTTCAGCTAACATTTCGGTTAATATATTCAAAGCACCTTTACTGCTTGAATATGCTGATAGTCCAGGAAATTTACTTGATCCTCCTACTCCACCAATACTGCTTATATTAATAACATGACTTTTTTCGTTAAAACAAGAGAGTAATTGTCTAATTAATTCTGCAATACCAAATACATTTACTTGATATACTGATTGAAAATCTTTGAAGGTAGTTTCTTCAAAAGATTTATTAATAAGGGTTCCTGCATTATTAATTAATATATCTATTTTTTTAAATTCTTTTGAAATTACTCCTACAGCTTTGGTTATCGATTCTTCTGAAGAGATATCCAAATTATAAGACCTTACATTTTTTAATTTTAAATCAGTTATTGGTTTAATATTTCTAGATAATGCAATTACATTAAAATTATTTTTATTAAATATTTTAACTAATTCAAAACCTATTCCTCTGCTTGAACCAGTGATTATTACATTTTTCATGAAATTACATTTAATATTTAAACCAACATGGTAACAGGATTTTCAATATAGCCCTTTAGAGTATCTAAAAACAATGATCCAGTAACTCCATCTATTGTTCTGTGGTCACAAGCTAGAGTTAATTTTATTACACTGCCAATTTGTATTTTATCTTCTCTAACAATTGGTTTTTGTACTATACTTCCAACTGATAAAATTGCAGAATTTGGTTGGTTTATTATTGAAGTGAATTCTTTAATACCAAACATACCTAAATTAGAAACGGTAAAGGTACTTCCTTCCATGTCATTTGTACCTAACTTCTTATCTTTAGATTTTATTGCAAAATCTTTTACTTCTAAGCCAATTTGAGTAAGAGGTTTTTCATTGGCAAAACGAATAACCGGAACAACCAATCCGTCAGGAACACCAACTGCTACCCCAATATGTACATGATGGTTGAGTCTCATTTTGTCCTCAAACCATTGAGAATTTACCCTTGGGTGCTGTTTTAAAGCCATTGCACATGCTTTTACTACCATATCATTGAATGATATTTTAGTTTCAGGCAATGTATTATATTGTTTTCTAAAAGTAATAGCATTATCCATATCGAATTCAACGTTCAAATAATAGTGGGGAGCAGAAAATTTAGATTCTTTCAATCTTCTGGCTATAGCTTTTCTCATTTGAGAATTTTCTATCTCCTCAAAACTTTCTGTTCCTTCAACAATATTTTCAATCTTAGTTGCTTTTTTAGTTTTAATTTCTTTCACTAAATCATCTTCCTTTAAAATATGATTTTCAATATCTGTTTTAGTAATTCTTCCGTTTTCACCAGAACCCGTAACTGATGATAAATTAATATTCTTTTCTTTGGCTATTTTCTTAGCAAGTGGAGAAGCTAATATCCTATTTAATGAAGATGATTGATCTTTGTTTTCATCAGAAATACTTTCATTTATTTCTTCTAAAACAATCGTATTTTCATTAGAAGATAATTCTATATTTTCTTCTTTATCAAAATTTTCAATTGAAGATTGAAAATCAGCATTTTTATCTCCAATTATCGCTAATAAACTATTGACTAAAGCAGTTTGACCTTCTTTAATTCCTATGTAAAGTAAAGTTCCTTCATAGAAAGATTCAAATTCCATTGTTGCTTTATCAGTCTCAATTTCAGCTAAAATATCTCCTTCTTTAACTTCATCACCAATATCTACAAGCCAAGCAGAAACAGTCCCTTCTTCCATTGTATCGCTTAATCTGGGCATTTTGATTATTTGAAAATCATTTGGCTCTTGAATTGTTTGCTTTATTTTTTCAACTATATCATCAGATTTTTCTGTTTCTTTAATCTGATCTACTAAATCTAACTGACCACTAATTTTACTGTCATTGCTTAACAACAGACTTATGTCCTCGTCTTTATCTCCAACTATAGCTAATAAAGTATCTACAGCCGCTGTTTGACCTTCATTTATTCCAATATGTAAAAGAGTGCCTTCATAAAAAGACTCGAACTCCATGGTAGCTTTATCAGTTTCGATTTCAGCTAAAATATCTCCTTCTTGAACTTCATCTCCAATTTTTACAAGCCATTTTGCAACTACCCCCTCCTCCATGGTGTCGCTTAGTCTGGGCATATTAATTATCTGTGCCATTATTTTAATTTATGAGATATAAAATTATAATTCTCTTCCTCATACACTGCATCATACATTATATTTTTTTCTGGATATGGAGAATCTTCAGCAAATTTTTCACATTCAATAACTTTAGCTTTTATTAATCTATCAATATTAGATATTTCTTGTTCTGTAGCAAAATCATTTTCTAAAATCACTTTCTTAATTTGTGAAATAGGATCAATTTTTCGGTATTCATTTACTTCATCTTTAGTCCTATATTGTTGTGCATCTGACATTGAATGCCCTCTGTATCTGTATGTTTTCATTTCTAGGAAAGTTGGACCTTGATCATTTCTCGCTCTTTTAATTGCTTCATCTAAAGCTTCAGCTACTTTGATTGGATCCATTCCATCGACAGGTCCACATGGCATTTCATAGCCTAACCCAAGTTTCCAAATATCAGTGTGATTAGCAGTTCTTTCTACAGAAGTTCCCATAGCGTACCCATTATTCTCCACTACAAAAACCACAGGTAATTTCCATAGCATAGCCAAGTTCAATGTCTCGTGCAAAGAACCTTGTCTTACTGCGCCATCACCCATGAAACATAAAGTTACTGCTTCTCTTTTAAAATACTTATCTCCAAAAGCCATTCCTGCTCCTAAGGGAATTTGGCCTCCAACTATGCCATGTCCGCCATGAAATCTATGTTCTTTTGAAAAAATATGCATTGAACCTCCAAGCCCCATTGATGTGCCTGTTGATTTACCATATAGTTCGGCCATAACTCTTTTTGGGTCTACACCCATACCTATTGGCATAACGTGATTTCTGTATGCTGTAATCATTCTATCTTTTGATAAATCCATGACATGAAGAGCTCCCGCTAAGACCGCCTCTTGTCCGTTATATAAATGTAAAAATCCTCTAACCTTTTGTTGAATATAAACTGCGGCTAATTTATCTTCAAATTTTCTCCAAAACAGCATTTCTCTATACCATTTTAAATATGTATCCTTATTAATCTCCTTCATAAAATAAACTTATTGAATAATACTTTAAAATATAATAAGTAAAGTTAAGATAACTAAACAAGTGTTTAAAATTTAAAGCAAATTATATTATTTATAAAAAATTATATGTAAATGAAAATCTCAAAGTGTTTTCCAGTGGACTAATTACAGTTGATGTTGACAATAAATAGGAAAGGTCTAGATTAATTTCATTTAATTTAAAGCCAGTTCCAAAAGTTAAATATTTTCTAGCTCCTTTATTTTCGTTTTCATTAAAATAACCAGCTCTAATTACAAAAGCATCTTTGTATTGGTATTCTAGCCCTAAAGAAAGGGTAATTTCTTCAAGTTCTTCACTAAATCCGTCAGGGGCGTCTCCAAACGATTCAAATATACCTGCTAAAAACCCAACGTCTTTTTGATTATAACCAGTTGTTACACCATTTGAATTTATTATTGGAATACTGGGAGATGGAACAAGTAGTTTATTAAATTCTAAATTAATTGATATTTTATTTGATGAATCAAAAATAAAATCAAATGCAGAGCCAATTTTAAAATTTGTTGGTATAAAGTTTTTTCTGCCTAGTTCTTCATACTTCATTCTAGGACCTAAATTAGAAATATTAAAACCAGCCCTCCAAATTCCATTAAAATAATTATAGGTTTTTTGTTGAGATTGATAAAACCCTGAAATATCTACTGCAAATGAACTTGCAGAGTCAGAATCAGAATCTACCGATTGCAACTTAACATCTGACATCAAATATCTTCCTGTAACAGCCAACGCAAAATAATCGCTTAATTTTAAGGAATATGAAGCGTCAATGGTAAATTCATTAGGATTCTCTAAAAAAGGAATGTCTTGGGCATTTTGAATTATATCTATATCTCCTAAACTAAAATATTTGAAACTGGTTGACCAAGAACTTCTATCGTTAATTACATTAAAATAATTAATATTTGCTAAAAAAACATCACTTACTAACTTACTTAGATATGGTGTGTAGCTAACTCCAATACCAGATAGATTTTCAGAAAAAACATATTTTGAAGGATTCCAATGTTGAGAAAATGCATCAGGAGATGTTGCAACCCCCTGTTCACCAAGTCCAGAAGCTCTCGCATCTGCAGAAATCATCAAAAAAGGTACAGCAGTAGTAATAACTCTTCTGTCTTGAGAAAAGTTAATTTTTGCCAAAAGAAATAAAATTAAAAAAAGAATATTATTTTTGTTCATATTTAATAAACGTTAAATATAAATAAATATTATTTTTAGTTGTTATTAAAAAAAATTTATGTTTTTAAACAATTTGCTATCTTGCAAGATATAATTGATATGAATACCATTTAAATCATGAAAAAATTAAATTTATTTAGATTGCCTTTTTATCTATTCACTATCTTATTGATAATTGGGTGTAATAAAAATTCCTTAGGTGGAGGGAAAAACGGATCACAAGCCACAGGTTGGAAAATAAATTCTAAAGATGGTGGTTTCCAAAATGAGAATAATTATAAAGGTCAACCTGCTGGACCAGGTTTAGTTTTTGTAGAGGGTGGAACATTTACCAAAGGAAATGTTCAAGATAATGTAATGCGCGATTGGAACAATACTGCAACTCAACAATTTGTAAGATCTTTTTTTATAGATGAAACTGAAGTAACTAATAAAATGTACTTGGAGTATTTATATTGGATGAAAACTATTTTTGCAGAAAATTTTTCAGAAATATATAAAGCTTCATTGCCCGATACTCTAGTATGGAGAAATCCCCTTGGATTTAACGAGGATATGGTAATGAATTACTTAAGACATCCAGCTTTTCAGAATCATCCAGTTGTTGGAGTTTCGCATAAACAAGCTGTAAAATTTGCTAAATGGAGAACTGACAGAGTAAATGAGCAAATTTTAGTCCAAAAAGGATTTCTTAAAGATAGTGTAAGAATACCTGAAAATATTTCGGATGGCTTTACCTTTGATACCAAAGCGTATCTATTAGATCCTTCAGCTTCATACGGAGGAAAAATGGATGAGTTTGCAGGGGATAAATCAAAAGAATCAGTTGGAGAAGGAGAAGAAGAAAAAATTAATTATGCTACAAGAGAAACTGGTGTTTTATTGCCAGAGTATAGGCTTCCTACAGAAACTGAATGGGAATACGCAGCGCTAGCATTGAGTGAAATAAGAGCAGAAAATGTATATAGAGGAAAGAAAAAATTTCCATGGGACGGAGAATATACCAGATCTGGGAAAAAGAAAAATACTGGAGATCAATTAGCCAATTTCAAGTTATCAGATGGAGATTATGGAGGAATTGCTGGATGGTCAGAAGTAGGATCTGGAATAACTACATCAGTTAGGTCATATCCTCCAAACGATTTCGGACTGTATGGTATGGCAGGAAATGTATCTGAATGGGTCGCTGATGTGTATAGACCCATAATAGATGAAGATGCAAATGATTTTAATTATTACAGAGGAAATGTCTATAAAAGTTTAATTAGTAAGGAAGGTAAATTAGTCAAAACTAGTGCTGAAGAAGCTGACTATGACAATCTACCCGGATCTCTTTCAGAGGAAGTTGTGAATGATGATGAGATCGACAGAGTTAATTATTCAACAGCTGATAATAGAAATTTTAATGATGGAGATTTAACATCAACCAGAGATAATAATCCGCCTACATTTGAAGGAGATTTCGCTCCAATGTATAATTCTATAAATAAAGAGGATAAAGAAAAAAAAGCGACGTCACTAATAGATGATGAAGCAAGGGTTTTTAAAGGTGGA
>CESJ01286690.1_pt1 | contig 10052 bp, 10 predicted proteins | sample 356311 | NCBI WGS metagenome assembly CESJ01 (sample SAMEA2621487, study PRJEB7988) | marine metagenome | biome: marine biome (ENVO:00000447); feature: surface water layer (ENVO:00002042); material: "saline water (ENVO:00002010), including plankton (ENVO:xxxxxxxx)" | depth 5 m
CCTGAATTGACTATAGATGAAACTGATGCAAGAAATGTTCTAGAAGTAACAATAACTTCATCGCCTTCGCCAATATTTAAGGCATTAAGGGCCAAATCAAGAGCTACGGTTCCATTAGACAAAGCAATTGCATACTTAGATTCATAGTAAAGTGCAAATTCTTTTTCAAACTCTTTGCACTCATTGCCTGTCCAGTAATTAACCTTATTAGATAATAAGATTTTTTTTATTTTATCAGCCTCTTCCTCAGAAAAGCTTGGCCAGGGACTGAAGTCAGTATTCAACATAATAATTATAGTTAAGTTTAATAGTAAATATTATAGCAAATATTATTTGCCATCGAATTTAGGCATCGTATCATTTTTACTGGAGTTAACCCCTTCTCTAATCAAGACTTTTTTAAAAGTCATAAAAATAATCTTAATATCTAATAAAAATGATATGTTTTCTATATACCAAATATCGTCAGAAAATTTTTTCTCCCATGTAGATGAATTTCTTCCATTAATTTGAGCCCAGCCTGTAATCCCAGGTCTTATATTGTGCCTCTGGAGTTGAAATTTATTGTAAAGAGGTAGATATTCCATTAAGAGGGGTCTAGGGCCAACAATGCTCATATCACCTTTGATAACATTGAACAGCTCTGGGAGCTCATCAAGGCTAGATGATCTTAAAAAGTTACCAAATTTTGTTATTCTTAAATTGTCTTCGAGGTAATTCCCATCAGCATCCATAGCATTTGTCATTGATCTAAATTTGTACATTTTAAATGGACGTCCATTTAACCCAGGTCTTGTCTGTGAGAAAAATACAGGTTTCCCATGAAGAAAAAAAGAAACTAAATAGATTATAGAAATAACTAGTACCAATATGGGCATAGAAAATAAAATTATGGAAATATCAAAAAATCTTTTAAACATTTAAAGCTCAACTATATTAATAATACTATCTACAAAATAATCAACCGTGAGCTCTTTTTTATAATCTAAAGGGAGCAACTCATAATCAAAGGGTTTATTTTCAACTTTAAAGAGATTTTTAACAATCTCTTTAGCAAAAGGTTTTGAGACAATTCCAAGATCCAGTCTATTAATAAATTTTGCAATACTAGTATTTTCACCACATATAGCAAAAATATTACAATCATTAATTATATAAGAAGAGGTTTTACTTGGAAAAGCATACTTAGTAATTTCATCTTCTATAGACAAAATAGCCCATCTTTTTTTAGATATATAATCTGAAGCCTCATCTGATGGAAGTTTTCCAAGATAAGAAACACTTAAATGTTTTTCTGCTAAATCTTCAACTAAATTAGAATGAATTCCCGAGCCTATAAAAGTAAATTTTAAAACACCACCCATATTTAAGTAGGTATCAATAGACTCTACTAAGATAGGAATAATCTGAAATCTACCTAAGTTTCCACAAAAAATAAACTCATTATCTTTTTGAATTGAAGAGGAGTTAGATGATTTAATGGCACAATTACTTATCAGTGCTATGTGTTTATTTGTATTCGACCTAACAACTATATAATCTTTCATTTCCTTAGAAAGGGTTATGATCTTCTCAGATCCGTTAATAGTTAAATTATCAAGGAAAACTAAAAATTTATAAAAAACATTGTTAATTTTAAGAAATGATTTGGTGGCCTCTGGATGAATATCCTGAAGATGATAAAAATACTTACAATTGAAAAATTTTGAGTACACATAGACTATAAATGGAATGATTAAAGGAGGATCAGTTGAAAAATATATCTTATTCGGACGAATTCTTAATAAGTACATTGAGGTCCATGCCGTAAATAAAAAAGATTCCAATACTCTAGAAAATAATCCACTAGAAGACGTAGTAAGGGCGTTCATGGCTTTAAATGCTACACCTAGACCTCTAGATCTTTCTAAAAGCTTTTCCTGTAAATTTTCTGAAGATAAACATATAACAAAAGTATGAATTTTTTTTGAAGATCTTTCAGCTAAGACCAATAAAGCTTCGCCTATAACGTCGTTATCAGGCCAGAAAGTTCTATTAATGATTAAGAATTTTTCTTTATCAACATTGGTAGTATTAGTTTTATGAAATTTCATCTAATGAGTGGTTTTGGGTAGTTATTTTAAAATTAAGGCTGCAAGGAGGATTCTAACCAATTATTATCATTTAACTTATAAGCCTCTCTTTTATTTAATCTTTGTTTTCTTCCTTCCCAGAATTCAAAATAATATGGAGTGAAGGAAAAACCTCCCCAGTAGTCTGGACAAACCGTTAAATCATCACTTGCTAACACTTTTTCATAGTTAGATTTAACAAGCTCATAAGATTCAATTTCTCTAGATTGGAACGAGCTTATAGCAAGTGCATTTTTATCTTTAGATCTGGATTTAAAATAATTATTTGAATACTCTCTAGTAACACTTTTTATTTTTGCTTTCATTCTTATTTGAAGGTTGATATTAGGCCAATATAGGACTGCCGATATTTGATCATGTGACTTAAACTGAGTTGACTTTGGAGATCTTAGATTTGTAAAAAAAATGAACTCTTTATCATCTATAAATTTAAGATTAACGAACCTTGAGTCAACCTCGTTGGTTTCTGGAGAAAAAGACGATATAAGAATAGCCTCCAATGAAGTTTGATTGCTTAAAATAGCTTCGTCATATTTTTTCTTAAATTCCATGTACGGTTTCTCGTTACTTGGGTTTTTAAAGATAATCATTAATGTATTATAGAGGTTATATTTATATAATTGGCGTTAGTTATCAAGAGCCAAAAGAACATCTCTTATGCCCTCATGCCAGTTTGAAGGCTTGATTGAAAACTTTTTTTCAAACTTTTTACTATTTAATACAGAGTATTGAGGGCGCATAGCAAGGGTAGGATACTCTTCCGTGGTTATTGGTAAAATAATATTGGGGACTACATAGCCAAGCTTTTTAGCCTCAGAAAAGATACTATTAGAAAATTCGTACCAAGAACATTTACTATCTCCAGCATAATGATAAATAGAAGATTCTAGGTCAGCAGTATCTATGTGCTTAGTTAATAAAACTATAGCCTTAGCTATGTCCTGAGAATAAGTAGGGCAGCCAAACTGATCTCCAACAATATTTATTTTTGCAAGTTTACTACCTAATTTAAGCATAGTTTTCATAAAATTCTTGCCATATTCACTAAATACCCATGAAGTTCGAATTATGAGATACTTGCAACCTGAAGATATAATTCCATCCTCTCCATTAAGCTTTGTCACTCCATAAATACCTTGGGGGTTTGTTGGGTCATTCTCTTGATATGGCTCAGTTGCAAGACCGTCAAAAACATAATCAGTGGAGATATGAATAAACCAACAATTTAACTCTAAACAAATTTCTGCAATATTAGTAACTGCAAGATTATTTATTAAATTAGCTTTAATTTTATTATTCTCAGCCTGATCGACCTCTGTATATGCGGCTGCATTAATAATTATATTAGGATTTATATTTACAATCTTTCTCTTTGAATCCTCTAAGTTACCTATATCAATTTCTAAACGAGACATATAGATAACCTGATCTTCAACATTGCGGAACTGATCAAATAAACAGCGGCCAAGTTGACCATTACTACCAAGGACTAATATCCTCATATAACTAGATCATTTAATACAGATGCATCGCTATCTTTAGAAGAGAGAATTGGATTTTTTGTTGGCCAAGGAATGTTCAAACTCGGATCATCCCATGAAATACTACCCTCATCGCTGGGATCGTAATAATCTGTACATTTATACTCAAAATCTGCAAAATCAGATAAAACTAAAAAACCATGGGCAAAGCCAGGCGGAACCCAAAACTGCTTTTTATTTTGCTCTGATAATGTGACTGCTTCCCATTGACCAAATGTGCTTGAGCCCTTTCGTAAATCAACGGCTACATCATAGACTTCCCCTCTGACAACTCTAACTAATTTTCCCTGAGGTTTAGTTTTTTGAAAATGCAATCCTCTTAAGACATCCTTAGATGATCGAGAGTGATTATCCTGAACAAATGGTAGTGATATATCTGCTAAATCAGCATATCTTTCAGACTGAAATGTCTCCAGAAAAAAGCCTCTATCATCTCCGAAGACCTTTGGCTCTATAATAATACAGCCTGACAAGCTTGTTTTAACAATATTCACTTATACCCATTTGCAACTTTAGCAAGATATTCTCCATAACTTGTTTTTTTTAAGGCATCTGCCTGTTTTAATAGCAACTCTTTAGATAGCCACCCGTTATGAAAGCCTATTTCCTCTAAACATGCCACCTTTAAACCTTGACGATGTTCAACAGTTTGAACAAATTGACCAGCCTCCATTAGCGAGTCATGAGTTCCTGTGTCTAGCCAAGCAAAACCCCGTCCAAGTAACTCAACTTTTAAATCACCTCTTGTTTTATAAACATTATTTATATCAGTAATTTCAAGCTCTCCCCTAGAAGATGGTTTTATAGATTTAGCTATCTCAACCACATCATTATCATAGAAATAAAGTCCTGTGACTGCATAGTTTGATTTGGGTGAACTCGGCTTTTCTTCTATAGATAGAACATTTCCATTGCTATCAAACTCAACAACTCCAAATCGCTCGGGGTCTTTAACATGATAACCGAAGACAGTTGCACCCTTTTCCTTGGATGCTGCCCTGCTTAAATTATTAGAAAAATGCTGTCCATAAAATATATTATCGCCCAAAACTAAAGCAACATTATCATTCCCAATAAAATCCTCACCTATTATAAAAGCCTGCGCAAGACCATCAGGGCTTGGTTGAATTGCATATTCAATTGAAAGGCCAAAATTTGAACCATCTCCAAGTAACCGCTTATATCCATCCATGTCTTCAGGTGTTGAAATGATTAATATTTCTTTAATGCCTGCGAGCATAAGCACGGAAATTGGATAAAAAACCATCGGTTTATCATAAATAGGTAAAAGTTGCTTTGAAACTCCAATTGTAATTGGGTGCAAGCGAGATCCCGATCCGCCTGCCAAAATAATACCTTTATAGTTCATGCTCATAACTTTTTACCTATTCTTTCAGGACTATATTCACCAGATAGCACCCTTTCCCACCAAACTCTATTATCTAAATACCACTGAATTGTTTTTCTCAAACCTGATTCAAAAGTTTCTTCAGGAAGCCATTCCAATTCTTTTTTTATTTTAGATGCGTCAATAGCATAGCGAGTGTCATGACCAGGTCTATCATCAACAAAGGTAATTAAATCATGATAATTAGCTATACTTCCTGGTTTTTCAGGAACAAGCTCCTCAAGAATCTCACAAATAGCTTTCACTACCTCTATATTAGTCTTTTCATTATGGCCGCCTATGTTGTATGTCTCGCCCACCTTGCCTTCAAGCACAACTTTCATAAGAGCCTTCGCATGATCCTCTACGTAAAGCCAATCTCTAACCTGCAGGCCATCACCATAAATTGGCAATAACTTTCCTTGAAGGGCGTTAAGAATGATGTGAGGTATTAATTTTTCAGGAAAATGATATGGACCATAATTATTAGAACAATTAGTAATCATAATAGGAAGTCCATAGGTTCGTCCCCATGCTCTAACTAAATGATCTGAGCTGGCCTTACTAGCAGAGTATGGAGATGAAGGCGCATATGATGTAGTTTCTAAAAATAAATCTTCTGTACCTTCTAAATCGCCATACACCTCATCCGTAGAGATATGATGAAATCGAAAGTTTAATTTATCTTCATCATTTAGTCTTTGAAAATAAATACGCGCTCTATTTAGTAAAGAGTATGTTCCTATTATATTAGTTTCAAGAAATTTTTTGGGTTCTTTAATTGATCTGTCAACGTGGCTTTCAGCTGCCAAATGCATAACTATATTAGGCTGGTATTTATCAAAAATCTCTTCCAATCTAGATTCATCTCCAATGTCACATTTTTCAAATCTGTATTGAGGATTAGCTTCAATATCTGACAAGGAATCTAGATTTCCGGCATAAGTCAGAACGTCAATATTAACAACAAGGAAGTTAAAATTTTTTAAAATATACCGAATAAGGTTGCTGCCTATAAAGCCGGCTCCTCCTGTAACTAATAGTACCTTCATTTTTTCCATACCACCCTATTAACATAGTCAATATAGCTAAGAATAATTCGCAGGATTTTATCAGAAACATTAGGCATCTGATAATCAGCCACTTGTCTTAAAACACTATTTTTTGAGCCACTCGGCTGATCATTTAGAATTTCTAAGGCCTGTATTATTCTATCAAGCTCCAATCCAACCATCATTACAGAACCTTCTTCCATTCCCTCTGGTCGCTCGTGCGCTTCTCTAAGATTTAAAGCTGGAAAGTTAAGAATAGATGACTCCTCGTTAATCGTGCCACTATCTGAAAGGCAGGCTTTAGAGTTTATCTGTAGGTTATTGTAATCACTAAAACTTAAAGGCTTCAATAAACGAATATTTTTATGGAATTCAACACCGCTAACATCAATTCGCTTTTGAGTTCTTGGGTGGGTAGAGACGATTACAGGCAAGCCATATTTTTCTGATATTCCATTTAGTGAATTTATTAATTTTTTAAAATTGATATCTGAGTCTATATTTTCTTCCCTGTGAGCACTAACAATAAAAAAATTATTAGCTTCTAATTTTAATCTATTTAGCACATCAGAGCTTTCGATTGAATCTCTATAATGATTAAGCACTTCATACATAGGGCTACCTGTTTTTATAATCATATCAGGGGCCAAGCCCTCTGCAAGAAGGTATTCACGAGCAATTGAGCTATATGTTAAATTTACGTCTGCAGTATGGTCAACTATACGGCGATTGATTTCCTCGGGGACTCTCATGTCAAAACATCTATTTCCAGCTTCCATGTGAAAAGTTGGAATTTTGCGTCGTTTTGCGGACAGCACAGACATACAACTATTAGTGTCACCTAAAACTAATAGTGCGTCTGGATGGATTTTATCTAAAATTTTATCGGAAGCAATTATGACTTTACCTATAGTTTCTGCTGCGTTTGCTCCAGCGGCTTCTAAGAAGTAATCAGGAGCTCTAATGCCTAGATCATCAAAAAAAATCTGATTAAGCTCGAAGTCATAATTTTGACCGGTATGCACAAGAACATGATCGCAATACCTATCGAGTTTATCTATGACGCGGGATAGTCTTATAATTTCAGGTCTAGTTCCCACAACTGTCATAATTTTTAGTTTATTCATTTTATACCTCTGCTGCCATTGTATCAGGATGATCTCGATCAAAAACCTCATTTGCCCAAAGCATTACGCACATATCCTCAGCACCAATATTAGTTATATCATGAGCCCATCCTGGGATAGTTTCTACAATACTTGGAAGTTCACTGGAGGTATCTATAGTGACTACTTCTTGAGTAATCATATGGCGAAATTTAAAACGGGCCTGACCTTTAACTACAAGAAATTTTTCATTTTTAGTATGGTGATAGTGGCCCCCTCTTGTAATACCGGGATAAGCTGTAAAAAATGAGAACTGTCCTGAGTCAGATGTTTTTAGCATTTCTACAAAAATACCTCTTTCATCTGCATGCACAGGGAGTTCATAAGAAAAATTCTTCGGTGCAAGATAGCTTAAATATGTTGCGTAAAGTGCGCGCGTAAGGCCTGTTCCAACCTTCTCAGACATGAGTGAAACTCGACAATTATTAAAAGCTTCTATTTGAATAGCCAAATCTTTTAAAGTTATTGTGTACTCTGGAGCGACGGTTATATTTGCAACATTCTCATCAGGAAGCTGCTCTAAATTAATTAAAAAAGATTCTACAACATCGTCTATATATACAAGCTTCAGAATGGCATGAGGGGCATTGATTTTTATAGGTAGGCCTTTGGCAATATTGTTGCAAAAGGTAGCCACAACAGAGTTGTAATTAGGCTTGCATAGTTTTCCAAAAACACCTGGTAAACGATAAATCAAAACTTTATTCTTATTGATTAAAGCAAGGTCTCTAACAACTCCTTCGGCTTTTAATTTACTTCGTCCATAAGGATTATTATCTAATGCTTGTTGTGATGAGCTAAATATTAAGGGAACTTTCCTGCCATTTTTTTTTAAAATTTTGCATATATCTTGAGTTAAGCCAAAATTTATATGCTCAAAATCTCTTTCATCATGGGGGCGGTTTTCTCCAGCAAGGTGAAAAACTACGTCTGCAATCAATAAGTAATCAGAAAGAGTTTTTAATGAGTCACCTTTAACAAATGTGAGTATCTCATACTGTTTTAAATCTTTAAGTTTTAAAATTAAATTCTTTCCAATAAAGCCATTGGCTCCAGTAATTAAAACTTTCATAGTTTATTCTTCTGAATCAATTTTTTTTCCATCTAATGCACTCTCAATACACTGTAATTTCTTTAATAATTCTTTCATTTGCTTAACATCTAATTGACTCGTATTATTAGAATTATAATCAGTGGCTTTTGAAATTTTTTGCTCTCCACTATCAATAAATTTGTCATAGTTTAAATCACGTAAATCTGGAGGGACTCTATAATAAGATTCGAGGTTATCAGCAATAGCCATTTCCTCTCGACTAAGAAGAGCTTCATATTGCTTCTCTCCATGACGTGTTCCAATGACTTGAACTTTATGATCAGGCTTACCTAGTATTTCTGTTAACGCCTTTACCAAAGTATCTATACTTGATGCTGGAGATTTTTGAACAAAAATTTCTCCGGGTTTTCCATTTGCAAAAGCAAACATAACAAGATCTACAGCATCATCTAAAGTCATCATAAACCTTGTCATTAGTGGGTCTGTAATGGTTATAGTTTTGCCTGAAAGTATTTGATTGATAAATAAAGGTATTACTGAGCCCCTTGAAGCCATGACGTTGCCATATCGAGTAATATTTATAATCGTATCACTGCTATTTCTGGACTTAGCAACGGCCACTTTTTCCATCATAGCTTTGCTAGTTCCCATAGCATTTATCGGATAAACTGCTTTATCAGTACTTAGGACTACCACACGCTTTACTCCAGCCTGAATAGCAGATTCAAGCACATTTTCAGTACCTAAAATATTTGTTTTAACTGCCTCGAGAGGATAAAACTCGCAAGAAGGAACCTGTTTTAAAGCAGCTGCATGAAAAATATAATCAACACCGCGCATTGCATTGCTTATAGATTGAATATCACGAACATCTCCAATATAAAATTTTAACTTCTGAGAATTATAGAGCTTACGCATGTCGTCTTGCTTCTTTTCATCACGACTAAATATTCGAATTTCCTTGATATCAGAATCTAAGAACTGGCGCAAAAGGGCATTACCAAATGAACCAGTGCCTCCTGTAATAAGCAACACTTTATTTTTAAAATACATAAACTAAACTCCATTTAACTAATGAATAGGTAATAAATACTTATAACTAACATTAATTAGGTATTAGAACCTAAATAATATTCTACTTCAACTTAACTAGAAATTTTATATTGCGCCTTAAGATGGGACACTACGAACCCATAAACAAATGCTAGATATATCCAGTATGTAACTCCTTGATGGGCGGTTTGGCCTAAGCTATAAATCATAAAAGCAATTAATGAAATAAATAAAGACTTAGAAATTCGCTTAATATCTTCATCAGTGATTTTATCTATTAATCTAAACAATAAAAAATACGCAAGGCCATAGAAGAAAGTCCCTATAGCGCCAATCTTTGAAATAAAGTTAAGGATGTCTAATTCTAGTTGATAAGGCTTTGCTAGTAATCCGTAAGTTAAGTATTCTGGATTGAAATACCCAAAACCAACACCTAAAAATGGAGAATTAATAAGCCTATTAATTATAATATCTAATTGAACTAGGCGATATGCCATGCCTTCTTCAAATACTTCACCAGCGTAGAGATAGGTAGAAAAATAGGTAATCCCACCACCTGCAACTATAAGATATATAGTAAAAGATATGCCAACAATAGCTATCATACGAAAAGATTGAATCAGCCTTCGATTTAAGAAATAAGCACAAAAAGTAAATATACTTGCTA
>CESJ01041730.1_pt1 | contig 10012 bp, 3 predicted proteins | sample 356311 | NCBI WGS metagenome assembly CESJ01 (sample SAMEA2621487, study PRJEB7988) | marine metagenome | biome: marine biome (ENVO:00000447); feature: surface water layer (ENVO:00002042); material: "saline water (ENVO:00002010), including plankton (ENVO:xxxxxxxx)" | depth 5 m
TATTTTTCAAACTTAGTAAATCAAAGCATAGCTAGTCAAGGAGAGGTTTTATGGGGTAACAGTATGAGTGGTATAAAAGGGTATTTTGCAACAGTAACAGTTTCAACTGATAATGTTACAGATCCAGGAGGTTTAAAAGAATTATTTGCTGTATCATCAAATTATGCAGAATCATCATATTAAAATATGTTAGAACAATTAATAGAAACAAATACAAGCGGTTTATCTACTACAGAATTTAGAAGCAAAGTTGTATCTTTACAAGAGCAAATGCTAGCTAGTGATGACCCTAATATAGCTAAAGGTAATTCAGACATGTTTCCTTTAACTCACTCTTTCTCTGAAGGGGTTTACATAAGAGAAATGTCTATGAGAAAAGGCGGTGTAGTTATAGGTAAAATACATAATATAAGCCATACATGGTTTCTAATGAAAGGAATAATAATAGTTGCAACAGAACAAGGTGTTGAAGAGTTCACGGCTCCTACGTATGTTAATGCTGTAGCTGGAGCTAAAAGAGTTATATATGCGGTTGAAAAGTCTGTATTTATAAACGTGCATCCAAACCCTGATAATATAACAGACACAGATAAACTAGAAGACATACTTACTTGTAAAGATTACAAAGAGTATGAAGAATTTAAAAATAAAACAATATAATATGGCAATGGTAATCGCAGGTAGTATAGGGGCAGCAGCATCACTTGTTGGCGGTATATTCGGAAGTATAGGCGCTAATTCAAGAGCTAGGGCGGCGGCAGCAAAAAAAGAATTATTAGAAAAAAAATTAGTACAACTACAAGGTGACAGGCAGGATATTATAAATCCATATAAAAACGTAACAGATTTATCTGGAATGTTGAGTAACCCTATGGCTCAATTAGGAGTTGCTACCCAAGCAGCGGAAATGCAGGTAGAGGAAGCTGATATATCATTAGCAAACACGCTAGATACTATTAGATCAACTGGAGCAAGTGCCGGTGGCGCTACCGCATTAGCTCAAGCAGCTTTACAATCTAAAAAAGGTGTATCAGCTAATATAGAGCAGCAAGAAGCTCAAAATGAAAAAGCAAGAGCTCAGGGAGAAGCTAATTTACAACAACAAAAAATGAGTGAAGCTCAACGAATTCAACAAGCTGACGTTGCTGGTCAATCGTTTGTGTTTGATCAAACAGAAAGAAGACAAGTTTCTGAGTTAAATAGAGTACAAAATCAAATAGATGGAGAGGCCGCAGCTGAGTCTCAAGCTAGATCTGATCAAATGGGTGCTATAACAGGTGCAATTGGCGGAATAGGTAGTATGGCTTCAAGCTATATGAGTGGTCAAGCTGCAATGGGATCTACAACAGGATCTACAATAGGATCTACAAATACAGGTAGTAATAGCTCTTATACCATAGGTGGATCTATTTACGATAAACTTCCAAAAACTACAAACTTTGGTTGATAAAACTAAAACATTTAAAAAATTAATATGAGTTACGAAAATCCAAAAAGAGCAATAGACACTCAAAGTGCTCAGCATCTTCAGAACATGCAAAATTCACTTTCAAAGTCTTTTGGTGATTATACTAAAACAGTAAGTGCTGTAGCTCAAAGAAAGGCTAAAGAAGAGCAATTAAGGATGCAGAAAGAAGCTGAATTCACTACTAAAGCAGCTAAAGAATTAAAGGATTTTCAAAGCACTGTTGGAGCAAGGGTAGTTGCAACGGCTAGTGGAGACACGAATGTATTTAATAAGCAATCTGTTGATTACTTAAAAACTATAGTAACAAACGCTGGTGAAATAAAGACAGAAAACCCATTTCTTAATCAAGAGCAAAGCACTTATGTTGATAACACAAAGATATTGCCACAGACTATGCTTAGAGACTTGACGCGTTTTGGTACATTTACAGCTGGATTTAACACTGCTTTGATAAATAAAGGTAAACCAGGATTTTTAGCTCATACCCCTTCTTCCCCTAATAATTTACGAGCAGCTATGGCTTTTGCTGGTAATAATGGTTTTGATTATAATAAAAAGATAGATGTAGACATGACTCAATCAATAGGTCCTCAATTTACTTATTTTATGGAGAGAACCAATGACGGCGTTAAAGATACTGCTGAAATTACCACTGCTCAACTTCAAGAAATAGAACAAAATAAAACATCTTCATTTGTTCAAATGATAATTGATCCTAGTGCAAATATGCAAGAAATGGCAACCGGTATTGGCTTGCCGTTAAATGGTATAAAAGGCGGTGAAAGTGGATTAATGAAAGCTAGAGAAAATGCTGTTATTAAAACTAAGATTGACGATTTATTTATTACTAAAAATGTTAGAAGAAAAAATGGAACTGTAGATACAGTATCTGTTTTAAATAGAGATCGCGCTAAAGATTTTTATAAAGTTCAAGCTAAATTAGATTTAGGCAATAGGACTAGAAATGATTTAGTCGCTTTATACAATTCTTATAAATACAACGATGATAACAGTTTTGGAACAACTGAAAAAAAACCATGGAGAGATTACAAAAGCGATATAACTCCGACTGAAATGGATTATTTAACAGGAAAATATGCTGATATAACAATCATGGCCTATACTGATGATGCGGAAATGGTGATAAATAAAGGCTTAACTAGAAGGCAACGAAAACTTTTAAATGAGGAAGAAACAAGAGTAGAAAATGTTCAAGAAATTACTGATACAATTTTTGATGAATCCGCTGAAGAAGCTTCACAAAGTCTTCTTCAATTAAGCAATGATTGGGAGACTATTACTCCTGTATATAAAGACGGTGAATTTACTAATAAAATAACAATTGTAGATTTAAAAACAACTAAAGTTGCCGCTGCTGGTAATGAAAATGTACCTATATCTACTACTTATAATTTAAAAGATCCTCTTGGTAGACAAGGTTTTGCGAAAAGAGTGTACCCAGGAAGTAATAAGCAACGAGCCTTGCTTGAAAAATCACTTGCAAAAGAGTTCATACGTGAATATAATCCAGATGAAAATGGTGGAAAAGCTTAAACTAAAAAATACAAAATTATGCCAGATTACAAATTAAAAGACGGAACAATAATCTCAGTAAAAGACGAACATGTAGATATATTTTTAAGCAAAAACAAAGGAGCTGTTTTAATTAAGGAAGTTGTTGACACAGCAGTTGTGCCGGGAAAGAATACAGGCCCGACTGCAGATGCGGGAGGGCCAAAAAATACGGCATCCAAATCGGACGATGGTTCTTCGGTGCCACCACCCTGGGAATCTCCGTATGCAGCAGATCAAGTGGGTTTTGTAGAGGAATCTAATAAAGCTTTAAATTATAATTTATCTCAAAAGTATAAAGGAGGGCCTGGTATTGATGATGATATTGATGGAAAAAAAGGTACTAAAAGACTTATAAAATCTTTTGATGAAGATGGCGGCGAGCTTTACCGAAATATTCCCTCTGCTCAAGTCAACAAAGTCGCTATGAACGAGTCATTAAAAAAAGCGGGGTCTGCATACGAGAATATTATTACCGCTATGAGCGTGATATCTGATGAAGACGCTAAAAACCGCGCGCTTGAAACATGGATAGGTAACGTTAAGAATAGACCACATAACGTAGAGGCTACGTATGAGGAATATAAACTTCAGAACATGGCTGGAAGCTCTTTATTCGCTAAAGATAATGCTGTAATACAAGAAAGTATTAGCTTCTCCACCGCAAGAAATAGAGCAGATTATGATGGTAGATTTGATAATGTTGGAGGTGGTGGAACTATAGGATACTATAAGCAAATGCCTCTTGAAGAAGTTATGGGTGAAACAAAATTCGCTCAATACACTGAGTATTTAGCAACAGGTGACACAAGCTTTCTTACACCAGATTTATTATTTGCTGCAAAAAATCAATTAAAAGATGAAACCGCTAAGCGTATGCTTATGAACGTTCCTGAAAACCTTCAAGATTTATTGAACACAAGTACGCCGCTAGATAATAAAAGAGCAAGTCAATTATTAAAATTAAATTACCAATTTATAAAAAATTACGATAATAAAAGCAAAACTATTAATGAAAATTACAAAAAAAATACATCTGGTTTAATCAATCAAATGAGTGCTATAGACAGTGAATTAAAGTCTATGAAAACTACTTCTGCTTCTCCACTAGATGAAATAAACAAATATAATAAATTAATAGAAGATAGAAAAGGAATTGCTATTAAGTGGAATTCAATGAAATTTGAAGATGTTTTTAAGAATTTAGTGGCTAGGGGAGAAATTCTACAAGGCCATCTTGATTCATTTAGTAGAAAAACAGAAAACGTAAACGATCGACGTATATTGGAAGGTGCCGCGGCACTAAACTATACTTTTGGAGCTAGGTTATCGCAATCTTTAGAAGAATTTTTTATAGGAGGCGCTGTAAATTTTACCACTATATTAGCTGAAGGATCTCTTAGAGCTTTAGGTAGCATGACGCCTGAAGCTTCGGAAATAGTATCATACGCAATAGATTATATTTCAAAATCTAATGAAAATTATAATAAAAGACTATCAGACAATAGAAAGGCCAATATACCCGCTCAATTAAAGCTAGACGAAATAGGTAAAGATGGAATAACTTACTCAAATTGGTTTAGTCAAGCTTTTGCAGAAAACAGCCCTTCTATGATAACTACTTTTATACCAGGTGGGGCTCAACTAAGAGGCGCTATGTTAGTTAAAAAAGCTATGAAAGGCGTTGTTTTGGTTAAAAATGCAAAAAAATTACAAAAAGCCTATAAGACACAGCAAGCTCTTGCTAAAGGGGCTATGAATACTGCTAAAAGTACTTTTTTTGTAGCTGAAACCGGTAGTAAGTATGGGCAAATGGTAAATGATGAAAGGGAGTCTATAATAAATTTAAAAACTCTTAAGAAACAACTTTTAGGAACAACTGATTTAGCGGAGAAAAGAGAACTAATAGAACAAATAGAAGACGCAAAACTTAAAAGCAATTTCACCTTTACTAAAAAAGCTTTTACAGCTTTTGCTTTTGGAGGAACAGCCACTCTAGGTGAAAGTCTTAGTTCTTTAAGATATATAGAAAACGCTAGGAAAATTGCATCAAAAATAGGTCTTAATGAATTTAAAAAAGAAGTTTATCAAGGTCTGAGATTTCATATAAATACAGGTCTTAAGGTCGTTCAAAAAACCGTTCCATCAACTGTTTTTGGATTAGCTTCGGAGATTACTGAAGAAGGTCTTGTTTTAACGACTCAGAATATTTTTGATATATATGCTTTAAAGGAGAATAAATCTGTTACTGAAGGTTTAGATCTAGATTTTATTGCTAATATAGCTGTTAGTAGCGGAGGTATGCAAGCTTCTGGCGTAGCTACTAACGTTGTTAATATAATTAAAAGCGAATTTAAAACAAGAAAAAGAGCAAAAGAAAGTGGAAAACTAGCTCTAGAACTAGTAAATGTACAACAAGATGTAAAAAAACTTACTGAAGCTCGGCCAATTGAATTAAATTCTGTGCCAATTGTCTCGATTCCATTCAAATCACCTAAGGAAGTTGTATTAAAAGCTTTAAAAACAAAACAAAAAGAGTTAGAGCAAAGACTCGCTCTTGACGAAGCAACTTCTCTTCAGGATCTTAGTTATATGAGTCCAAATCAAATAATAGAAGGAGCTGATATAAAGAGACGTATAAGAGAATATAAAAAACAATTAGAAGGGTTAGGTAGAAGCGGTGATTTAAGTAGCCAAACTATAAAAATTAAAGAAAAGTATCAAGATTTAATTGATAATTTAAGCAATGAATTTGAAGCATTGTTAGATCCTAAAAAAAATAAAAAAACCATAAAAGCCGACAAGAAAAAAACTGAAAAAAAATATGCTGAAGTAAAATTTAGAGGAGGTGAGAGTGACTACGCTAGAGGTTTGGCAGATTTTTATAAACAAGTTACATTAACATCTATGGATATAGATGATGATTACTTAGAAATTACTCCTGAAAATATTGATAACTATGGGCCAGGTGGAAAATCTGAAAAATTTACTAAAGAAGAAATAGAAACTATTAAAGAAGACTTCGGTTTTAATACAGAAAACCCTGGTTTTGGAACATTCACTAGAGGTCAGCAAATGGGAGCTGACACTATATTAATAAATGTTAATGCTCAACAATTTTCTATTGACAATGCTGATAGCTTTGTTGACGCTAAGTATGCTGCTATAACATCACTTGAAGAATTATTTCATTTAAGAATTAGAAAAACTGATTTAATAAATAACAATGACTTAAACGAAACTGCTTCAAGATCTGTTGATGAAGTACTTGAAGTTATTGCTGGATTTCTTGAAACAGGTAAAATAAAGAAAAAAGAATATGATAATTTTGTTGCTCGACTTGGTCTTTATAAAACTGATGGAGAAGGACCAGTTGTTTTAGAAGGTGGTAAAAGAAATAAAAAAAATAAAGTTATTTACGAAGAGGTATTAGCTCAAATGAACAATTTAGTAGCTTTAGGTTTAATAAGTAGAGATGATATTAAAAACGTACCATCATTAAGAAGCCTTATTAATGATTTAGGTACAGAGTTATTTGGCACTAATAGCTGGATGTTAAACATAAATAACAGTGATGATGTATTTAGATTTATTACTAATTTTCAAGACAATTCTAGACGTGGGCAATCTATAGGTGGAGCTGTTGATGACGATGAAGAAAACGTTTCAAGATCTAGTAAATCAGTTCAAGATCTTGAAACAGAATTAGATACGTTAAACGAGGATGAAAGCGAATACGATGTATTTGATTATCAAGCTAGAAAACAAAATCTAGAATTTAAAATAAAAAGAGCAAGAACTTCAGAAAAAAAGAAACCAGCTCCTAAAGTTAGTGTAATAGAAGATTCAGCTGAAAAAATATTTAAAGAACCCTCTGTTGTATCTGAAGCTAATTTAAAAATAGCAAATATTAACGAAGAGGTAACTGATGAAATGATAAGCCTTAACGCTAACAGGTTGTCAGACATAGAAGACGATAGTGTTAGACAAAGATTAGCAACTAAATTAGCTAAAAACAATGAAGGATCAGTAAGGGAATTAGCAAAAAAATCAGCTAGAGTAGGTAAAGATTTAAACATTGACGAGAATGATAAAGTAACTGAACAAGACTTTATTTCTGGTTATAATGAAGAATTAGCCGCGTTAATAAATACTTATAAAGTAAAAACTGAAGACGGTAAGAAAGTTCCTTTTGGAGCTTACATGAAGAACCCTTTAAGACTTAGATACGGTGCTATATTAAAAAAAGAAATTGCTGGTAAAATAGAAAAATCATCTAGTTTGTCTAACGAAAAAACTAGAGAAGTTGCAGAGAGTATTGGAGATGCTGCGAGTTCATCAAGCATTGAATCTACTAAGGCTAAAAAAGATGTTAAATTAATAAACGTTAAAACTACTAAATCAGTAGTTGATAAAAATATAAAAGGAGCTATAGATAACGCCGTAGACTTGAAAGGTGTAGATTTAGAATCTTTAAACTATAAAGATACAGCTGAAAAGTTTATGGACTCCATGGCTCAAGCTTTATTAGGTATATCTGGAAGCAAGGCTAGTGGAAAAGTAACAGTAACTTCTGTTGGAGCTGGAAAAGTAGACAATGGTGCGGTAACTGCAATGCAAGGTTTATTTAAAGATTTTTCAGAATCTAAAAGATTTATACGTACTTTGCCAGAATTTAATGTATCTACTAATGAAGCCACAGTTAATATACAAGGAGAATCTGTAAACGTTTCTAAAGATAAAAAAGGTATTGCTGTAGGTTTAAATAAAAAAATAAAAGAACTTTTATACGAAAATTACATCGATCCTAGTAATGCAAAAGTAAAAGCATTAAAAGAAGATTTAAAAACCGAAACAAATAAAGAGATAATTAGAGAGAAGAAGGAAGAAATTAAAAAACTTACCGCTTCTTCAATGACTAACCCTTCAGGTAGAAGTAAAGGTGAATCAACACAGCCTGGTGTAGTTAGATTAAAGCCAGAGTATCGAGGCGTATTAAAAGACGCTGTAGTTAATGATTTTATGGCTAAAATTGGTTTAACTCCTTCAGGTGAATCTAGAATACCTGTTTCAGGTAAAGCTAGAAGTGAGTTTGGAACAGTATTGCAAGGTGCTACTAAAATATATTTATCTAATTTAATAAATACTGTAGCTAGAGAGCAAATAGCTAAAAAAGATATTAATTACAAAGAATCACTAGAAAAATCACAAGAAGAAGTTAGGCTTTCAAGTAAAACTAATCAAATTTTAGCTAACGTAGGCGCTGGTAAAAGTAGGTCAATGGCTAATAAAAGCGTATCTATGCCTGATTTTTTAAGTGTTCTTGGAAAAGAAGGTACAACTGCTTATAATAACCTACTTGAATTGACTGTTTCAAGAGATAAGAATCGCGTAGGTTCATTACTTAATTTTGATACACCAACTATAAACGCAGAAACTAGGCCGGCTATTATAGAAGCATTAAGAGAAATATTTACAAACAGTGAATACGGTTTTACTTTAAATACTTTTTATGGAGCTGTTATGCAAAACGGTGGTAGACTTGATGTTTATGGTGAATATGTTGACGGTGTATTTATAGAAGCAAAGAACCGTAAAAAAGCTAAAAAAGAAAATATACAAAACTGGTATGTTTTAGCTGATAATAAATATATAAAAAGACCAAGACCAAAGAAAATTAACAGAGATAAATATAAAAGTGTTGATGATTACAATAAAAAAGTAAAAGATGTAAGAGCAGCAGAATTAAAAGAAAGTAAACGTATTTTAGCTGAGTATGCTGGTAAATTTACACCTAAAGTTGGTAATGTTTATTATGGCAAAACAGATCCTAATTATATTGATTTAGTAGAAAACGCAACTAAAAGCCCTGCCAAATATCCAAAAGCTAAAAAAATAAATATTCCAAAAGGAAATAATAAAATTGATAAAAAATGGAAAACTGCTGCTGCAGAAAAAGAAGCATCTAACAAAATAGCTAGAAAAGAATTTATCAAAGAATTAGACAAAGCTTACAAGGAAGGCAAGAGATTAGGTAGAGAGAGAGAAACAATGAGCATAATTGGATCTATAGTTATACAAAGCTATCAAGCTACTTCAGGTTTAATAAAAATAACAGCTCCTTTCAAGTATGTGTCCGATGTATTAGCTTACGGAGAAGGTAAAAACTCTTCAGATTTTGGTGATAACATGTATATAGAAGAGCACAATCCACCAGCCTCTGTAGCAGGTGCTAGTGTATTATGGGCAATTAAAAACGATTTTTCAACTGAAATTATTGAAGCTTTAGATAACAACTTTTCTCAAACAATGTTATCTAAATTTGATGACAGTAACTTAAATAGATCAAAACTTGACGCTACGCTTCCTGTTGGAATAACTATATTTAACAATCCTGCTATTAGATATTCAGACGCTTTAATTGATTTAAACAGTATAAAAGACGTTTTCACTGGTGTAAGTATGGGTGAATCAAATGGCGTTGTTGTAGATTCAAAAATAGCTGGAACTCCTGATGTATTAATTAAGCAAAAAGAACTTATACAAAAGCAATCAGAAGATAAATTATTTACAGTAAGTAAATCTCAAAAAGAGATGGATCAATTTGTTAAAATAGCGCCTTCAAAAAATAGAGCTAGTAAATCAAATAATTTTAACTTACCAGGTATAATAAAATATTCTAAACCTATTAGCGTTCAAGAAGGTATTGACGCTATGGCTAAGTCTGATAAAGCGCTAGACAACGCTAGAAGAATAAATCAACCTGTTAAAAAAATAAGAGTATTTGATTTTGACGATACACTTGCTAGAACAAAAAGTAATGTATTATACACTATGCCTAATGGAGATCAAGGAGCTATTGATGCTGCTACTTTCGCAAAAGATGCTGCCACTATGGAAGCTGAAGGAGCTGTGTTTGATTTTTCAGAGTTTAGCAAGGTAATGGACGGGAAGAAAGGGCCATTGTTTGAG
>CESJ01039395.1_pt1 | contig 9977 bp, 10 predicted proteins | sample 356311 | NCBI WGS metagenome assembly CESJ01 (sample SAMEA2621487, study PRJEB7988) | marine metagenome | biome: marine biome (ENVO:00000447); feature: surface water layer (ENVO:00002042); material: "saline water (ENVO:00002010), including plankton (ENVO:xxxxxxxx)" | depth 5 m
AAATTGTTGATGTTTCTGAAAAATTTAACTTACAACCTAATGTAGTCAGTGCTACTTTTAAATTTTTATTCATTTGTAAGGAATAACTTAAATTAGCTAGTAAATATAAGTTGAAATCTTATGATCAAAAAGTCTGAGTTAATTCTGTTTATTTTTTTAATATTAATTTTATGCTTTAATTTAAGTTGCTCTAAAAAACTAAAATTAGATGAAAATAGTATTTTCAGATATAATGAACACTCAAACATTAGTTCCTTAGATCCCATATATTCCAGTACATTACGTAATATTTGGCCAGTGAATCAACTTTACAATGGTTTAGTTCAGTTGGACGATTCTTTGAATATTCAACCAGATTTAGCTAGTAAATGGGATATTTCAAAGGATGGAATAACTTATGATTTTTTGATTAAAAAAAATATATATTTTCATAAATCTAATGTTTTTAAAAAAGACTCAACAAGAACTGTCAACGCACAAGACTTTGAATACAGCTTTAATAGATTAAAAGATTCTCAATTAGGATCACCAGGGTCATGGGTATTAAACAACGTAGATGCTTTCTCTGCATTAAATGACAGTATTTTTTCTATAAAACTAAAAAAACCATTTGCAGCTTTTTTAGGTATTTTATCTATGAAGTATTGTTCAGTAGTTCCAAAAGAAGCAGTAGAACATTATGGAACTAAGTTTGGTAAAAACCCAATAGGAACTGGTCCTTTTAAATTTAAAAAATGGGAAGAGAATATTAAACTAGTGCTAAGAAAAAATAATCAATATTTCGAAAAAGACGATAAGGGTATTTCGTTGCCCTACTTAGAAGCAATTTCCATCACATTATTGCCTGATAAAAAAAGTGAATTTATGGAATTTGTTCAAGATAAAATTGATTTTATTAACTCCATAGATTCCTCTTTTAAAGATCACCTTTTAGAAAATAACGGAGTTTTAAAAGAAGAATATTCTAAATCTATTAATCTTTGGAGCGGACCTTATTTAAACACAGAGTATATAGGCTTTTATTTAGGTAAGGAAAATTCACCAATTAATTCTAAAAAGTTAAGACAAGCGATTAATTATGGATTTGACAGAATTAATATGATGAAATATTTAAGAAATAATATTGGATATCCCGCTAATAACGGATTTATACCATTTGGACTTAATCAAAAAATTAAAACTAAAGGATTTGATTTTCAACCAAAAAAAGCAAAAAAACTAGTTGAAGAATATAAAAAAGAATCAGGTCAAAGTTCAATAGAATTAGAATTATCAACAGATGCTAATTATTTAGATATTGTAGAGTTTATTCAAAGAGAGCTTCTAGAAGTTGGAATAACTATTATAATAAATATTATGCCACCCTCTAGCTTAAGACAAGCAAAATCAAATGGAAAATTGGAAATGTTTAGAGCTAGCTGGATAGCGGATTATCCCGATGCCGAAAACTATTTATCTCTTTTCTATTCAAAAAATAAAGCTCCTAACGGACCTAACTATACTCATTTTGATAACCCCAAATATGATCAAAAATATATTAAAACATACATAGAACAATCTGAAATTAAAAGAAATAAGGTTTATTCTGAACTAGATAGCTTAATTATGGATGAGGCTCCAATAGTTCCTTTATATTATGATAAAATAATGAGATTCTCTAAAAAAAATGTATATGGTTTAGAAACCAATGCGATTAACCAATTAAATTTAAAAAGAGTCTATAAAAAGTAGATTACTTTTTAAGCTTAGCATATCTGTTTTTGAACTTATCTATTCTACCAGCAGTATCAATAAGTTTAGTTTTGCCAGTATAAAATGGATGAGAAGTTCTTGAAATCTCAAGTTTGATTAAAGGATATGTAGCACCTTCGTGTTCTATGGTCTCTTTGGCATCAACAGTAGACTTAGTTAAAAAAACATCATCATTTGACATATCCTTAAAAGCGACTATTCTGTAATTTTCTGGATGTATACCTACTTTCATTTCAATAATAATTGGATGCAAATTTAATTCTTTTTTGCAAACTTGCAACAAAAGTTAACTTATTTAAACAACTGAATCATATATAGAAATGATGATTAATAAATTCTAATTACTTTTGCAATTATAAATCTTGATCAATCATCTTGTGTTATGGAAGAAAAAGAAGAATTAAAGACAAACAAATTTGCGATTGAATATGGAATACTAACAGGAGGAACTGGACTTATATTTGCAGTTATGTTGTTCGTTTTAGATGCACACTATGAAAACTCTACATCAACACAAATTATTAATGGAACTATTCAATTAGTTGGTGTAACCATTGCATGTATAGCCTTTAAAAAGGCTAACTATGGTTTTATCACTTTAAGTCAAGCTCTTAAAACAGGCGTTGGAGTCTCACTAATATTAGCAATCATGAGTGTTACTTATACATTATTACTCACGAATTTTGTAGAACCTGACTTTATGGATAAAGCTTTGAAAATATCGTATAATAATACTTTAGAACAATATCCTGAAGCATTAGCTAACATGGATTTAAATCAATATATAAGTGCTGCAAAGCCTTACACCTGGTTTTCTTATCCTGCTATTTTAATGATAACTTTATTTTTTGGATTTATTGAAAGTCTAATCGTAGGATTAATTATTCAAAAAAAATAGTTTAATTACAATGAAATTATCAATAGTAATTCCTTTATTAAACGAAGAAAATTCCTTAGTTGAATTAAATTCTACAATTGAAAAAGTAGTTTTAAAAATGGATATTAATTATGAGGTGATCTATATTGACGATGGAAGTACAGACAATTCATGGAACATTATAAAAAATCTTTCTAAAAAATCTTCTCATCTAAAAGCAATTAAGTTTTTAAGAAATTTTGGAAAATCCCAAGCTCTTTCTGCAGGATTTAAAGTTGCTAAGGGAGATGTGGTAATAACAATGGATGCTGACCTTCAGGATGATCCCAATGAAATTCCTGGTTTATTCAATAAGATTTATATAGATAATTTAGACGTAGTTTCAGGCTGGAAGAAAAAAAGATATGATTCTATTATTTTTAAAAATTTTCCGTCAAAAATATTTAATTGGGCTGCAAGAAAAACATCTGGAATTAAATTAAATGATTTTAATTGTGGTATTAAAGCGTATAAAAAAGCTGTTATAAAGGAAATTAAATTGACTGGAGGAATGCACAGATATATTCCGGTACTTGCTAAAAATGCAGGTTTTATAAATATTTCTGAAAAAATCGTAAAACATCACCCTAGAAAACATGGAATAACAAAATACGGGGCAGACAGGTTTGTCAAAGGATTTTTAGACTTAATCACTCTTTGGTTTATACATAGATTTGGTAAACGTCCGATGCATTTTTTTGGGCTTATCGGAACTATTATGTTATTAATAGGTTTCTTTTTTTCTTTATTTCTTGGAATCGATAAACTTTTAATTGAAACATCTGGAAGATTAATAACAGAACGTCCTGAGTTTTTTATCTCATTAGCAACTATGATAATAGGATCTCAATTTTTTCTTGCAGGATTTTTAGGAGAAATAATTTTAAGAAATAAAAAAATTAAAAAACAATTTATAATTTCTGAAAAAGTGAATGAATGAATGAATTAAAATTAGTTGAAGAAAATTATAATATTTGGACCAAATCCCCATTTGATAAAACAACAATTTATAAAGTTACTGAACTTAAAAAAAAAAATATAGAGGATTTTAATGATTCTTTTTACACAGATTTAGGTTTTGGAACAGGCGGAATGAGAGGTATTTTAGGTTTAGGACCCAACAGAGTTAATAAATATACATTTGGAAGAAATACTCAAGGTATTTCTAATTATATAGCTGAAAATTATAAAAAAAAAGTTAATTCAGTCGTGATTGCTTACGATTGTAGAAATCAAAGTGAATTTTTAGCTAACCAAGTTGCTGAAATATTTAGCGCAAATAATATCAAAGTATTTTTATTTAGTTCGATAAGACCAACCCCTGAACTTTCCTACGCTTTGTTAAAGCTAAAATGCATATGTGGAATAGTTTTAACTGCTTCCCACAACCCTCCAGAATATAACGGATATAAAGTTTATTGGAAAGACGGAGGGCAAATTGTTCCGCCAATTGATACAAAATTAATTACAGAAATAGACAAGACTCGTTACTCGGAAATAAAGTTTGAAAAAAACAAAAATTTAATAGAAATAATTGATAAAGATATTGATGATAATTTTGTGAAAGATTCTATTATTAATGGAAAGATAGGTGATTCAAAAAGAGAAGATTATAAAATAGTTTTCACTCCATTACACGGAACTTCTCATATAATTGGTCCCAGAGTTTTAAAAGAAGCAGGATATAATCAATTACTAATTGTAGAGGAACAGGCGAAGCCAAATGGAAATTTTCCAACTGTAAAATCTCCAAATCCTGAAGAAATAGAAGCTCTTGAAATGGCATTAAATTTAGCCAAGGCCAATAATTCAGATATATTTATAGGAACTGATCCAGACGCAGATAGACTTGGTATAGGAATTAAAAATAATTCTGGAGAATACATTACTTTAAATGGAAACCAAATAATGGTTGTTTTAACCGAATATTTATTAAGTAAGCATAAAAGCAAATTAAATCAATCTTATTTTATTGGATCAACAGTGGTTTCTACTCCGATGATTAAAAATATAGCAAAGGCACATGACGTAGATATTAAAATTGGTTTGACTGGATTCAAATGGATTGCAAAAATGATTCATGATAATCCAAATCAAAAATTTATTGGAGGAGGTGAAGAAAGTTACGGATATCTAGTTGGAGATTTTGTTAGAGATAAAGATGCGATTACCAGTTCATTATTAGCTTGCGAACTGGGATCAGAATGTAAAAGTAATGGAGAAAGTTTACACGATTATCTAATTGATTGTTACATTAAATATGGGTTTTTCAAAGAAAGATTAATCTCCATTGAAAAAAAGGGTATCAAAGGCCTTAGTGAAATCAAATCAATTATGGAAAATTTAAGAAACAAACCAATTGATAAATTGCTAGGGAGTAAATTAAAACTTATTCAAGATTTTGAAAAATCCGAAGAAACAAATTTTAAAACTGGACAAAAATCAATTCTAAATTTTCCTAAATCAAATGTTTTCATTTTAGAATCTAATGATGGCACAAGAGTTGCTGCAAGACCTAGTGGAACAGAACCAAAAATAAAGTTTTACTTTAGTGTAAATATGAAATTAGCTTCTAAAGAAAAGTTTGAGAAATCAAATCAAATTTTAGAAGAAAAAATTGATAATTTAGTTTCAAAGTTTAAATTTTAAAAAATGACTTACTTAAAAAAAATTTTCAAGTTTGCCATTCCCTATAAAAAATATATTTTTTTTAATATTTTTTTTAATATTTTTTATGCTCTTTTTAGCGCCTTGTCTTTCTTATCATTAATGCCAATGCTAGAAGTTCTGTTTGGAGACAATAAAAGGCCTTATAATAAACCAGAATTTGATAACTTATCTAATTTTGGAAATAATCTTGAAGAATGGCTTAATTTTCAAGTAAGTTCCTTTTCTGGGGACGATCCTAAAAAAGCATTAATTTTTGTTATTTTAACCATAATAATTCTTTTCTTTTTTAAAAATCTTTTCAATTATATAGCAATGTATTTTATTACATTTCTAAGAAATGGTGTGTTAAAAGATCTAAGAGAAAGTGTATATAGAAAAATAATCAGCTTACCACTACCCTATTTTTCAAAAAAGAAGAAAGGGGATGTGATTTCCAGAATAACAGCTGATGTTTTAGAAATACAACATTCATTTTTATCGGTACTTGAATTAATAGTCAGAGAACCTCTTACTATTTTCTTTACAATTTTAATGATGTTTTTAATCAGCTTTAAATTAACAGCATTTGTATTATTTTTTATACCAATTTCCGGCTTTATAATTTCATTAATTGGAAAATCTTTAAAAACCACTTCCAATATTGTACAAGAAGAACAAGCTGAAATATTATCAATTACAGAAGAAACAATACAGGGACTTAAAATTATCAAAGGTTTTGTAGCCGAATTATTTTTCATTAATAGATTCCAAAAAACAAATGATAAGTTTTATAATTATTCTAATAAACTAATTAATCGTCAAAATTTAGCTAGTCCAATAAGCGAATTTTTAGGGATTTCAGTCATCGGAGTTTTACTTTGGATTGGTGGTCAGTTAGTATTAGTTGATTTACAACTAAAACCAGCTGCTTTTTTAACTTACATGGGACTAGCTTATGGTGTTTTAACTCCAGCTAAAGCACTAAGCAAAGCATCTTATTCTATTAAAAAAGGTAATGCCGCTGCAGAAAGAGTAATTGAAATACTTGAAACTGAATCAATAATTAAAGAAATAATTAACCCTGTTTTAAAAAATAGTTTTGATAAAGAGTTGAGTTTTGATAATGTTTCATTTAAATATGAAAAAGAATTAGTTTTAAAAAACTTATCATTGAATATTACAAAAGGACAAACTATTGCTATTGTTGGGCAATCAGGAAGCGGAAAATCAACTATTGCTAATTTGATTCCGAGATTTTACGACGTAAGCTCAGGTGAGATTAAAATAGATGGAATAAATATTAAAAATTTAGCAAAAAAAGATCTAAGAAATTTGATTGGACTTGTAACTCAAGATTCCATTTTATTTAACGATTCTATTTCTAAAAACATTACTCTTTCTAATTATAAAGCAGATTCAAAGCAAATAATTCATGCTGCTAAAATTGCAAATGCAAATGAGTTTATTGAAAAAATAGAAGATAAATTTGAGTCAAACGTTGGTGATAGCGGAGGAAAATTGTCTGGTGGACAAAAACAACGTATTTCCATTGCAAGAGCAGTTTTAAATAACCCCCCAATAATGATTTTAGATGAAGCAACTTCATCTCTAGACTCAGAATCAGAAAAGTTAGTTCAAGATGCTTTGGAAAACTTAATGAAAAATAGAACTTCGATAATAATAGCCCACAGACTATCAACAATAAAAAATGCTGATTTAATTTTGGTTATGAATAACGGAGAAATAGTCGAAAAAGGAAAACACGAAGAGCTGCTTAACAATAATGGTATTTATTCAAAATTAATCAAGCTTCAATCATTTAGTTAAACTTCTTAATACTTTAGTTGTCTTAATACTAAACATATTTAATTGAAAAATGAGTTTCAACTTGTCGCAGGCTTAAAAGATAAGGCAACTCAAGATCAGGCATTCGATATACTTTTAAATCAATACAAAGAACCCTTGTATTGGCACATCAGAAAAATAGTATTGAATCATGATGATGCTGATGATGTATTACAAAACACTTTTGTTAAAATATTTAAGGGAATTAAAAAATTTAAAGGAGATAGTAAGCTGTACACTTGGATGTATAGAATAGCAACTAATGAGTCTTTAAATTTTTTAAAACTAAAAACGAAAAAATATTTTAATTCATCTGAAGAAATGATGAAAACCTTAGCAAACAACTTAAAAGAAGACCCTTATTTTGACGGAGATGAGCTTCAAATTAAACTACAGATTTTAATTTCAAAACTTCCCGAAAAACAAAAGTTAGTTTTTCAAATGAAATATGAACAAAATATGAAATTTAAAGATATATCTGAAATCTTAGGAACATCTGTAGGAGCACTAAAAGCCTCTTACCATATAGCAGTAAAAAAAATTAAAAATGGAATTGGTAAAATTCAAACCTTTTAACGAAATGATTGTCTGAATATAAATGAAGAGTAACAAAAAAATATTAATAAACAAAAAAAGATTTTTAATTCCACTGGGATACTTTAATAGTGTTAAAAGAAAATTAACTAAAAAATCACTTTTAAAACCTAGAGGATTCCAAGTTCCCATAAAATATTTTGAAACTTTAGATAAACAACAAATTTATAACAGAATATATATTGATAAAATTAAATATTTAAAAAGTAATTTTTATAAATTTTCCCTTGTGGCAGCTATGTTTGTAGGAATAGTATACATTTCAAATTATTTTGAGAATATCAATAATAATATCAACTCAGATGATATAATAAATTATGTGAATCAAGATATTCTTATTTTAGACAACTATCAATACACGGAAATTTTAAATTCTAATAATTTAAATTACAAGAATTTGATATCTGAAGCTGATATAGAAAACTATTTTGTAGAATCCTCTTATGACCTAAAAAATTTAATATTTGAATAATATGAAAAATTCCATAATTTTTATTTCTTTTTTTTTGATAATTAGTTCGGTTTACGCACAATCTGAAACATTTAGTAGAGAAAAAATAGAAGCATACAAGAAACTATATCTAACTGATAAATTAAAATTAGATATCACTACAGAGACTGCATTTTGGGAAACTTATAAGTCTTATGAAGACAGTCTAGACAAACTCAGAAAAAAACACAGGCTAAGTATGATATCAATAAAATTAGATAATAACACAGCCACAATTCAAGAATATGATGAACAAATAAATATTTACATGAATTTTGAAAAGGAAAAAGTAGAACTAAGAGGTAAATTAATTGCGGAGCTGAAAGAAGTGATGTCATTTAGAAAAACTTACATGTTGTTTAGATATGAAGATGATTTTAGAAGAGAAATGATGAAAAAATTTAGAGAATTAAGAAAAGAAATGTCAAACTAGCGCCTTAGTTCATTTTAAATATCTAAAGACTACACTATTACATTATATTTACGCAAATTTTAAAAATGCGTCTCCACAGAAATCTAGTTTTAGCCGTAATTAAAGTAATTGATGGTGTTTTTAATCAAGATCTATATGCTGATAAAACTATAGAAAAAATATTAAAACAGGATAAAAGATGGGGTAGTCGTGACAGAGGCTTTATCGCTGAAACTAGCTATGAAATTGTAAGGTGGAAAAGATTATATGTAGAAATTGCAGAAGTAAAAAAACCCTTCGATTATAAAAATTTATGGAGAGTTTTTTCTGTGTGGGCAATTTTAAAGGGTATTAGTTTACCTAATTGGAAAGAATTTCAAGAAACCCCAAAAAGAAGAATCAAAGGGAAGTTTGATAAACTTTCTAAAATTCGAAAATTTAGAGAATCTATTCCTGATTGGATTGATGATTTAGCTTGTAAAGAAATTGGAGAGAAAAAATGGGAAAAAGAAATTGCAGAGCTTAACAAGATGGCGCCTGTAATTCTAAGAACTAATACTTTAAAAATAAGCTCAAATGAATTGCAGAAGATATTATTGGATGAAGATGTATTAACCGATACTATTAAAGGTTACCCAGATGCGCTACAATTAAGAGAAAGATCAAATTTATTTAAAAAAGATTCTTTTCAAAAAGGGTTGTTTGAAATACAGGATGCATCCTCCCAACTCGTAGCTCCTTTTCTAAAAATTGATCCAGGAATGAAAATATGTGATATTTGTGCGGGAGCTGGAGGTAAAACACTGCATCTATCTGCATTATCACAAAATAAAGGTCAAATAATTGCCATGGACATTTACAGGCATAAGTTAACTCAATTAAAAAAAAGAGCTAAAAGAAACGGAGCTTTTAATATTGAAACAAAATTAATTGAAAGCAATAAATCTATTAAAAGATTAAAAGGAAAAATTGATAGATTACTAATTGATGCTCCTTGTTCAGGACTTGGTGTTTTGAGAAGAAACCCTGACTCTAAATGGAAGTTAGAGCCTGAGTTTTTAAAAAAAATTCAAAATACACAGTTGGAAATTTTAAAACAGTATTCTTCTTTAATAAAATCCAACGGAAAAATGGTATATGCAACGTGCTCTATTTTACCCTCAGAGAATGAACTACAAATCAAAAAATTTTTAAATTCAGAAGAAGGAAAACATTTTGAATTAGAGGAAGAAAAAAAAATTAGTCCATTAATATCTGGTTTTGATGGATTTTATATGGCAAGGTTAAGTTTAAAATAAAGTTAGCTGTAATTAAACCAA
>CESJ01024211.1_pt1 | contig 9946 bp, 8 predicted proteins | sample 356311 | NCBI WGS metagenome assembly CESJ01 (sample SAMEA2621487, study PRJEB7988) | marine metagenome | biome: marine biome (ENVO:00000447); feature: surface water layer (ENVO:00002042); material: "saline water (ENVO:00002010), including plankton (ENVO:xxxxxxxx)" | depth 5 m
GGCTCAGGCTGCGAATGAGGCATTGACGTTCTCTGGTATTGAGGCTGGGTCAATTGATGTGGGCTTTTTTGACAGTACCGATCCGTTGGTTGGGTCTTTGGCTGGTTGCGGATTGCGCTTTGATTTGCCAGACCCGGTGCAGGCGCAAAATATTGCTGCTTCTGCCCCGGGAATGGACCGAGATAAACCACCGCTTTTGCGCTGATCAATACCCGGTGTGACGATCGACTAGGTGCAAAAGCGCCTCGCCGGCTTCGCCACGTCGTATATTTTCCGCAATCACTTTTGACGCACTGTCTGGCCGTGTTCCAGAGGCAATATGTGGCGTCACCGTGATTTTGGGGTGATGCCAGAACACATGCTCTGCGGGCAAGGGCTCAATATCAAAGACGTCAAGCGTCGCATGCCCCAAATGCTCTGCATCCAGACAGGCCAGTAGGGCGTCATCATCAATCAGTGGTCCACGTCCGGCGTTGATCAGCACAGCACCTTTTGGCAACGCCGCCAGCCGCTGGGCATTGATCACGCCCTGCGTGCCAGCGGTTAGAGGCAACAGTAAGATGACAATCTGTGCAGTTTCGAGGGATTTATCAAGCTGGTTTTCGCCGTGCAGCACCGTGGCTTCCGGTATTTTTTTTGCTGTTCGGCTCCAGCCAGTGACGGGGAACTCCAAATTTATGAGAGCCTGTGCACAAGCTTGTCCCAAAGTTCCCATCCCCAAAATAGTCACCGGTCGCTCGCGGGCCAGTGGTGCGATTTCGCTGCGCCAGAGGCCGTCTTGACCTAAAATATGCGAATCCATACCAAGATGATGGCGCATCACATGCCCCGTGACCCATTCGACCATGCCGCGGGTCATGCCACGGTCGATCATCCGTGCCAGTGGTATCTTTAGAGTTTGATTTCCCACGATATTCTCTACCCCGGCCCAGAGATTGAGAACCGCACGACAGTTTGTATAGAGGGTGAAATCTTGCAATGCGCTGTTGGGTGCATAGACAATATAATCCACCTGTTCGGGTGAAAATTTGGTCCGCATATCAAAGGTCAGCCCAGCTGCATTCAGGGCTTTGGTCAGCGGCGCTTGGTATTCATCCCAGCGGTCAGAATGGGCGGCAAACAGAATATTAATCATTATAGGCTCATCTCGGTCTGTGGACATGGGCAGATTGTATCAGCCCAAATCCGATCATCAAGATCAACATGGCTGATCCACCATAGCTGACTAGCGGCAGTGGCACACCGACCACGGGCACCAAGCCCATGACCATCGACATATTTACTGCAAAAAACAGGAAAAATGTACTTGCGATGCCAAAGATTAAAAGCGAAGAAAATCGGTCCTTATTTTTCAAAGCTGACAGAATGCAAAACACCAGCACCAATGCATAAAGGCTGAGCAGGGAAATGGCGCCGATAAACCCAAATTCCTCAGCCAGTGTGGTGAAAATAAAATCGGTATGTTTCTCTGGAAGAAAATTCAGCCGGCTCTGGGTGCCTTGCATAAAGCCGCGCCCACTCCAGCCGCCCGAGCCAAGTGCGATCTTGGATTGAATGATGTTATACCCGGCTCCCAGCGGGTCATTGGTTGGATCTAGAAAGGTCTCAATGCGCCTGAATTGATAGTCTTTGAGCATTTGCCAAGATGTTCCCTGGCTTTGAAACACAATCGAAATCAATCCGATCCCGGCTGTGATCATGGTGATGAAATACGCCCAGTGTACGCCGGCTAAAAACATCACCACAGCACCCCCCAAAGTTAACAGGATCGCTGTGCCCAGATCTGGCTGCCTCAACACAAGTGCGGCGGGAAGCAGGATGATGGCTGCGGGCAAGATGACCCAAATGATCTTTGAGGTTTTCTCAAGTGGCAACCAATCATAGTAAGATGCGATGGCCATGATAAGCGCAATTTTCATGACTTCAGATGGTTGTAAGTTGATAAACCCAAGGTCAATCCAGCGTTTTGCCCCCATCCCGACGGCGCCAAAAAATTCAACAAACAACAGCAAGCCCAAAGCGCAAAGATAGGCGAGGCTGGAGACGCTGCGCCAGAACCAGATCGGCAGCATGCCAACCATCACCATCAAAAGGAACCCCAAGATGAATCTTTTGATTTGGGGGCTTGCCCATGGCGTAAAAGATCCCCCCGCAACCGAATAGAGTTGCAACACCCCTAGAGCGGCAATGGCTGTTAGCAAAATGGCCAGAGGCCAGTTGAAAAACAATATTTTGCGCAGCCCCGTCGGCACAGTTTTGACGGTATACTCAAGATAACTCATACTTTGCTTTTCCGAGTGCTCTGAAACGGTTGTCGCAATTTTTCCAATTCTTGACGCTGTGCCTTAATTTTTGATCGGTCCTTGGCTGGATAAGCGCTGAGCGGGGGATCCCCGTCATAAAGCGCCTGAAGCGTGATATCGCGAGCAATAGGCGCTGCAATCTTAGAACCGCCACCGCCATGCTCAACCACCACCGCAACAGCGATTTCCGGTGCGTCGAAAGGGGCGAAATTGACAAACAGCGCATGGTCCCGGCGGTTCCAGGGTAAGTCGCTATTTTTTGTCACCCCCCGTTTGCGTTCGGCTTCGGTAATATTACGGACTTGGCTGGTTCCGGTTTTCCCGGCAAGTCGGAATTTTGCGTCTATGATACGTGACTGGTACGCTGTTCCACGACGATTGTTGCTAACCTCGTACATGGCTTTGCGTATTTGTTGCATATGTGCGTCCTGAAGTCCAAGCGGCGGGTCTTGACGATTTGGCTGCTCGATACCATCAATCTTTTTGATAAGTCGTGGTACCACCGACTTGCCGCTTGCCAACCGTGCTGCCATGACGGCAAGCTGCAGCGGCGATGTCAAAACATAGCCCTGCCCAATCGCAGCGTTTACCGTATCGCCGATCACCCAGTCGTGACCCCGGTTTAACCGTTTCCAATTTTTATCGGGTGTGAGCCCACTCGCCACCCCGGACATTGGAATATCATGAGCGGTGCCAAGGCCAAACCGCCGTGCAATATCAGTGATTTTTTCGATTCCAACCTTCAGCGCCAATTCATAAAAATAAACGTCACAGCTCTCGCGCAGGGAGGCCTCAAGATCAACCTTGCCGTGACCGGCTCGCTTCCAGCAGTGAAAACGACGTCCGCTGACTTCAAGATGTCCATTGCACCGCACTGTTTCAGCCGCAGTGATTAAACCTTCATCCAGTGCAGCAAGCGCCGTTAGCATTTTAAATACTGACCCAGGAGGATAGGCATCTTGAACAGTTTTTGACGCGAGGGGTCGGCGTTTATCTTCTCGCAAGGCAGAGAAATCTGCGAATGAAATGCGGTGGACAAACTTATTAGGATCGTAGCTAGGAGAGGAGGCAATGGCCAATAGATCGCCAGTTTGGCAATTGATCACCACTGCCGATGCGCTGAGTTCTCCCAGTCGCGCTTGAATATAATCTTGCAACTGGGCATTCACCGTCAGTTGAAGGTTGGCACCGGTTTCGCCCTCTTTTCGATCCAGTTCCCGCATCATACGGCCAAGAGAATTGACCTCTACTCTCTTTGACCCGGCACGCCCTCGCAAGGCTGTTTCGAATTCAGCTTCAATCCCCACCTTACCGATTTGAAATCGTGGAATGCGTAAAATGGGCTCGGGATCCCTGATGCGTTCGAGGTCCCGACTGCTGACTGGCCCGACATAGCCCACGACATGGGCGAATATACGGCCCATGGGATAGCGTCTGGACTGGCCCACTTCGGGTGTCACCCCCGGCAGAACTGGCGCGTTTACCGCGGCTCGGGTGATGTCTTCCCAAGTAACACGATCGGCAATTGTAACTGGCAGAAACGGTGCTGACCGGTTCATTTCTGCGATTGCCCGGTTTAGAGCGTCAGGATCAAGTTCGATTAAACGCGTTAATTTATTCAAAACACTTGTGACATCTCCAGCGTCTTCACGGACCATTGTGATCCGGTAACTGGGTTCATTCTCCGCAATGATCGTACCATTTCGATCAAATATCTGACCACGAATAGGCGGTAAAAGCCGGATGTTGATACGGTTTTCTTCGGCCAATAGTCTGAATTGATCGGCTTGCTCGACTTGCAGGTGACGCATCCGCAAGGCAAGTATGCCCATGAAAACGGCTTGTGCGCCACCCAGTATGAGCCCGCGCCGAGAAACTGTTTTCGCACTACTGTTGCCGTTTCTAAAGGGGCGTCTCATAGCCGGTATCTCAAGATGCTGTCATCATCGGTGGGCGATTTGTGAATGCCCAGAAGATGGTGTGCCAAGCCGGTTAACACTGGATACAGCAAGATTGTTCCCACGGTCTGCATGGCAGATAATCCGGCAGGTGGTGGTGGTGCCATTGTCAGCGTCAGAAGAAAATGACTGCCCATCGCCTGCATGATTATGACCAGAGCGATGGTCAACCATTCGACGCCAAAAGTAGCCACGCGCAAATGTTGGGAGCGGCGTTTTAACCATTCACAGCTTATGACCATAAAAAGGCTCATCAAGCCTGGGGGGCGGTGCAGAATAAAATCGGAAAATAAAAACAGCAGCGCGACCGATCCTATAGGAATGTAAGCGGGTCGTCTGATCGCATAGACAATTGTGATGGCCATCAAAAGGTCTGGGCCAACCCAGGTTGGCGGAGTGGTTCTGAGAGGTAGCAGCTGATAAAAAATGATTATCAATCCGATCCCAATATACAGCAGTTGCTTTAACAATAGCGCAGCAGCACGGCGGTCAATCATTCAAAACTCCCGCTGCGGCCCCTGTCAGCCTGCCAGACGTGTGCCTTGGCGCCACCAAAGTTCCTGGCCCATCGACGTCTCGGCGGCTTTTGCTGCGCAGCACCCGCAAAAATTTTAACCGTTCGTAATCGGCTGCAAGCCGCACCCTTAGGCGGCCACCGGGATCTTTTGCAACCTGACCAATCAACAACCCGGGGGGGAAGACTTTGCCATCACCGGAGGAGACGATACGGTCGCCGGGACGCACCAGTTCGGGATTTTCGATGAAATCGATTGGTGGCGCCAATGTATTGTCTCCAACGATTAAAACGGATTGACCGGAGGGTTCGATGCTGGCGGGGATGCGGCTTGAGGCATCTGTCAACAAAATCACCCGGCTGCTTTTTGCGCCAACACCTGAGATGCGGCCAACAAGACCCAACCCGTCCATCGTCGCCCAGCCATCCAGAATGCCGTCTCGTGCGCCGACATTCAGCAGCACAGATTGACGGAACGGCGAGCCACTATCGGCGAGCACCACCCCGGTGACGCGGGTTAGGTCTGGGTCAAGCCGAACTTTGTTAAGGTCTAATAGGCGTGCATTTTCCTGTTCGAGTTGCAGGGCAGCCTCTTTCCAGGATTTCATCTGCTGTAATTCGCGGCGCAGTTCCTGGTTTTGCTCATACAAATTTTGATAACTTTGAAAATTCAGCGCCAGTTCCGTTATCGCCATAACCGGTGCCATCGCCCAGGTGAAACTGGGCATGACGCGGTCAATGACATGAGAGCGAAAGCGCTCGACCCGCGGGCTATCGATCCTCCAGACCATAAAAACACCCAGCAGACATAGAATAATCACCGCTTGCAAAATGCGCCTGAGCGGTCGGGTAAACTCATCCGATTGTCTTAGGTCTTGGGGCATGTTTGCTCCCTTTACAAAAAGGGCGTTTGATCAGCTGTCATAATCGATGGCGTGACGCAGTTGGTCTTCGTATTCCAAGGCCCTGCCAGTGCCGAGCGCGACACAATTCAAGCTTTCTTCAGCAACCGATACAGCCAAGCCGGTTTGCTCGCGAAGGGCAAGGTCCATATCGTGCAATAAGGCGCCACCACCCGTCAGCATAACCCCACGATCAACAATGTCAGCCGCCAGATCTGGTGGCGTTGATTCCAGTGCCGTCATGACCGCTTCGCAGATTGCTTGTACCGGTTCGGTGAGCGCTTCTGCAATCTGCGCTTGGGTGACTTCGGTCTCTTTTGGAATGCCGTTGAGCAGATCTCTTCCCCGGATTTGCAGCGCTGCGCCGCGTCCGTCGTCGGGCATCCTTGCTGTGCCAATCGTGGTTTTTATCCGCTCCGCGGTGGCCTCTCCCACTAATAAATTCTGTTGTCGGCGCAGATAGCTGATAATCGCTTCATCCATCCTGTCGCCTCCTACGCGAACCGAGCGCGCATAGACGATGTCTCCGAGTGACAGAATTGCCACTTCGGTGGTGCCGCCGCCAATATCGACAACCATATTCCCTGTAGGGTCGGTGATTGGCATGCCGGCGCCGATTGCGGCTGCGATCGGTTCGGCTATCAAACCGGCTTTGCGGGCGCCGGCACTGAGCACTGATTGACGAATCGCACGCTTTTCGACCGGAGTTGCGCCATGCGGCACACAGACGATGATTTTGGGTTTGGAAAACGTGCTGCGCCGATGGACTTTTCGGATAAAATATTTGATCATTTCCTCTGCGACATCAAAATCGGCAATGACGCCCTCGCGCATTGGTCTAATTGCCTCAATACTGCCGGGCGTTCTCCCCAACATCAGTTTGGCGTCTTCCCCCACAGCCAGGACCCGTTTGGTACCGTCTTTGACATGATATGCGACCACCGAAGGTTCTGAGAGGATTACACCACGTCCTTTGACATAGACCAAGGTATTGGCGGTGCCGAGGTCAATTGCCATATCCTGAGAGAGCAGACCTCTTAAATTACCTAGTCCAAACATAAGTTTATTTTCCAATCGGTTCATAACTTAAATTTCGCGTGGTTCAGGCGCGGCATGACCAACTTATAGGCTTGGAACTCGCCGTTTAAAAGGAAAAGATCTTGTTGGTTGGTTATTGGTCTAAAGATTTTGCCGTGGTTCGGGAATGGGGTACGTTCGCCGCGTGGTTAGAGCACAGCACAGCCGGGCGCTTCGACAGGGCAGTTGCAACTGCCAATGGAGTTTTTGAGCCGAATAAATTTCAAAATAATCTTGTGCAGAAGGAACTGGAAGAGTGTCTAGACCGCGCATTGGTCGGTTTCGCACGTTCTTAGGTCGGCTGGGTTGGGCATAAATATTGCGTTGGGGTACATCAAAGAGCGAGAGAAAAGTCATGGAGTCGGGTCAGGATGAAAACACATGTCAAAGCCTTGGTCGTAGGCGGCGGAGCCGTTGGAACTTCGATCGCATATCATCTGGCAAAAGCCGGGTGGCAGGACGTGATGTTGCTGGAGCGCGATGAGCTGACTAGCGGGTCGACTTGGCATGCTGCAGGCTTGCTGCCGTATTTTAATATGTCTTTTGCCACGACACATATTCATGATTATTCCATCAAATATTATAAGACCCTTGAGGCCGAAACCGGGCTCAACGCCGGCTTTTCTGTCGTCGGTAATTTGCGTATGGCGCAGACTGACGCGCGCATGGATGAGTATATGGTCTATGCCACAACCGCTGAGACCTGCGGGGTGCCCTATGAATGGTTGTCGGCTGCACAGACAAAAGAGCGGTATCCACTGCTGAATTGTACAGATTTAAAGGGGGCTATTTTTCATCCCACGGATGGCTATATCAACCCCGCAGATGTGACCATGGCAATGGCAAAAGGCGCGCGCCAGCGCGGCGTGGTGATTGAGCGCAAATGGCAGGTCGATGGCTATCATTGGACCGGCAGCGACTGGCAGGTCACCTGTACCAAGATGACCGAAAAGGGTGGTAATCTTTTACCATCAGAAGAGCAGATCATCATCACCGCCGAGCATGTGGTGACTGCAACGGGCAATCACGCGCAGCGTACGGCCAATCTTTTGGGTCTCAAGATACCGGCCATCCCGGTTGAGCATCAGTTCATCGTGACCGAACCTGATCCCGATCTTGTGGCTTGGCGCGCTGCCGGCCACCCCGAGCATCCGGTGTTGCGGGATGCTGATGCCAAATGGTATGTGCGCGAAGAGCGCGGCGGTTGGATTTTGGGCCCCTATGAGCGCAACGCGCCCGCACGCTTTGAATTTGGCGTGCCTGACAGTTTTCGCGCCGATCTTTTTCCGCTTGATCTTGAACGGATCGAAGAAGAATACATGTCGATGATCCACCGTATTCCGTCCTCTGAAACAGTTGGCCTTAAGGATGATTTTAACGGACCGATCTGTTACACACCAGATGGTAATCCGCTGGTGGGCCCCGCCCCCGGGTTGCGCAATATGTGGCTGGCTGAGGGCTTTAGCTTTGGCATCACCGCGGCGGGCGGCACCGGGCATTATCTGGCTCAGTTGATGGTTGAGGGGGAGGCCGAGATCGACATGGCTTCGCTGGATCCCAAACGCTATGGCCGTTGGATGACCACCGAATATGCGGCGCGCAAAAACGAAGAATCCTATGAGCACGTCTATATTCTGCACCACCCCGATGAGGAGCGGGCCGCATGTCGGCCCCTGCGCACGGCACCGGCCTATGACCGGCAAAAGGCGCGCGGCGCGCAGTTTGGCTGTGTCAACGGGTTCGAGCGGCCAAATTATTTTGGTCCGCTGGATGCGCCCGACACCTTTGATCATGACGCCCGCAGCTTTCGTCGTGGTGGTTGGTGGCAATATGCAGTGGATGAGGCACGCGCCATCCGCGAGGGTGTTGGTCTGATCGATGCCACTGCGTTCACCAAACACACCGTCAAAGGCCCTGGCGCGACGGCGTTTTTGGATTGGTTCACCACCAATAAGTTGCCGCGTGTCGGCCGCATCAATCTCACCTATGCGCTGACCGCCCACGGCACCACGCGCACCGAATACACCATCGTGCGGCTGGCCGAGGATGAATATTACCTCGTCTCTGCAGGCGCTTGGACCGACTATGACAGCGACTACCTGCGCAAGGCGGTGGCCGACAAAATGCCTGAGTTTGGCGCGATTGAAGTGCAGGACGTCACCACCCAATGGGGCGTTTTTGCGATTGCGGGGCCAAAATCCCGCGAGGTTCTAAGCGCGGTGATCAAAGACGCTGATCCCGCCAGCGCGCTGTCGAACAAGCGCTTTCCGTGGCTGTCGGCGCGCCAGATCGAATTGGGCATGTGCCCGGTCAACGCCATCCGCGTCGCCTATACCGGTGAGTTGGGGTGGGAATTGCACCACCCGATTGAAATGCAGAATTACCTGTTTGACCTGTTGGAACAAGCAGGTGCGCCGCATGGGATGAAGCTGGTGGGCGGACGGGCGCAGAACTGGTTGCGGCAGGAAAAATCCTATCGCGCCTTTGGCACCGAACTAGGCCGCGATGCCACCCCGCTTGAGGCTGATCTGCCGCGTTTTGTCGATCTGGGCAAAGAATTTCACGGCAAGGCCGCGATGCAGGCGCTGGGCATCCGCTCGACCTGCGTGACGTTGTTGATCGACGGTCCGGACGATGCGGATCCCTGGGGCCGCGAGGCGCTTTATACGGCAGACGGCACACGGGTCGGGCGCCTGACCTCGGGCGGTTATTCCGTGGCGTTCGAAAAATCCATCGGCATGGGCTATGTCAAGCCCGCGCAAGCGGCGGTGGGCACGCGATTGCAACTCAAGATGTTTGACAAGTTGTGGGAGGCCGAGGTGGTCGAAGACAGTCCTTATGATCATAAAAACGCCACCATTCGGGTTGATGGGTGAGGGGCAACAGCAATCTTTTGCGCCTTTTTAAATAACCGTTCGCCACAACGAGGAGAGCTTGTCTCACGGTTTGAAACCTTTGGGCGCAACTGCCTGAATTGTCTGGTAAAGGGTGCAAGCCCGCCAGTAGCGGGTTAGCGTTTGCCCGCAGGTTATTGCTTGAAACAATTTTCTCTGTGCCAGGTAATAAATTCATGGCGGGGACGCTCAGATGCTTTTGGGGGGACGATTAAACGGCCTGTGTCATTGATCATCGTCCGCACGGCATTGGCGTCATTGGTCTGGCGCGAAATCAATATTTCAAAATCATTTGAGA
>CESJ01008075.1_pt1 | contig 9933 bp, 18 predicted proteins | sample 356311 | NCBI WGS metagenome assembly CESJ01 (sample SAMEA2621487, study PRJEB7988) | marine metagenome | biome: marine biome (ENVO:00000447); feature: surface water layer (ENVO:00002042); material: "saline water (ENVO:00002010), including plankton (ENVO:xxxxxxxx)" | depth 5 m
TTTATTTATTTTTATTATTACCAAATATCTTCAAAGTCTTCTCCTTCGCCCGCTTTCGAATAATCAGTCGGCCTAGTTGCAAAAAAGTCAGTGTGAGTAACCCCCCCGGTAAGATGATAAAACCAATCCAAATTACCCGCTGCTTGTTTGTCATACGCAAAATAGTTTCCCAAGTCAACATAACCGAGTTCCACAAGTTTTTCATTTGCTCTTTTTTTAATGAAGTGCTTAAGATCATTTGAAGATATACCCTCTATATCTCCCATCTCAAACATTTTATCTATATACTTTACTTCTAGCTTAACCATTGTTTCGGCAGCAGTTATTATATCTTCTCTACATAAGTTTAGTAATTGATTATCTTCTTCACACATGTGTCGAAATAATCTGCAACCCATTTTACTATGTAACGATTCGTCTCTTACTGACCACTTCATTTGTTGCCCTATCCCTTTAAGTAAATTCCGTAGCTGAAAAGAATACAAGACAGCAAAAGCAGAATACAAACTAACACCTTCCGCAAAGGCGCTAAATACTGCCAGCGACTTCGCAATACCAATAGTAGAATTGCCGCTGTATGCCACCAAGTTATCAAATCTATCTGCCGTAGCAGGCTCGTGTAAAAAGGCTTCATAGTCTTCTAGTTTTAAGGTTTCGTTTAAGTAACTGTAAGCTACTGCATGTATTGTTTCTTGCGATCCAAACATCATAGCCATTTGTTGTATCTCATGCTTTGGAAACCATCCTACAACTTTTTGTGTCCAGTAATCTGACACAGCGCATTCTGTTTGAGCAAAACCCAATAAGATATTACCTACCAAATGTTTTTCTTTATCAGTAAGCTTTTCATTCCAGTCTTTAATATCGCTTTGCATTGATATTTCAGTGTGTAACCAAAAAGCTTGTGCCTGTTTTAGCCAGCCTTCTGTGTAGTATTCTGGATACTCAAAAGGTTTATACGCTATTCTCTCATCAAATAATCCCATTTTTAATATATTTTCATGTTAAATTCATTTTGTTTTTTTACCAACTCTCTCCAAGATATACGACCAGTATTTTCCCAGGACCATTTTACCCATTTGTCTATTCGTCTTTCTCCATAAGCTTTCTTAGCTAAGTATTTATTATATTTATTTTCTTCCATCTAATATAAGTTTTATCATTGCCGCTACATCTGTTTGGTTTTGAGGTTTATACAGTGTTCTCGTTTCGCCGTTGTTTACGCACCATCTTTTAAATAGCTTCCAGCGTAAAGGAAATTGCTCATTAGCTCTTCCTTTGCATTCAATTATATAATCAAATCCTGTAAAGTCTGGAGTATACTTAATGCCTAGTATTTTTTTAGCACCTCGATTTTTAAACTCCCCCTTACCGTTAGATTGTTTTTCAATAGATTCATTAGGAAATGTAAAGCCTTCTAAGGTTTTAAATACTTCATCTTCATACAGTTCAAATAAGCCAGCACTTTTTAATGCTAGATACGTATGCTTCTCAAGACCTGATCGGAATTGGATCCCGTCGGCACTAGCTTTCTTAGCGCGGACAGGACCTTTCTTTTTTGATCTTTTAAAGGGTTTCATTCTTTACAAAGGATCCGTTAATCATATTGCCTTGTCGCTTGTTTATAACATCGTATGCTTCATCAATACATTCTTCTATAGTAAAGCCAGCTAAGTGTGCTAAGTTAGTTAAAACAACAACCATATCGCCAATACCATCTTTTATTTCAGCTTTATCATTATTTAGTAAAGCTTTAGCAACTTCACCAGCTTCTTCCATTAATTTAACGTATTGTGTTTTAACATCGCCTTTGTCAAATATACCACGTTGTTTAGCCCACATTCTTATTGAATCAAAAACGTTTTCGTTAGGAATTTGAGGGGGCGTTGCCGATATATACTTATATTTCGTTTCTGCGGGAGCAACGTTGATAAGCTCGTTTACTTTTAAAATCTTGTAGTCGTTTGATCCACCTGCATCTTCTTGCTTACATATATCAATTAGTTTTTTATTATATATGTAACATCTTTCATTTCTCCATTGAGAAGTATCAACAGCCTTCATAAACTCATCAACATTTTGTTTTGTTACGGTCGCTATGCTTTCGTCTGGAAGTTTTATAGATAATGGCAATCTGCCTATTATCCAGTTTTCTAGCTTAACAACAGGACACGGAAAAGTAACTGTTTGATTTGTTACGTTAGGCTTATCCCCTGCATACGGCTGCTTTTCTCTAGTTACTTGCGAATAACTTTGTCTATCGGTTTCATAACCAAAACTTCGTTGATGATTAAATTCCATTTCAGAAATTACATCTTTATCGTCACTACTAGCTAGTATTTCATATTCACCTGCTTTATAGCCTTGCTGATCAATAACTCTTTTTTGTATGTTACTAGTCACTCCTATTTTTAAGCCTGGAATGTGGTATAAATAATATCTTTTTGCTTTACTCATAATTTAATTGTTTTAAATGCCAACGCTCAAAGGAGCTTTTATAGCTGGCAATGGATTATATTTAATTAGTTCAATATCTTCAGCATCTGGTATGTTAACTCCCTTTAGCACATTATTACAAAGGCCTCTTTCTAATTCAAGTTTAGGTAATCCTCGCTTTGGTCTGCTTAAATATTCTTTAGCTTGCTCTAAATGATTGTTATATAAATGACAGTCTCCAAGCTGTCCTATTAGCTGTCCAGGGATCAAATCAGAGCCTTTGGCCAACATCTCTAAGAGTAAGCCATACATTGTAATATCGTACGGCAGGCCAAGAAAAACATCAGCCGATCTTTGCTGCCACATTAAGTCTATAACGCCATTGTTAACGTAAACTTGAAAGCCGTAATGACATGGGGGTAAAGCCATATCGCTTAGCTCGCCAACATTCCAAGCTGAAACCATCATACGACGACTAGTATGATTATAGTGTATAGCATCGATGAGTTTATATAGCTGATCTATACCATTAAAATCTCGCCATTGCTTTCCATAAACAGGACCTAACGTTTCGTCTGTACGACCTGAGCGTTCATAGTCTGGTCTCCAGTATTTAACACCGTTATCTTCTAGATACTTAAGATCAGTTCGGCCTTGTAATATCCAAAGCAGTTCAGTTCTTGCAGCATTAAAGCTTATCTTCTTTGATGTAAGTATAGGGAATCCCAATGACATATCGTGCCTAATCGTTCTTCCGAAGACAGACTTCGTCCCTGTTCCTGTTCTATCCTTCTTATCAGATCCTCTGTGGAGTATCTCTGACATAAGCTTTTTATATTCATCTTCTATATTAGTCATGTTTTGGTAATACTTTTTTTAGTTTTTCAATATAGTTAGATGCATCTAGTAGTTCTTCTTGTATGTGCTGTAACCACTTATGAACGTCTTGTACATCTTCGTCAAGTGTTACACCATACTTTTCGTATCCTACATCAGATCTACTAACTAATTGATCGACTACGCTTTCAATTACCGGGTCTCTAAATGTTACTTCTTTTGTTTTCATTGATTTGATTTTTTATAATAATACATATAATACTCATACATTTTAATCCACACTTCATTTTTAGCTAATTGGTCAGGAGCATTAATTATTTTACCGTTAAGATCCAATACTAATATCCATCTTGTAGGTGTTCCAGCGCCTACTGCCGAAGGTGATATTTTTATATTGTTATCAATACACCAACGTCTTGCAGCTTCTTCTTCTTCGCTTGGGTTGTGCTTGCCCATCATACTCACTTTAGCTTTAGCCATTCTCCCAAGGCATTTTAATATCATCCGGTTTATTAAGCGGTATATAACAACCACTGTTCTTTTCCCAGGTGAAATGTGTTTCAGCTCCGTTAATACCTAGATTCTGAAACTTACACTTAAGTACTTTTACTTTAACAGTGTTAGCCTCGTAGTCTCTGTGTACTAATAGTCCGTGATAACTAGCATCGTACCATTCTCCTCCTCCTTTAATAGAATACATTGTAGGCTCTTCTATCTCGCCGGTCTTTTGATTCTTATACATTTTAGTAGGGTGAGCAACAACGAATACAAGTACATCGTACTTTTTAGCGAACACTTCAATCTTAGTTAAGTAATCCATAGTATATCTGTTAACATCATCGCTAGCAGCATCTATATCTCTTACTTTGTTAAATGGATCTATAACTAAACACTTAATACCTTTGCGCTTAACAAGCTCTGCACCTTTTTTAAGTACAGCTTCTAAAGAGTATCTTTCCATGTCTATGTGAAAGTAATTTGCATTACAGTGATCAGCTATCTGATTCCACTTGTCCCCTCCGATATCATCTTTAGCAGGCATACCCTCCCAATGCTTACGCATTAATTTGTGAGCGTGTAAAAAGGTTGGTACATTTTCAGGTGAAGCATACGCTGTCTTCCAATTGTAACGTTTGTTATATCCTACAACCATCTGATCCACAAAATCACTCTTTCCGGAAGAAGGAATACCAGTGACAGTAATAAATTGACCGGTATAAGTTGAAAAGATATTATCAAAGTCTTCAAGCCCAACCTGAAATCCTGGTGTAAAGCCATTGCGTACAAACTCGGTAATTTCGTCTTCGATATCCCTAAACGTCGTAACGTTTTCCATTGGCACAGGCTTTGCTCCTGTAATACGCTGTGATAGTTTTTCTTTTCCGTATTTCTGCAAGTATTCGTTTGCGTCTTTACAGTCTTCAAACGTTGTTATAAAACAAACTTCAGATCCTAGCCTTCGTATTAACTCAGTTTGTAATGCTAATCCAGCATCGTCTGTATCAACAGCTAATATGATCTTCTCTTTGTCTTCAAAATAATCAATACAATTATCAAGATAATCAAGGTTGTTATTATTTAATGTTGCCCCGTTGGGTACTGATATAGCGTTGGTAATACCTGCTTCATGCAATGCCAGCACATCCATCTCGCCTTCAACTATTATACAATATTCAAAGCCAACAGTAGCATCTATATTATAAAATACTTTTTCTGCGCCAGACACAAGCTTAAAGTTTTTGCGTGCATCTCTGTATTTGATGTTCGTTAACTCACCACCCATAAAATAATTAAAATGAATTGCATTTTCTTTCTGCTGAGTTTGAGGCATGTAAGTTTGGCCTTCAGTTACTTTAACTTCTTTTAATGTTTCACTACTTATTCCTCTGGATTCAAACCATTCAACCACTTTGCTAGATACATCGGCATCTACGAAAGGCTTAGGCTTTTCGTATACTTTCTCTGCTTTACCTTTGCGTTTAAAGGTATGCAATTGAAAAGGTTTATTGCAGTTGTGACACGTTCCAATACCTCTTTTCCAATCATAAGAAGCGCATTTAGCTTTTTGATTCTTAGGCTTACGATCGTGAGAGCACATAGGGCATACACCTTGTGTCTTCTCTTCTAGCTTATGTACATTGTACTCATCAATTACAAAGCCGTTAATTTCACTTACCATATATATAGGGGTTAAAAAAGGGAGCATACATTTCTATATACTCCCGATAAATTTAATTAGATTAATTGTTATTCTCCGTCTAAGCATTCTGGACAGATGTCGCAATATTCAAAGTCACACTTAGTCATGACTTCATTACACATCTCGCATTGCTCTGACATTAGAAAGGTAAATCATCTTCTACTGCAGCCGGAGCTGGAGCAGACTGTTGACCGCCACCCTCTCTGGGTGCTGCGTCTACGTTCGTGCCGTTAGTCCAAACAATTTTTACATTACCTAAGTAAACTTTGTCTGCTTTAGCGTCACGCTCGTCTTTTGTTTGCTCTACTATTATAGGACCATTGTCTCCATAATTTCCGAGCTCATCGTTAATTGTAATTGTAACTGGTAGGTAGCTACCTTTCTTTCCTTTATAGATCTTATCCTTAGGGATTTTACTAAGATCTATGTTTGCTTTCATAATACTTGCCATAATTTAATACGTTTGTAATTGGTTAAACATTCTTGCTAATTGTTCTTTTGTCGCGCCCGTGTTTCGTCGAATGTTATCAACGGCTTTTACATGAGTTTGGTTAGTGTAAAAATTCGTTGCTGCAGTTTTTATACCTGTTACAGCACAGGTTTGTTTTGATTTTGTTTTCATTTTTAAATATTTAATTGGATTCATGTTTATTATCTTTAAGTTATCGTAATTGGTCTGCAACTATAATGTTCCGGTATTAACGTGATCTTTCATATCGTATAGTGGATCAGCTATTAGTTTATCATAAGCTTCCATAGCTAATCTAACTTTAGTTTTACCTCGTTCATAGAAGTCATTAGAGCAGTCATATATAGCTATTTGATGAGTCTTCTTGCATACTACTAGAAAAACTAAGTCATATCCAAATATCTCTCTATATATATACGCTTGGCTGTCGTAATTATAGATGCTAGCACTTTTTCTAAAACGGCTTATATCACCTGTTGTTTTTATATCCACTAGTAAACCTTGATCTTTGTTAATACAATCGGCTTTGCCTTTCCACCAAGTATTATTTATATTTTTGATACCAGGTTCTTCGTATATAACTTTTTTGCCTTCTAATAAAGATCGACATACTGAATTGTTTTTAATTTTATTAATCATTTCGTTACACTTGTCAACTTCTTTGCGAGTGATCATCATCTTGCCGTCGTTGTTTGCAACATCTTCCTTGTATATTTTTGTTACTCTGCTAGATCCTTCTGACACAGGATAATTAGCCAACAGTTTATCTGGTTCTAATATAGCTGTGTGTATGTACCCGCCAATTACAAAATTTATATTTTGTTCCGTAGGTTTTCCAAACTGTTCAGGATCGTTCAGCAGCTTGTATATGTCTGAGTTAGATCTGTATTTTCTGCCTACACCGTCATAATATTCCGCATCATTTCTAAGTAGCTCTACTACTTTACTCTGTTCGGCTTTAGTCATTATAGTGTTTCAGTTTTTATAGGAGCAGCTTCTTCAAGCCCCTTCTTAACTATAGCAGTCATTTTATACTTTTTAGATATAGCCTCTAAGTCTCCTCCACCCTCAACAAACTTTAATGCTTTAGCATACAAAGGTGATTTTTTAGATGTAATCTCTTCTTTGGCAGTCCTGCCAGAATGATCGTTAGAAGCATCCGCGTCAGCTGTATCATCAATAAGTAATAAGTTACCTAAAGCATACTTTTTACCATAAGAAGAAGCCGCTCCAAACTTTTGAGGCATAGACATACCCTTAGACATTAGGTCGACACCCACAATAGCATTAGAGTGTATAGCATCGTCAGATTCTGCATCATATATACTCGCGGTTGTTTGTAATATAGGAGGATCAATAGAGATTAATTCTTCATTAATAGTAACAGTACATTTCTCGTTGTTTAAGAAAGGTTTTATAGCCTCAAGTATATCTTCTGCAGCACGGTAATTGTATTTACCAAACCCATTGTATCTGGATTTTTTAGCTTTAAGATTAACCTGAATGTTAGCTAACTTCATTTTTAAATTTGATTTCATTTATATAGGTATTTATTGGTTTAATTGTTACAGTGTTATATATATAATTACACATTTTTTAAATAAACTACGCTTTATTTTTAATTATAAATTAAAGTAAATCAGGTAGTTGTGCATCATTTGTCTTGTCAATCAACTTGGTAATTGCTTTTCGTTTTATCTCAGAAATCCTAACTCCTTTCTTTTTATATGACCCATCAATCTCAAGCAACTCGCATATTTCAACGGCATCGTGCTTAGCGCAATCAAGACCGTAGCTGAGTCTTATAACTTCTCTCTCACGTTCTGTAAGATGCTTTTTAAGAAGCGCTAATAAGTACTCGTTCATAAAGTCCACATTGTATTCTTTTGAGTCGTCCGCTATTTCAAGTTCATAATTAGATTCTGTCTCGCCGTTAACAGCGAAGTCACCCATATAAAGCGACTTAGATTTACTAAGTAAATTATTTATTGCTGGATCTTTTGATCCTTTACGTATCTCAGTTAACTTCCACTCGGGTATTTTAATGTCACCCATGTTATGATTTATGTATCTTCTGATCGTTCCTTTAATTCTTTTAGACATAAACGATTTTAATGTCTGCTCTATATTATTAGATTCATTAAGTACTGCCCAATCAAGTTTATCAACTGCATTTATTAATCCTATATGTCCAGCCTGTATAAGATCATTGATAGACAGCACGCCTATAGCTTGATGTGATGTAGCAAACTTACGTGCAAGATTTTCTGTTAATGGCATGAACTTAACAATAAGCTCGTCTCTTGTGTACTCTTCAAAGAATACGCCAGGTAAATTATTTAGTGATTCTTTAAGATCTTTTTGGTATCTTACATAATTAGTTATATTATACTTTTTCATTTTTTATTTTTTGGTATGCTGCTGTCATAGCTGCATGATTAGAGTAATACGTATTATTAATCTTCCGCATCCAGTCATCAAACTTAGTTGCTTCAGCTATTGGTTGTTGTTTGTTTTCCATACTGTTATTATCTATTAGTGATCGTAATTAGTCTGCAAGTTGTTTATTTTTAAACTTTAGCATAGTACCATGCATGTTTGTCATAAAAACACGTGATTATATATGTATACTTAAACAATTTTAATGTTAGTTTAATATTTATTTTTAATCAAAAATAATAACATTTAGTTTCAGCATACACAATAATTTAGCGGGGGTACTTTATTTTAATTCCTTTAACTGTTTGATCTTAGCAAAAACGTTTGCCGCTTGAATATAATCTTCTAGACTTTCATAATGCTTTAAAAGCATATTTAATTCTACTATTTGATCATCATCACTTGGTAACGAATTAATGAACTCTTCATTCATAGCCTTGGCTTCTATATCCATGCGTTGAAACAAACCTTCCACAACCATATCCACAATTTTATTAATCTCTTCTTCTGTCATACTTTAATTTAAGTTAGTTAACTGGTATTCACCAGATAGTATTTTATCTTTAGTCATCTCTTTGTACTCGCCAAGAAATTCATTGCGATATTTACCGGTAGTGCGTGAGTAATCCCATGTGTCTTCGTCTAATTGTATTTTGCCGTTGTGATCACGAAAAGCGATCGTGCTGTTGTAGCTTTGAAAATACGTACCGTTAGATACGTATAGCAAAAACTGATTAGGGGCAGGATTACCACCCCTTGTATACATCTGTCTAACTCTAGGCTTCATCTTCAGTATCTATTATGTTAAACAACGCGCTTATTTCTGAACATAGATCGTCAGATATTCCTTCAGAGCCATCAAAATCCATGCTGCTTACAGTAATGCGATTGTCATAGTCTATCTCAAAATCCATCTCGTAATTGTTAGAATCGGTAAAGTCGATACTTTTTACTACCTGCCAAATTGCATCTTCTATCTCTGTCATTTGAACACGTGTAACTTTAGGTCTGTCTATAACCGCAATGCGATGCTCCGCATCCGCTAAAGCCTTCTTGCAATGCAATGTTTCGCTTTCGCCTCTTTCAAGATCTGTTGTTAAATCGTCTATTCTTCTTTGTAATTCTTCTTTAGTCATTTCCATATTATATATATTTGTTTGTTATTCAATTGTATTATCTATTAGTGATCGTAATTAGTCTGCAAGTTTAAACTCTGGCTGCATCACTTTGCCAGTATAGTTTTTTTAGTTGTGCTTCTTCGTCTAAGGTTAAATCTCTCGCATCAGTATCTTTTGTTATATGTAACCAACTTGATATGCTTCCTCTAGAAACCTCGTACGTATGTTCTTCATCTATTATTACTAATAAATCACCCCTCATTGTATGTGTGTGTGTTACTGCCATTTGTTTTTAGTTAAATTGTTCGTGTTCAGTGTATAACATTTCTTTTTTTTCATTAGCGCAATGTGCTTTTTCACTGATGTAATAATTACGGTAAGCGGTTACAGAATCACCTGAAACTTTATACTCATCTGGCATACATTGTGGCATG
>CESJ01084914.1_pt1 | contig 9925 bp, 8 predicted proteins | sample 356311 | NCBI WGS metagenome assembly CESJ01 (sample SAMEA2621487, study PRJEB7988) | marine metagenome | biome: marine biome (ENVO:00000447); feature: surface water layer (ENVO:00002042); material: "saline water (ENVO:00002010), including plankton (ENVO:xxxxxxxx)" | depth 5 m
TGTATACGACACAGAAACTTTAATAACAACAACTATTGAAGAAAAAATTGTTGCTACTGGAAAAGTTTTGCCTGAAGATGAGGTAAATGTAGTTCCTCAGATAGCAGGAATTATTCAAAAAATTTTAGTTGAAGAAGGAGATGAGATTTTAGCAGGAGACTTGATCGCCGTGATTAAAGTAGTCCCAAATGAGCAAACTCTTAATAGCGCCCAAGGGAGAGTAAAAAGTGCACAAATCGTATTAAAAAATTCTAAAATTGAATTTGAAAGAAACAAAGCACTTTTTTCTAAAGAAATTATCTCTGAACAAGATTTTAATTCAGTCAGTTTGAGGTATAATCAAGATATGCAAAACTTATCTAACGCTAAAAGTGATCTTCAAATTATTAAGTTAGGATCTTCAGGAGGATCATCTATAACTAATACTAATGTCAGAGCTACAGTTTCAGGAACAATTTTAGAGATTCCAGTCAAGGAAGGAGATCAGGTTATTCAAGCAAATACATTTAACGCGGGTTCTACTGTAGCTACTATAGCTGATTTAAATAAAATGATATTTGAAGGCCAAGTTGATGAAGGTGAAGTAGGAAAGTTAACAATTGATATGCCATTATTAATAACTTTAGGTGCTATAGAAGGTAAAGAATATGATGCTAAATTGAGATTAATAGCTCCTAAGGGAACTGAAGTTGCTGGAGCAATTCAGTTTAAAATTGAAGGTGAAGTATATTTAGATGATGAGTACGTCGTTAGAGCAGGATATAGTGCTAACGCTTCAATAGTAACTGATAAAAAAGAAGATATTTTAGCGATCAGTGAGTCTCTTCTTCAATACGACTCAAAAACAAAAAAACCTTATGTTGAAATAGAAACTTCAAATCAAAAATTTGTAAGAAAAAATGTTAAACTTGGTATATCAGATGGAGTTAATGCAGAATTAATTAGCGGAGTTAAAAAATCAGACAAGATTAAAGTGTGGAATAAAACAGAACCTATAAAAAGAGGAGAAGCAGAAAGTTTAGATGATGAAACTACTTCTTTTGATTAAATAAAAATAAAAACATGAAATTTTTAAAGTACTTATTTATAATAATTGTTCCTAATTTATTAATAGCTCAACAAACTTGGACTCTTGAAGATTGTGTTAATAGAGCTTTAGAAATGAATATTTCTATAAAGCAATCTCAATTAGAATATGCAGGTTCAGAAATAGATAGAAAAGGAGCAATCGGAAATTTTCTTCCAAGTTTAAATATTGGAAGTAGCCATTCATGGAATGTTGGTTTAAATCAAAACATTACAACTGGTCTTTTAGAAAATTTTACTACTCAGTTTTCTTCAATGAACTTAAATTTAAATGTCAATTTGTATAATGGATTGCAAAATGTAAAAAGACTACATAGAGCCAATTTAGCTATTTTGGCAAGTCAATATCAATTAGAAGATATGACAGAAAATGTTGCTCTTAGAGTTGCTAATTCATATTTGCAGATACTATTTAGCAAAGAATCTTTAGCTGTTCAAAAACTTCAATTAGAAATAACTGAAAAAGAGTTAATAAGAATAAAAGAATTAGTAGCTGGTGGAGTGGTTCCAAAAGGTGATGTCTATGAAGTTGAGGCAAATTTAGCTTCTCAAGAAAAAAATGTTGTTGATGCTCAAAACGCATATTTTCTTTCAAAGATTTCTCTAGCTCAGCTTATCCTAATTGATGATTATGAAAATTTTGAAATTGCTAACGAATCTTATGATATTCCTATTGCCAGTGTTTTAGAGAAAACTCCTACAGAAATATTTAATTATGCAGTTGGAAATAAAAAAGATATAAAAATCAGTGAAACAAATGTGGAGATTGCTAAAAAAGATTTAGAGCTTTCTAAGTCTTTATTACAGCCAAGACTTTCGGCATTTTATTCTTACAGTACAAGAATTGGTTATAGTGACAGAATAGTTCCGACAGGTGAATTTGGATATTCACAAATTGGTATTGTAGAGAACACAAATGATAAAGTTATAGCACCTTTTCCAATTTATAAAAGTGAAAAGCCATTGTCTTTTTCTGAACAATTTGACTTGAACGCTGGTCAAAATTTTGGACTTAGTCTTTCTATTCCAATTTTAAATAATCTATCTAACAGGACTAATGTTGATAGAACTAAAGTAAATATTTTAAGAAGTATTAATTCTTTAGAGCAGAAAAAATTAGATTTAGAAAATACAGTAAATCAATCTTATAATGACGCCAAAGGCGCCTATAAAGCTTACGTTGCTTCTCAGAAATTAGTTAAAGCTAGAAACTCAGCTTTTGAATATGCTCAAAGTAAGTTTGAAGTTGGAGCCATGAATTCTTTTGATTTTACTCAAGCAAAGCAACGATTTGAATTAGCACAATCAGAACTTATTAGAACCAAATATGATTATATTTTTAAGCTTAAAGTATTAGAATTTTATTTTGGAGTTCCAATAACTGTAAATTAAATGTCATACATTCTAAATATAGAATCTTCATCTACTAATTGTTCTATCTCATTGGCAAAAGACGGTAATTTACTATCGCTAGTTGAACAAAATGATGAAAAATATTCTCATTCAACTAAGCTTCATTCTTACATAAATGAAGTTCTTAGTGAGTCAAAAATTAGTATCAAAGAATTATCAGCGATTGCAGTCAGTAAAGGTCCTGGATCTTATACAGGTTTAAGAATTGGAGTAGCTGCAGCTAAAGGATTATGTTTTTCTTTAGATATTCCTTTAATTTCTATATCTACTCTTCTTATTTTGTCGAAACAAATAAAAATTAGTTCAGGTTTAATTGTACCAGTTTTAGATGCAAGAAGAGATGAAGTTTATTCAGCCATATATGATGTTAATTACAAATTAGTTAAAGAAGAATCTCCCGAAATAATTGATAACATCTCATTTGAGAATTATTCAAAGGACAATGAAATATATTTTATTGGAAGCGGTCAGAAAAAATGTAAAGAGTTGATTGAGTCCAATAGTAATTTGATTTTTTATAACAAAGAAACCTACCCTTCGTCAAAAGAAATGGCAGAGATATCTTATCAAAAGTTTTTAAGTTCTGAATTTGAAGATCTTGCTTATTTTGAACCAGCTTATTTAAAGAATTTTATTTTAGATAGCGTTAACCGTTAACAGCAACAACCTCAGAAATTTTACCTGGCAGCATGTCTTTTAACATAGTTTCAATACCGCTTTTCAGAGTAACTGTTGAAGAAGGACATCCGCTACATGCTCCCTGAAGAATTACATTAACTTTTTGAGTATTTGTATCATATGATTCGAACATGATATTTCCTCCGTCAGATGCAACTGCAGGCTTAATATTTTCATCTATGATTTTTATAATTTCTTTAGAAATATCATCAAATTCAATATTAGATTTTGTTTTAATTTTATTTTTAATTCTATCCTCAAAAACAATCGTATTACCATCTTGTATAAATGAACGAATAAACTCCCTAACATCCATAACATTTTCATCCCAATTATTTCCTGGTTTTTGAATTAATGAAACAAAATTAAAATCAAAAAATACTTCTTTAATAAAATCAAACCCAAATAATGATTTAGCAAGAGGAGAATCTTCAGTTTCATCAATAGATTTAAATTCATATATATCGTCTACTATCTTTTTATTTGCCACAAATTTCATTGCATTTGGATTTGGAGTGCTTTCAGCATAAATACTAACCGGAGAAACTTTTTGAATTTCGTTTTTACTTACTAAACCTCCTTTGTTTAAAAAATCTTCCAATTGAGAGCAAAGCTCTTCTTGGACATCTTCCCATTTTAAAATATTTAGTTTTTCAATATAAACAGAGTGTTTATTTAAAATAACTTTTTTTATAAATGGCAAATAGAATATTTGTTGAATTAATGGAAATTCATTTGTTTCTTCAATTTTTATAAATTCAATTCTTTTCTCTGATAAAAAAATATTCGAATAAAATTCAAGCTCTTCTTCTCTACTAGTCTCTTTAAATTTAATTATGTGTTTTTTCATTTCAGATAGTTTTTATTTTAAAATTATTGGGTAATATTTTTTTTAATGACATGTCGTTTCCATTACAATAGAAATCATAAGATGGACTGATATTATTTGCAGATAATTTATTAGTTATAGTTATTTTTTTAATCTGTTTTGCAACAGCTTCTCCGCTGTCAAGAATTTTAATATTTCTAGGCAAAATTTTTCTAATACTATTCTTTATTAATGGATAATGGGTGCAACCTAAAACTAAATGATCAATATTTGAGTTTACCATTGGATTTAAAAACTTTATAAGTAACTTTTCAATTTCTATGCCATTTAAAATCCCATTTTCAATCATTTCCACTAATCCGTTTCCATTCTTTTCAATTATATTTATTTCTGAACAGTAATCATTAGAAGTTATATTGAACAGATTACTGTTAAGAGTACCTTTTGTTGCCAAAACACCTATATTTCCAGTTTTGGTATTGATGGCTGCCGGTTTTATTGCTGGTTCTACGCCAATAAAAGGCAGTTTAAAGGATTCTCTTAATAAAGAAATACTATTTGTTGTTGCAGTATTACAAGCTACCACGATTATTTTACAACCATTATCAATTAACCACGAACTATTTTTTAAACTTAAATCTTGAATTTCTTTTTTAGATTTATTTCCATAAGGAGAATTAAGATTATCAGAAAAGTATATAATATTTTCTTTGGGTAATGATTTTTGAATTGATTTAAAAATTGTCACTCCACCAATACCAGAATCAAAAATACCAATAGGAGCATTATTCATAATATAAAAATAAAAAAAAACTACCTAATAGAATTAGGTAGTTAGTTATGGTAACAAATAATTAAAATTTACTAAAACCCTAATTCTTTTTTCACATCTTCAATTAAGTCTGTTCCATCAGAAAGAATCAAACTTCCACCTTGAGTTGCATCAATTACATATTCGTAACCTTTAGCTCTTGCAATTTTTTGTATTGCAGCTCTAGCTTTTTCAATTAAAGGCTTTAATAAATCAGCTTGTTTCTTTTGAACATCTTGAGAAGCAGTTTGCTGGTATTGTTGGATGTTTTGCTCCATTCCAGCTAATTCTTTTTGACGAGCTTGATTTGTAACGTCTGTTTGATTTTGAGCATCAGCTGAATACGTCTGTAATTTAGTTTGATATTCTTTCATAGATGCATCAATTTCTGTAGCATAAGTTTTTTGAAGTTTTTCAAGTTGCGCTTGTGCTTCTTTAACTTCAGGCATTTCGCTAATAAGTGACTGACTGTCAATGTGTGCAATCTTACTTTGTGCATTTACAGTTACTGTAAATAATAATAATAAAATTACTGCTGTTAATTTTTTGAAAGTTTTCATTTTTTTTAACTTTAATTTAGGGTTATTTTCTTCTTAATTCTAAAAGGCTATCTCTCTTTTTTTGATAAGCTTTTCTTTTTTCTTCTTTTTGTTTTAAAAGTAATTCTCTTCTTGATTTAATTTCTTCAGCTTTTTTTAACTTTTTTTCTTGTAATTCTTTCTTTTTTTCTTCTAATTCCGGGTTAAAAGTTTCTTCACTAAATTCAAGATTTAACTTCTCTAATTTTTCGGATCTTAAAATACTTTTTAAAACCAGGTCGCTAATATCGTATTTTTTTTCGGAATATAGAACAATTGCATCAGCAGATTGATCAAATATTTTATCAAATTTCTTTTGTTTTGCAATTGATTGAACAACATTTAAAACTTGATCTTGAATAGGCTTAATTAATAAAAGTTCTTGAGCAACCCAATCTCCATTAACTCCAAATCGTTTTTCTTTGTAGTCATTCATTTGTTTTGTCTCAAATTCAATTTCTGACTCTCTATCTTCAACTAAATCTTTTGTCAGTAAGGGTCTTTCTATTTCTAAACTATCCCTAAGGTTATTGATAAAATTTGATTTTAAATCAATTTCCTTTTTCCATTGTTCTATTTTTTCTTCTAATTGTTGACTAGCAGTAGTATAATCTTCCATTTTTGACAAAATATATTCCATATCAATAATACCTATTCTTTCGCTTTTTTGAGAAAAAGAAAATTGTATTGACATAAAAAGTATTAGGAAATACAGTAAAAAGTTACTTTTTATTATACTCATATGCTTATAAAGATATAAATTCTAAAATTGTTGACCGATAACAAAGTGTGTTTCCCAACCGTGAGCTTGAAGATCACCAGAAATTTGACTATCAAAACCATATCCGAAATCAATTCCAAGTAGTCCAAATGCTGGCATAAAAATACGGATACCTAAGCCTGCAGATCTTTTTGCGTTGAACGGATTAAATTCTCTAAAATTATCATATCCATTTCCTGATTCAAGAAATGTCAATGCAAAAATAGACGCACTTGGCTTCAAAGTTATCGGATATCTTAACTCTAAAGAAAATTTATTATAAATAGTCGATCCATCTTGACTTGATAATGATTGATTTGTATAACCTCTCAAAGCAACTGTTTCTCTACCATCCATTGCATATTGAGACATTCCATCACCACCCAGGTAGAATCTATCAAAAGGTATAATACCTCTTTTATTATTGTATGCTCCTAAAAACCCAAATTCTGCGTGAGTTTTTAAAACAAATTTATCAACTAGTCTAGTGTACCATGTTCCATTGAACTTAATTTTATAAAACTCTAACCATTTAAACTTTTCTTGATCAATTTTAGCCTGATCAGGTTCACCATCTTCATTTTGGTATTCTGCTTGATTTTCTAAATCATCGTAATCAATATCATTAAACAAAGAGTATGGTAATGATAGTTTTGCACTTATAGCAAATTGAGATCCTCCCAAAGGAAACACTGGATTTATAAAAGTGTTGTCTCTAGCAAGAATAACTTGATAAAAAATATTATTTGATTTACCATCACCAAAAGTAAATAAGCCGGTATAGTAATTACTCAAATTATAGTATTGATAGCCTAAAGATTGACTAAGTTGGAAATAATCATCAGGAACTCTTAACTTTTTTGCTAAACCTATTTGTGCTCCGGTTATTTCAAAAAATTGATTTTTATTTGCTTGACCGGTAAAGTAGTCATATCTATATTGTTTTGTTCTTGAAACAGAGGTTGAAAAAGAAACAGGTTGCCTTCCTCCAAGCCAAGGTTCTGAAAAAGAAAAGCTAGCAGTGTTATAAAATCTATTAGCTTGAAGTCTTATCGATAAAGCCTGTCCATCTCCCATTGGAAGAGGTTTGTAGGCTGACTTGTCTTTTAACCCTCTTATGGAGAAATTATTAAATGATAAACCTAAAGTTCCAATAAAGCCACCACCACCATATCCTCCTTGAAGTTCTACTTGACTAGCACCTTTTTCTACAAGGCCATATTCAATATCAACAGTTCCAGCATTTGGATCTACATTTTTAAAGTCAGGACTAATTTGTTCAGGATCAAAAAACCCCATTTGACCAAGCTCTCTAACTGTTCTAACTACCTGATCTTTTCTGTAAATTTTACCAGGTTTAGTTCTTAATTCACGATAGATAACATGATCATTAGTTCTTGTATTTCCAACTACAGTTATTTTATTAAAATAAGCAGGCTTACCTTCAACAACTCTAATTTCAAAATTTATAGTGTCATTTTCAACAGAAACCTCAACTGGATTTATATTAGAAAACAAATAACCATTATTTTGATATAAATTTGATAGATCATCACCATCAGGTTTGGTGTTATCAGATATTCTTTCCTTTAACAAAACACCATTGTAAGTATCTCCTTTAAAAAGGCCTAAAGATCTAGAAAGCTGTGCATCAGAGTAAAATGAATTTCCAAGGAATGATATATCACCAAAATAATATTTATTACCCTCCTGTAAGTCAATGTTAATTGTTATTTTATTATTATCTGTAATTACCGAGTCAGTAATTATTCTAGCATCACGATAGCCTTTTTCTTTATAGAAATCTAAAATCGAGGCTAAATCTTCTTTGTACTCTTTTTCAATAAATTTTGATTTTTTCCAAAACCTTCCAAATAGTTTTGTTTTAGTCTTTTTCATCTTCTTTTTTAATTTAGAAGACTTAGTTAGTTCATTGCCTTTAAAGTTAATTTGATCAATTTTCACTCTTTCACCAAGATCAACTTTAATTAACATTTTACTAAAATTAACTTCGCTTGAGTCAGGTAATATATTTATTGCAACTTTAGTATTTAAAAAACCATCTTTCTTATACTTATTTATGATGTAGTTTTTAGTGGTTTTTATAAAGTTTTCAGTAATTTTTTTTCCCTTTTTAAGTTCAGTTTCTGAAACAATAGTTTCAATTTTCGATTTTTTTAATCCCGTAATTTTAAATTCTGATAGTGTGGGAAGCTCTATAATATCAATTTGAATACTTGCTTTTCCATCTTGAACATTTGTTAAATAAAAATTAATATCACTAAACAAATCTAGTTTCCAAAGCTTACTAATTATAGCACTAATTTGTTCACCAGGAATTCTAATTTTCTGACCTTCTTTAAGTCCAGTATATGTTATTACTGTTTGTTCATTAAAGTTTTTTAGTCCAGAAACCGATACTTCTTCTAAAACATACTCGTTTCCTTTAATGTAGGAAGTTTCTTGGGCAATAGAATTAAAACTTAACATTGTAATTAGTAGAGTAAATAGATATTTAACCTTACTAACTAGATATTTTTTCTTATTTATTAATTTTTCCAAATCTTCTTTCTCTTTTTTGATAATCATCTAAAGCTTCTAAAAAATCTTCTTTTTTAAAATCTGGCCAAAGTATGTCAGTAAAATACATTTCAGCATAGGCAATTTGCCATAGCAAAAAATTACTAACCCTTTTTTCACCACCTGTTCTAATCAAAAGATCTACATCGGGTAAATTTCGGGTGTAAAGATGCTCATTTATTATGTTTTCGTCAATATTTTTTGAAGAAATTATGTTATTTTTAACTTTATTAGAAACTTCTCTGATAGCATTTACTAATTCTTGTTTAGATCCATAGCTAATTGCTAAATTCAAATTTAGTTTTTTGTTACTTTTTGTTTCAGAAATTATGCTTTTTAATTTTGATTTAGGCTTGTTTTTTAAAGCTTCTAAATCACCAATTACATTTAATCTAATTTCATTTTCAATAAGAGAAATTCTTTCTTTTTCTATAGAAAACACTAATAAATCCATTAGCGCATTAACCTCGAGTTTTGGTCTATTCCAGTTCTCTGTAGAAAAAACAAATAATGTTAGGTTTTTAATACCAAGCTTCATTGATTGATCTATACAATCTTTTACTGAACTGGTTCCATTTTCGTGTCCAAAAGCTCTTTTCCTTCCAATTTTTTTAGCCCATCTTCCGTTACCATCCATTATTATTGCTACATGATTAGGTAAGTGAGTGAAATTAAGTTTGTTCATAATCATTTAATTAGGACAGTAACATTTTTTATTACCAAAAAGATAGGTTAAAGTGATTCCACTAAATACATACCAATCTTTGCTTAAATTTGACCCAAAATAATCTGATGATGCTCTTTGTTTTTCATCTGGAAAACTACCATCTAAATTATCAGTAAAACTTTGATTAGCACTTATCTCAAATGCAACAATAAAACTATTTAAAGGTTTAATTTTATATCCAACGGTTATTGGTACGGATAAACTTGTAGCGTCGCCATACTTAATTGCTTTAGAAACTCCTGACTCATATCTTAAAAGATTATGTCTAAAAACAGAAATCCCTGTACTCAAATAAGGGGTCATTTGTAATAATGAACTGTAAATATCAAATTCTATGAAATTAAAATCAATCCCTAGTCCCAACTCATTAATTATATTTTTGAAATATTTACCCCTTTGTTTTCGATATTCAGCAGTTTTTGGCCAATTGTCAGAACTACCAATTTTAGCATAATTGAATTTT
>CESJ01010844.1_pt1 | contig 9890 bp, 9 predicted proteins | sample 356311 | NCBI WGS metagenome assembly CESJ01 (sample SAMEA2621487, study PRJEB7988) | marine metagenome | biome: marine biome (ENVO:00000447); feature: surface water layer (ENVO:00002042); material: "saline water (ENVO:00002010), including plankton (ENVO:xxxxxxxx)" | depth 5 m
TGATATTAATAATTCGAGGGCAGCTTCGGGTGACTCGCGCCGCGGAAAAGTGGTTCGTGATGCAAACGGCAATGTCGTTGGTCGAGTCGTCAATGGTCAGGTGGTAGATAGCAGTGGCAGAGTTGTAGGCAAGATTAGTAAAAATGGCACTGCGGTGAGCATAGATGGCAAGTCTTTGGGTACGGTAGAAGAGGTCATTGTTGACCGAAGTGGTAATGTAGTTGGGCGTGAGCAGCGTGTAGTTCGTGATTCCGATGGCAATATTGTGGGCAGGATTGTCGATGGTAAGGTTTTAGATTCCAGTGGTAATGTAGTGGGTATCGTCGATGCTGACGGTGTTGCTCGCAGCCCAGATGGCACCAACCTAGGTTCTGTTGAAACCGTAATGGTGGATAAAGACGGCAACATAACAGCCACGGTTTCTGAAGTAGTCAAAGACGCTCAGGGTAATGTGATTGGACGTGTAATTGATGGCCAAGTTGTCGATGCTAATGGTAATGTTGTTGGTCAAATTGTTAACGGCCAAGCGGTTGACAGCAACGGCAATGTCATCGGTGAACTAGAAAAAGTAGTAGTTGGAGAAAATGGGCGCGAATTACAGTCATCCGTCGAGGTCATTCGAGATGCGGAAGGTAAGATCATAGGAACATTGATTAATGGTGAGGTCGTTGATAACGCAGGTAATGTCATTGGTCAATACAAAGATGGTCAGATTGTGTCGAGTAATGGAAATGTCCTTTATGACAATGTTTCTCTAACGTCCGAAGCCATCAGCGTGGTCGCAGCGGAGCTTCGCTCTGTATCTCTCGATCGTGGTACTCCTAGAATTCGAATTGTTGACTTTATTCCTGGTGGTACGGCTAAAGACGGCATTACTCCGGTAATCAAGGTGAGGGTCCAGTAGATGAATCTATTTTCTATACAAAAAACTAGGCTTTATACCAATCGGTGTAACGCATTATCTCGCCATCTTATGGGCTCTCTAAATCGAGGATATTTTATGCCAAAGTTGTTACTACCTGGACTTTTAGCACTGCTAACAGTTTTTTCATCTAGCTCATTATTTGCAGCTCCGACTAAGGTCCTAAAAGACTCAATAATCCTCTTCTCTGGCGAGTCTAAAGTGCTGGAGGCTGCTGATGTGTCGCGCCTATCCGTGGGTAATTCAGACATCATATCTTCAACACTCCTAAATAATGGTGAAATCGTTTTGATCGCAGAAGAGGTTGGTCAAACTAATATCCAGTTCTGGTTTTCAGATGGGCACCGCGAAACCGTATCGGTGATAGTAGCTAAAGGTAATGGTCTGTCCCGTGGAACGCGTCAGGTTCAACAGTTGCTAAAAGATATTCCTGGGATAGATATCAGTAATGTGGGCCAGCGAATAGTGATTGATGGCAATCTGGAGACCCGTGATTTGGAACGAGTCAATAAGCTGAAAGAAACCTATCCGCAAATATTAATTTTGGCGCGAGAAATTACAGATTACGAACAGAAGATGATTTACTTTGATATTCAGGTCGTAGAGGTCAATCGCGATACGACTGAGGAGTATGGCATTAACTGGAGTAAGAGCTTTTCTGGCCCATCCTATGGCTATGAAAAGGCTTGGAAAACCAATAATGCTGGTGGCACAGTCAGTAATAGCTTTGGCGTTCCGCCATTGAGCACAGTGCTGACCCAGGCCGCATCAGCCGTAGATTTGGCACTTGGAAGCAATATTCAAAAAGAGAAGCTCACTATAGCCCAGCAGCAGACTTTGATGAATACTGGGCAGGGAGAATTTGGTTATTTTGGTATTAATACCTCGCTGCTCTCATTGATTAGTATGCTTAAACAGACAGGTTCGGCTATTACCTTGGCTGAGCCTCGTCTCAGCGCGCGCAGTGGCGGTAAGGCAGCATTAACAGTGGGCGGTGAAGTGCCTGTTGTGACAAGCTCTACCGCCGGTCAGTCAGTCACTTACAAAGACTACGGAATTATCCTCGGTATCGAGCCGACGCTTGATATCTACAACAATATTATTGCCCGCGTTTCAGTGTCAGTGAGCCAGCTCGACTTGGCTAACGCAGTTGATGGCCAGCCCGCCTTTAAAAAGCGTTTTACCGAGAACGATGTCACACTCAAGCCGGGCGAAACCCTCGCTCTATCGGGGTTGATTACTCGCGAAGAACAAATTGCTTATAGTGGCCTCAAGTGGTTATCAGATATCCCTGTGTTAGGTGAATTATTTAAGTCAAAGAGCTTTGTCGAAGGCGAGACTGAGCTAGTTATTTTAGTCACACCTACGGTTATCGAGGACCTATCTAAAGGCGCGAATGATACGCTGGTTAAACGCTCAAGGGAGATGGTTTCAGACTTTAATGATGCATCAGATGCACTCAGAGAGTGAGGCTGAGACTGAGACTGAGACTGAGACTGAGACTGAGAAGCTGGAGCGGAAAACATAGTGTTTGAAATAACGGTTGAACGTAAAGATGGTAGTGATCCGGAGACAGTTCGCTGCGCTCTAGACAGCTGTGAGCTAGGGAAATCTAAAGATAGTATCGTTCCCATGCGAGGCTGGAAAGTGGCGTCGAGGCACGTGTTGCTAGAAAAAAATCTTGCCGGTATCTTTATTAAAGATATCAGTCGAGGTTTTGGCATTACTGTCAATCGGACATCCTGTGACGAGTTTGGTCCGATGCAAGATTCGGATGTGCTCGAGTTTGCTAGTTACAAAGTCAAAGTCCGCTTGGCCGAGGTAGGGGAAGAGCCTGGCGCTTCTAATATTCAGATTCAGGCTGATAACGTTGAAATCTCAGGTGAGGTGAATGTCGTAGCTGAAGAGTCTGCTGGCTTTGATCGTTCCGCCTATATGGAGTGGACAAAATTCATACACAAAGAGTTAATGAAGCAACTGGATTTACGTCGTTTGCACCTTGATGAATTGAGTCCAGATCAAGTGCGCGATCAACTATCTGGCCTGCTTGAAAAGATTATTAGTGGAATCAACGGCCGGCTCCCCAGTGCGATTGACAGTACCAAGCTATTAAAAATTGTACTTGATGAAACTGTAGGTCTGGGTGCTCTTGAAGAACTTTTGGCCGACAAGAGTGTTACTGAGATAATGGTAAATTGCCATGATGATATCTATGTTGAGCGGGCAGGGCGTTTGGAAAAAACTGACGTCACTTTTAGTAGTCCAGATGCCGTTTTGTCGACTATTGAGCGCATTGTGTCTCCGCTGGGGCGGCGCATCGATGAAAGTTCACCGATGGTAGATGCACGACTTCCGGATGGTTCAAGGGTGAATGCGGTTATTCCTCCTCTGGCACTGCGTGGACCATGCATCACTATCCGTAAGTTCCCTGAGCACAAATTGATTGATGAGGACTTGCTCCGGTTTGGTACTCTCAATGAGGCGATGGTTGCCTTTATTCGCGTCTCTGTGGAGCAACGAATGAATATTGTTGTTTCAGGAGGTACGGGTTCCGGCAAAACTACTCTGCTGAACATCCTGTCCAATTATATTCCTCTGGATGAGCGGGTAATTACCGTTGAGGACGCGGCGGAATTAAAGCTAGTTCAGCCCCATGTTATTGCCCTTGAGGCAAGACCTGCAAATATGGAAGGCAAGGGGCAGGTCACGATTAGAGAATTGGTCAAAAACTGCTTACGTATGCGACCAGATCGAATCGTAGTGGGCGAGTGCCGAGGTGGCGAGGCTTTGGATATGTTGCAGGCTATGAACACAGGCCACGATGGTTCATTGACCACAGGCCATGCTAATACCCCAAGAGATATGCTGCGCCGACTAGAAGTTATGGTACTTATGGCCGGTATGGATCTTCCGGTCATGGCCATTCGTGAGCAGGTAGCATCTGCAGTTGATATTATTATTCAGCAAAATCGGTTTAGTGATGGCTCCCGCCGAATTACCAGTATCACTGAAGTCACGGGCATGGTAGGAGATGTTGTACAGCTGGCTGAGATATTCCGCTACCAGAAAAAGGGATTTGACAGTGATGGGAAGATCATTGGGGAATTTCAGGCGACTGGTCTGGTTCCTACATTCTATGAAAGCTTGAGAGAGCAAGGAGTCGATATTGATATGGGGATTTTCAAATGATAGAAAATTTGGTGATTTTTGCCGCACTTGGATTGACGGTGATATTTGTGTTTATTGGGGTTGCGGCGCTGACTGCGGCTTCGGCTAATAGTATTCAAGCTTTCGGAAAAATCTATAAAGATAGATTTACCGAGACTGCAGATATTGCTGCGTCAGATATGTTTTTGACCATGAGTCCAACCATCTTGTTTGCTGTGAATATGCTGGCACTGATACTGGTACCTTTGTTGGTGCATTCGATTTTTGATATTTGGATTCTAACAGCTAGTGTGAGTGTCATTCTTTTGGTTATGCCTGGTTTTTTTTGGTCACGAATGCGAAAAAAGCGTTTGGATAAACTAGAAGCCCAATTGCCAGATGCCTTTCTAATGATTTCTAGTGGCTTGCAGTCTGGTGCCAGTTTTACGACGGCTTTGGAGGATATGGTACGTCAGGCACCAGCGCCTCTCGGTCAGGAGTTTGGCCTGTTAGTTAAGCGTATGCGGCTAGGTGTGCCAATGGAAGACGGCTTTATTGAACTTGAGGCACGTATTCCTTTGGCCAGTTTTGTGATGGCCAGTTCTGCTATTCGTATTAGCCGTGAAGTGGGCGGAAATCTTGTAGAGACCATCAGTAATATGGCGCGCACTCTGCGCCGGAAACACCAGATGGAGGGGAAAATTGATAGTTTGACTGCTCAAGGCCGCGCTCAGGGTCGCTTTATGACTGCGCTACCTATATTAGTGGGTATTGCCCTTAGTTTCCTTGAACCTGAAGCCATGAAACAACTTTATACTACGCGCAACGGTCTGCTTCTTCTGTCAGGTATGGTAGTGATGCAGATAATGGGTTTTGTCTTTATACGTAAATTAACGACTATAGACAGTTGATTACACTAACAGCAACAGAGATTTGATATGGAAGATATAATTGCTGGCTCAGCCGGATTATTGGCAGGGGCCTCAGTAACTGCACTGATACTTGCTGTTTCTAGGGTTGCCTACATGCTTGATGGCGCCAACAGGCAAGGTATGGACTCCCCTCCTGGTTTTATGAAGTTGGTATGGCCATTAATTAACTTAGTTGATTTTCTTGTGGCATCTAATCTGCCAAGTAAAATGATAGAAAATATTGATGCTAGGTTACAGAGAAATGGTGTTAGTTTTGCTGTTACTGCTGGAGAATTCATTTCCTCAACTATTGTGTTTTTAACCTTGTTCCCAGCTTTGGGCTGGTTTGCGATGTCTAGTTCGGGCAGTTCTGATCCGTCGGTGCTGATTCTACTAGGTTTGGTGGGGGCTGTTCTTCCAGAGTTATGGATGCGTGATACAAGAACTAAGCGTAACTTTGAGTTGGTGCGCAACCTGCCTGTTTATCTAGAGTATCTAAGTATGTGTGTTGATGCTGGTCTTAATTTTTCCGGTGCTCTAAAACAGTCTGTTGAGAAGGGCCCAAAAGGCGCAATGCGCAATGAGTTTCGCATTGTGTTGAGAGATATTAATTCGGGTGAGACTCGGGCGGATGCCTTGACGAGGTTAGAGAAGCGGGTGGAGCTTAATGATATCTCTATTTTTGTACGTGCCGTCATTCAAGCGGAACGAATGGGGTCTAGTATGAAAGAGACCTTGGTGATTCAGGCGGAACAGCGTTTGACAGAGCGGTTTCAGCGGGCAGAAAAAATGGCAATGGAAGCCCCGGTTAAACTAGTAGTGCCTCTGGTTGTTTTTATTTTCCCCCTGACTTTTATTATTTTGCTGTTCCCCATCGTGGTTAAATATCTGGAACAGGGTACCTTTTGAAGGCTTCGCTATGAAAATGTCGGCTATTCATATCTTTCGTGGTCCCGAGCAAACATCGATTTGCACAGTAGATCAGGTTGAGAGAACCGAAACCATGTTTGAGAGAATGCGTGGTCTTCTTGGCGCAGCAGTATTAAAGCCGAATACAGGACTTTGGATTAGTAGCTGTAATTCGATCCATAGCTTTTTTATGAGCTTTAGTATTGACGTTCTGTATCTAGATAAAAATAACACTGTATTACACATCATTGAAGATATGCCGCCGTGGCGCGTCAATGCCTGCTGGCCAGCCCGGTCAGTGATCGAGTTGAGACAGGGGCAGGTTACTGTGCTCGGCATTCAACCAGGAGATAATGTCAATTGTATATTATAGCTAAAAAATTCAGTAGGTTTGCCTCACTGGCTTTACTACTCATTTTATCTGGTTGTAGCACTATAGGGAGTGAGACGTTTAAGGTATTAGATCTTAATAGCCGTGCAGATCAGGCTTATAGAGAAAAGCGCTGTGACGAAGCCATTACAATGTACAGCCGTCTGGCAAAGCAGCTGCCCAAAAATGCCGAGAGTTTTCTGCGTATTGGAAATTGTCATGCACGCAACCAGCGTCAAAATGATGCAATAGCGGCTTACAGAAACGCGGTAGCCCGAGATCCCTTTTATACGAAGGCATGGCACAACCTAGGACTAATTCAGGCTCAGATGTTAGGGCAGACTATGGCAGAAATGGGTAGTTATCTTGACCCCGCCGATAGTTCGATGGACGGAATGCGGATACTAACTCAAGTGGTGTTAGATGCATTTTCCATTACCGTTAAGTCTGAGTTGCAGCAAAGTATCAGTCAACGCCAAGACTCCTCCGGTGAGACGGACATAAATTTTGATGAAGAAGCGACTGTTACTGATGAATAATAGGTCTGATAGCCGTCAGCGCGGCAATGCAATGACAGAATTTGTTATTGTTATTCCGGTACTCATTTTACTAATTTTTGGCACTATCCAAATCGGCTTGATATATTCGGCCAAGGTGACACTAAACTACGCGACATTTCAGTCCGCTAGGCTGGGTGCTACAAATAATGCAACATACAGTGCTTTGCGGCGCGGCCTTATTCGGGGTCTTGCTCCTCTATACACCGCATCTTCCGATCTTGACGGTATTAAGATTGATATTACTCGTGGAATAAATAGTAATGGCCAACGTCGTGACGCCAAAAGTGAAGTTGATAGTTATACGAAAATTATTAGGTTGAGTCCCACAGCAGATGCCTTTGCCCGCTACGCTGATAATAGAAATGTAGATGGGACGGTTCAAATACCCAATGATAATTTGATGTTTCGCCCCAGCAATGACGACTTTGATGGAGCTAATCTTCAGGATGCAAACTTACTAAAAATTCGCGTGCAATATTGCTACAAACTCATGGTACCTATTGTAAATCGCCTTATTGCTAGCTTGAGTCAGTTAACTGATAGCGCAAATGTCGGTGACTCGAGATTCGCCGATCAAAATCGTGGTGCTGTCGATCAAGCGGCATCAAGATATGGCCAATTAGCTTCCTATGACGAGCTATGCGGTGGCCGCGGTGGTGCAAATGATCGGTCTTCTGGGTCGACTGGATTTATGCTTTTTTCAGAAGCTATAGTGCGGATGCAATCACCTGCATATGAAGACGATGTTGGCGAAGCATTTGGAGATTTAATGTGCGATGGAACGCATATGTCATGTCCTTGAATGAGAAAATAAACCGTAAATGATGGATGGAGAATATTATGCAGAATTGATTTGTAATGGACCGCATATGTCATGCATTTGAATGAGAAAATAAAACTTAAAATTATAGTTGGAGAATAGTATGGATCAGTCGGATATTAAAAGTAACCTCAAGGATATAAATCAATGGACTCGTATTGTTTATATGATTCTATTTACTGTGTTTTTTAATGTTGCAAGTTTTGTAATTGGGGCGATCGTTCTGGTTCAGGCATTATTTGCTATAGTAACAGGCGGTCAAAATGACAACGTACAAAAACTGGGAACAGGCTTAGCTCAGTATATCTCTGAGATTCTTAGCTATCTTACTTATACCACTGAAGAAAAGCCTTTTCCCTTTAAATCTTGGCCTGAGGGGAATCTGCCTACGCCTACAGAAACTGAGGTTGAGGAAGTTGAGGAAGTTGAGAAAGTTGAGAAAGTGGTAATTAATACTGATGAGGCTGATAGCGCCAAGTAATTTTGATTAGATAAGTCTCCGCTAAACTCAGAGTTAGTCCTAATCATCAACTCAGATCTTTTTATGGGTTAAGAGTAGGCTTTACTGTTGGTTCCACCGCTACGACTTCTGAGGCTTCTAAAACGTCGCCAGTCGGAGCGTTAGTGGTGGGCTCGTCGGGCGATGGGACTTTTTGGCCGTCCAGCAGTCGTCCAATCTCAATCTTTTGGACTGAAATCTGCTCTTCGAGTAGGTTAATTTTTTTTCTAATCCTAAAATATTTGGGTAAACGAACGATGTTTATAAGTAGCCAGGTTAAAAATATACAGCCGACCCAATAGCCGACATTAGTAATTTCCGGGCTGGTGTAGTCAATATTGATAGGTTTTTCGACCAACAGTTTAAGACTACTGGTCTGTAGAAAATAGCTCTGATTAAGATAGCCAATACATCCGATGGGTGTGACAACAAGAATTAAAAATAGCAGCTGCAATGAGATTTTTAGTTTGGTCATAATTATCCTGTTAAATTGACTGATTAACGAACAAGAAACCACTCTTTCTTCTATTCCAAAAAAAGGGTTTACAATACTTGATGGATGTTATCTATTTTAGGATAAGTGTATGCCGTCGGTGCAGTAAGGTTTATTTGTTATTCAGTATCGTTATTGGGTGATGATACCAAGATTTTTGATAAATTTCTGCTTTAGTTCATTGAGCAAAATGGTCACAGCCGATATTTTTATGAGGCTGGTTATTTCTGCATTGCTAGGTTAAACCCCTGTGGTTCCATTTTTATTAAATTACACCCTTAACAGTAAACTTATTTTGCACTATGTCCCCGTGAGGTATACCTAAAAGAGACGCACCAACAATCTATTCTTTAAAGATTTTTGAATCTAAATTCACTGTTCATAGCGTCCTAAAAAGTAAATAAAGATGAAAAAGTATTTGAACTTTAGTTGGGGATTTAATTGCTAGGCAATAATGCGTAGCGGTCCTCTATTCATCACTTTCTAGCAACCTCTTTTGGCAAATATTGAACAATGAGAAAAAAATAGACCAAGGCACCCCTTCGCCTTTTGAACAAGCCTAGTCCACTTGTGGTCGTAACGGACACTGTCTCCAACTTATATCTGAGTGGGACACTGGTTAGGACAACTACTAATATCCTTTGAGCGGCTTAACGGCTTCTACAATCTCTGCTAACAAGTCTATGTGATGTCCTTTCATGTAGACACCACCAGTCATTGCGTGTCCCTTATTCTCAGCATGACCGACCACGTGCGCTAGTTGTTCAGTATGATAGCCGGCTCGCTGTGCCTCAGTCACAAACGTCTTGCGTAGGCTATGGAAACATAAAACTCTTGGTCTGTCTGGATACAACGCACGTTTGACGTTGCCGAATCGTTTAGAGAAGTCCTCAGCGTTTTCTAGTGAGGGTTGGTATTGTTTTACTAGTGATAGAATAGACTTGCCAATAGGCACTATACGCTTGCTCGCATCAGTCTTGGGCGTGAAGTCTTCCTCTGCGATCTCTGTTACGTTGAAGCACTCAACTTCATCAACAACAATTAACTCAGCATACGCCACCTCAGCTTGACGCATTCCGCTGTGTCTGGCGATGATAGCCCAAGCATGATCTGCGTCAGAGGATAGATTAGGTACTATGTTCAGTAGCTCGCTGTCCTCCATCATTTCAATAGACTGACTATCATCTTTCCCTAGGTCATGTTCAGAGAAGGGATTGAATCGCTTTTGACACCGACCACGGCTCATGGCTAGCTTTGTT
>CESJ01062920.1_pt1 | contig 9857 bp, 9 predicted proteins | sample 356311 | NCBI WGS metagenome assembly CESJ01 (sample SAMEA2621487, study PRJEB7988) | marine metagenome | biome: marine biome (ENVO:00000447); feature: surface water layer (ENVO:00002042); material: "saline water (ENVO:00002010), including plankton (ENVO:xxxxxxxx)" | depth 5 m
CCTTGACTTTGACTACCTGCTTCATTTCCAATACTTATACTTCCTACTCCTTGATTTACATTTCCTGCGGCATAACCTATTGCTATACTTTTAGTTCCTTGATTAGTATTACCACTAGAATATCCAATTCCTATACTTCCTGTTGATTGAGAATTATTACCAGACGAATTACCTATCGCTATTGAATTTTCAGATTGAGTTGCATAACCTGCATTTTTTCCAATTGAAATTCCATATCTACCTTGCGTATCATATCCTGCTTTTTCACCTATTGCTATTGAATTTTCACCTTGATCTGCAGACCCTGCCTCTAATCCTATTGCTATTCCATTTACATTTTGAGAAGTTTCTCCTGATTTTGTTCCAATTGCTATTCCATATGTACTTTGAAAATTATTTCCTGCATTACGTCCTATTGCTATTGTATCATCTCCCCGATCACTATGACCCGCATAACTACCAATTGCTATATTTACTGGGTTAGTAGAACTTATATCTTTTCCAATTTCTATTGCATTTTCATTCACTATTATATTTGTAGATGAAAAATCCGCAAATGTTACATTGTTTGCTTCTAAATTACCCACCATAACTGTATCTCCATCTATAGTCGTATCACCTTCTATTGTTAAATCTTCTAATATATTTACATTTTTATTTAAAGACACATCTCCATTTACAATTAATTTATTATTTACATTTAAATTATTTGAAATATCTACTGAATAATTTAATGATACATCACTTCCTACTATTAATTTATTTCCTATTTTTACATTTAAATTAATTGATAAATCGCCTACCACATTTAAATTTTCTGTTATATCTACATTTTTATTTAATGATACATCGCTTTTTACAACTAATTTATTATTTACATTTAAATCATTTGAAATATCTACCGAAGAATTTAATGATACATTACTTCCTACTATTAATTTATTTCCTATTTTTAAATCATTAGAAATATCTACTGAAGTATTTAAAGATATATCTCCATTTACTACTAATCGATTTGAAATATCTACTGAAGAATTTAATGATACATCTCCCATAACTATTAAATCATTTATTTTTAATAAACCCACTATATCCACCTTTGCATTTAAAGATACATCTCCATTTACTACTAATTTTTTTATTAAATTTACATTATCTAATACATCTAATTTATTATTTAATGATACATCTCCATTTACATTTAATCGTGAATTTAAAGATACATCTCCTACTACATTTAAAGTATCACTATTTAAATTTCCTATTATTTCTACATTTTTTCCAAACGATGCATCATCCGTTATAATTAATTTATATCCGTGTAATATTCCACATATATCTACATCTTCATTAAATGATGCATCGCCATATACAACTAATCTATCGCTTATATCTACAAATCTATTTAATGATACATCTCCCAATATTTTTATTGTATTAACTATAATTTTTCCGGAAATATCTAAATTTCTTTGGAAAGAAACATCCCCGTTTACATATAATTTATTTGATATATCTACATTATTATTAAAACTCGCATCGTTTAATACTCTTAAATTTGTTGTTATTATTTTACCAGATACATCTAAATTTTGCTGAAAAGATACATCACTATTTACATATAAATTTTCTGAAATATCTACTTTCCCGTTTACTAATAAATTATTTGTTGAAATATCACCTATCACTTCTAAATTTTCTTTTATATTTACACTTTTATTTAAACTCACATCATCATATACCGTTAGCGACCCACCTATAGTTGCATTTAAATTTATAGATGCATCTTCTACTATAACAGATGATAAATTTATAGTTTCTTTTATTATTACATTACCAAATAATTCTATATTTTTTGTTGGACCGACTACTAATTGTATATTATTTAAACTTGATTCTATTACTAAATTATTACTAGCATCTTCTGCTGATGATTCTTGAATATATTCAACGTCTAATTTAAATCTTTTATCAGTTCTATTAAATTGTTCGTCAATTATATCTTTTTCACGTAATTCATTATACAAATTATTTCTATTACTTGCCATGTATAATATCTTATAATATCTTATAATAAATAATATAAAATATTATTTGCATTTTTTCGAATTTATGCTATTTTTAAAATACCCCCATCATTATAAATTTGTCCTGTATCTAATCCACCTGAACTTGTTGGTAAATTATTAAAAATTACTTTAGTATTTGATGTATTCGATATTTTCAAACTGGTTGATGCTATAGTACCATCATTATCTGGGCCTATTACATGAATAGAATATGATGGATCTATTGTATTTACACCTATTCTATTATTAGAAGTGTCTATACATACTAAATTTGTTGCTATTGGTTGAAAACTTCCTGTATTTATTGTTGCAAATGTTCCTATTAAATTATTTATTGAAGAATTTACATCACCACTTGTCATTACTTTACTTTATATTATATATTTAATTATTTATTTTTCTAAATTGTTTATTCTAGATTCTAAATTTGAAACTTTATTATTTAATGATTGAATTAATGTATTTTGATTTATTATTAAATTTTTTATATTTGATAAATTTACATCTGATACATCTGGAATTCCGTCTGACATATTAGTTAATCTATTTGATAAATTTGATATATCATTTATATTGTTACTTACTATACTATCTAATTCTTTTGTTGCTGCTAAGCCATATACAAAAATATTATCATATCTTAGATGATATGGTCTTTCTATATCTCCTACTATTACTGTAAAACTTAAATCATTTATTACATTCACTTCTTGGGCTATTAAACCTGCCTCTATTATATATGAATCATTCACCTCACCTCTATAATCTTCTGCTTTAAATGTTGTTGTTTTTTGATAAATTTGAGGTTCTAATTCTCTTATTATTTCTAATCCATTTATTATATTTTTTTCATTATGTTTTAACCTATCATCTGAAGTAGAAGCTATTGTTCCTGTATATCTTATATTTCCTAAAACAGATAATGAAAGATCTACTACTAAATTTTCTAATATATTTACATCTCCACTTATATCTATATTATTTGTAAATGAAACATCACCTGTTATACTTGATAAATCTATTGAATTACAAAATATATTTTCACAACTTATACCTTCTTCTACTTTTATTCCTCTGCTAAAAGTCACAAAACTTGTATCATAACTTATATCATATTCACTTGTCACATTATTTTTATTATTTAAATAGAGAAAATTTGTCTTCATCATTCCACTTATATCTATCTCTCTTGTTGGGTTTGCCGTTTGTACTCCTATTCTATTATTAACAGTATCTATACATACTACATTATTTAACTGGTCATCTGGTATTGATACAGAATTGACTAAAGCATTTACACTTGTTATTACTTTATTCAAACTCATTTAATTTATATTAATAATAATATATTTTATAAATTATTATTATTTACACAAAAAAGTATTTAAAGTTTTTTAGTAATAATTTATATAAAAACATGTCTGAAGAGGAACAATATCAGTTACCGCCTGCGTCCGTTTGGTCTCATATATCTAAAATTGCTATTACTGAAGACAAACCTATTATGCTGGACTACTGGGTAGATTCACTTGAAAAAAAAGTGTTAATTGGTATTAGAGAAAATGATGAAAAATTACTTGTTAAAAATGCAGAAGAATATACCAGTCCAATTGCCAAAATTTTTAAGGTTGATGAAGTATATATTATTTGTACTGAAAATTCTATTTATTTAGCATCTACTAAGATTGATAAACGTCGTATTTCTTCTTAATATATTATTTCTTCTTTCATTTTTATATAATAAATAATACTATAATTATTTTTATCATATTTTATTTCGCTTTTATAATTTATATTATTCTTTTTACATAATTGTCTTATTATAGTTAATAAATTATTATAACTATTTTCTCGTTCCAAATAAAACTTCTTTGAACTTTGATATTTTTCTTTTAATTCATTTTTTAATAAATATATTTGATTATTATATTCATACTTTTTATAAATCTTTTTATCTAATATATAATATTCATTTTCTATTATACAATGTATTTTTAAAAAATTATATAAGATATCATTTCTTATATCTTCTTTAAATATTACCATACTTTAATTATATTTTTATTTAATATAATTAAATATTATCATACTTTAATATATATATAATATATTTCTTATATTATTAGTTAAAAATATTAATTCTATAGAATCCTCGTGTACATTATGAAATATATTTATATATTTACATATTAATTTTATTATATCATATTTATATTTATCATCTAAATCACTATGAAATTTTATATACAAAAAAAATTCCTCTAATATATCGATTACTGAAAAACCATTATTACACATCTTTAAAATATGATCTATTGAACCTTTTAAATTATCACTTTTACATAATTCTATATATTTACTCATATCATTTATCATTATATTACAACTCACATTTTCCAATAAATTATAATCTATAAAATTATCCTTCGTTATTAAAGTATATTTTTCTATATTATTTATCATATTTGGTATTGACCTATTTGATGCTCTTATTATTAATTCTTTACATTTATCATCTAAATTTAAATTCTCATTTTCTAATATTATATCTATTCTATTTCTTATAAATTCATTACTTATATTATTTATTTTTATTAATTCTAATTTATTTATTATCGTCGATTTGATTTTTTGTTTATCATTACAACTTATTATAAAATTTATATTCTCATAATTATTTATAAATGTATTAAATATTTGTTGACATTGCTCATTTAATAAATCTAAATCATCTAATATTATTGTCTTCTTTTCTTTTAAATTTTTTAAATTATTTATTTGACAATAATTCTTTAAATCATTCCTATAATAATTTATACCTTGTTCCTTTAACAAATTTATATATATTGTATTCTTATCTATACTCGCTTTATCATTATTATAAAATTTATTTAATAATACATTTATTAATGATGATTTTCCATATCCTATACCACCATGTATTAAAAATAACATTTTTGAATTTTTTAAATATATATTTATTAAATACTTCGTATATTCTGTTATATTAAAATCATCTAATCCTTTTGGTTTATATTTTATTATCAATGAACTTTTCATTAAATTATATTATTATTCGCTAAATATTTAATATTAAATAATTCATTTTATATATGTTTAATGAATTCTATTAATAATAAAATCTATTATGATATACTTAATATTGAACCTAATTCTGATTCTGATACTATTAAAAAAGCCTATAGAAAATTATCTCTTAAATACCACCCTGATAAAAATAATAATGACTCGGTTATGTTTAATAAAATTACTCAAGCATACGAATTTTTAAATCTTAATTCTTCTTCTATTATTCCACCCACTAATAATAAAAATTCATCTATTGAAATTTATAATGCGCCACCAAATGACCACCCCAACGAAGATATTATTATCAATTTAAATATCACATTTGAAGATTCTTTTAATGGTGCTAATGTTCCTATTAATATTAAACGATCCATTTTTAATCATAATATCTTTAAATACGAAGAAGAGAGAATTTATATTCCTTTACCTAAATCTATTGATAATAATGAAATTATTATCATTAATAATAAAGGCAATTGCATCAACTATAAATATTCTGATATCAAAATTATTATTAAATTAAACGAACATCAAATATTTTTGAGAGATGGCCTAAATCTTATTTATTTTTCCAATATATCATTTAAACAATCATTAGTTGGTATCGATTTTAATATTACCCACCTTAATAATAAAATATATAGAATTACTAATTCTAATCGAGAGATTATACATCATAATACTAATATTATTCTCAGAAACTTAGGATTCCAAAGAGATTCTTTTAATGGGAATCTTATTATTAAATTCAAAATTGATTACCCTAAAACATTATCTCTCGATACTATTCAAAAATTAAAAGAAATTTTATAATTATTTCCTTATTTGTGCCACCGCTACCCTCTATTTTTTATTTTTTGATTAATTTACAAAAAATAAAAATTTTACTTCTATCTATTTGCGACCACGGGTTTTACGGCTTTTTCTGCCTTTTTTACCCTTTTTGCCTTTGAGTGTTTTTGTTTTTCTACGTTTTACACTCTGTTTACGCGACCGACGTCTGCGACCTCCACCCTGACCTACCTGACCCTGACCCATTAACTCACTTAACTCCGCGAACTGCATTTATATTATTGCTAAATATTTTAATTAATTTGAAATTAATAAATATTTTCCTACATTTGTATTACTTTCTAATACTTCTTTTGTATTTAAATATACAAACCAATTATAAGCGGTTCTTTTTAATAAATCTTTATGTGGTATATATAAACCGTACGCATTTATATTTAAATCTATATATGTTGAACCCATTAATCTCGCCAAATCTATATTATTATTCTTTGAATCACGCGTTCCTAAAAATTTACCATCTACATAATTTATTTCTCCACTTTCCGCCTTATTATATAACCAATTTGTTACCTGACCTTCTAATTTTGAACTAAATGTATTATCACTATTTACTAATATTTCTAAATGTTTTCCTAATTCATATATCTTTGGACAATTCTTTATACATCCCACAAATTTTAATGATGGACTATTATTCATTATATGACTATCAACTGTTTCATTTGGAAACTCACCCACACACGGCTTTTCTGTAGATACTATCTTATCATATACTGACCTTAATGTCTTGAATAAAATAAATGATGGCTCCATCATTATTCCTCCATATTTATACAATACTTTCATCAATGCTAACTGTCTTATACTTTCTTTCTGAGCGTTTCCTATTTTTTTTAAATCCACATTCCAATCTTCTAATAATGTATCAAATGAATCATCGTCTATTAATATTACATGAAAATCATCACTACATTTATTTATTATTGAACGCAAAGTTAAATATAAATAATCTTGATTTAATTCTTCACTTGCTCTTGAACCAAATGACTCCCATTTCCTTAAATTTCTATCATATTCTATATGAATCCATATTATTGGTTTCTTTATCGCACTTAATTGATCTATTGTATAATTTTCATGCTCATTTAATAAATACTTCTTTATTATATTTAATTCCTCTATTTTATCATCTGTTTCCACTTTTATTTGAAATTTATTATATATGTATCCCACCGCTAATAACAATAATATACTTATCGCTAAATTTCCATATTTAGAATTCATATTTTATATTATATACTATATACATTAATTATTATCTTAAATTTCTATTTATTTGATTTGTTTTAATGAACTCCAGAAAATATTGCTACCTTTTAATACCTCTCTCTCTTGTGTCGCTAATTTAAATGCTCTTTGAGTACCCATTATATCATCTCTTTTTTTACTATTATTTAGAAATTCTCTCCCTTCTTTCTCCGATAACGGAGTTAAATTTTGCTCTTGACGTTGAAATTTTATATCTTCCATTGAACCATATCTATCTTTATAATCATCTTCTGTTACTGGGATTACACTTTCTACATGTGCTTTTTTTAAATCCTCAAATTGCAATTTACTAAACATGCCAGACGAGTACTCCGCCGGTTTATTATTCGCTAAATCATTATATCCACCATTATTGAATTCATTTATACCATCATAATTTACCAATGAACGTAAAGCTTTCTTCTTTTTATCTATCATTTCATTCATTTCATTTCGATTATTACATACTTCTACCTCATCTTCATTTTTTAACCATTCACCATATCCACTACTTTCATATTCATTATCCAATTTTAATTTATCAAATTCACTATTAAACCATACATTAAAATCTTTCGCACTATATTCATCTCTCAATTTATCTATCAATTCTTGATTTTCATCACTCTTTTCTGCTAAATATTCTACCTCTTCATTTAAATCTACATTCGCTTTCTGTCTAAATACATACACCGAATACAATGTCTTAAATGCTCCGCTAAAAAATAAAAAAAATTTCTTATCTAATCCTGACTTATCTGGATGCATCATTAATACCTTCTTTTTCGCTCTCTTTAACTCCTCTTCTCCAAAAATTGGCTCCAATTCAAATAATTTCAAAATATCATCATATTCATAATTATCTATATTTAAATCTAATGCTTCCATTAAATATAGATAAGAATCATTTTTTAATTCAATATTTTAATATTTATATTATATAATATGAATCAAACACTTAAAATAAATATTAATTTATTAAGAAGTATTAAAAAATGTGGTTCTGATGAATCACATACCGAATTTAATGTTGCTATTATATTTAGAACTCTTTTACTTATTGATTCTTTTCATGATTTTACTAATACTAGTAGAACTAACCAAAGTATTCCCCTTACTGAAAAACTAGCTAAACACCTATTATGTTCATTCAAAAATGATTTACTTAGAATCATTAAAATTAATCCAAATATTAATGATAAAGATTTTTTTGAGGATTTATTAAAAAATGATTTATCAATACCTAATTTTAAAATATATAAAGATCCTCTTCCTCTATATAACAAAAATTTCAATCAACTTGACCCTAAGGAAAAAAATGACCAACCTATTATAGATAGAATATTTAATAATTTATCTCGAGATAACAATACTGATCCATTACTACAAGGTATGCTTAATCCTAAAAAATCAACTATAGGAATTTTTCCTGAGCCAACTCCATCATTTATTTCTTCTGAATTTATTAATACTTCTGATATTATATTAAATAAATTTACTGGAAAAATCCAAACCAAGGCTAAGAAGGGAACCATTTATGATTATTCAAATAATCCAATGTATATATTTAATTATAATGAAGTTGATTTAAAATTTGAATTTACTGACAATGAATCTAAAGTATTATTATGTGTTTTGCATATATTTTTAGAATTATGCGTAATTACTCAAAAATTTAATTCTTCAACGGCGGTGAAGGCGAAGGCGCCAGCGGCGGCGGCGGCGAGTCTTGAAATGTTTACTAAAAAATTAATGAACTTATTAGGTTTTAATTTACAATTTAGACTTACAGGAAATGGATATACTCCTTGGGGCTTTATTCATAATATTTATTGTAGTAAATTAAATTCAGAACTTAAAACACCTCCTTGTAATAAAAATCATTATCCTAGCATTAGTTTAACTATTGATTCTGAATCTTCTCATGCTAGTAAAGACTATCTTAACACTCAATTAGAAAAATTCTTTAAAAATAAATCTAATCCTCAAGAAGTTAAAGAAACAAGAGAAGCAATTTTTGAGTTAAATAAAGCCATTGAAGGTTATAATCTAACTGAAGAAAAAACTGATAAGGAAGATAATGATAGTTTTGCTTATTTTTTAGAATCTGCTTATACACATATATTACCTGACGAATCTAGTAGTTTTGTTTTAGCCAGAACTACTGCTACTAATTTTGATGCTGCTCCATCTGGTAATTTAAGTAAAACTATTTCTAGATTAAGTAAAGTTGATGGCCCATTTTCAGGTGTTGTTAATGAAAATTCTGAAAAATATTTCTATGATATTAAAGTTACTTCAGGTAATATTCCAATTTTAGATTTTAAATATTCTCCTGTATCTCCAACTAAATGTAAATTAACTCTAACTAATTGGTTTGGATTATCATGTAATAAATCTCATGAAACTACTAATTCTTCTCAAGGAACACATAATGGATACTCATTATCAAAAGCTATTACAAACTTCAATACTAGTAAAGATATATTAGATATTCATTTTAAAACTTTAACTGATACTGGACAAGCATGTTGTATTTATGGATTACAAAAATTTGAAAATAATCAAAATCCGAATTTTGTTTATATTTTTCAT